>SL_3KL_010_SEDDRAFT_10005255_pt1 | contig 11655 bp, 11 predicted proteins | sample SodLakKL_010_SED_2_FD_10381 | JGI IMG/M metagenome (IMG submission 10381)
ACACTGAGGTTCTTATCAACACGACGCCAGTCGGCATGTATCCAAACAATGAAGTGTTGCTGGATTTGCCTTACCATGCTTTATCATCATTGCGGGTGATGATTGATATGATTTATAACCCGCTTAGAACCATGTTTTTACTTGAAGGACAAAAACGAGGTGTTAAAGTTTATAACGGTTTAGCGCTACTCGTAGAACAAGCTGCGTTAACACAACACATTGTTTTAGGGCATCAACCATTCATTGGTGATTATGTTAAACAATTAGAAAACACATTGTGGAACACGTGTTTAATCGGCATGCCCTTTAGTGGTAAAACCCATTATGGTCGTAAACTTGAAACTGAGTTTAACCGTAAATTTTTTGATATTGACCGTGAAATTGAAATCAATCAAAACATGCAAATTGAAACGATGTTCAAACAAAAAGGTGAAACCTATTTCCGTCAAATAGAAAAACAGATTCTTAAAAAGCACGCAAAAGCACATGGACAAATCATTTCTACTGGTGGGGGTGTCGTCGAACAACGTGATCTGATGCCGTTATTAAAACAAAACAGCATTATCATTTATTTAGACCTTGACCCAACACTAATAAACCCAAACAAAATGACAAATCGTCCTTTGACGAAATCGTTAGAAGCTTGGCGACAATTAAGTGAAAAACGTGAACATTTATATCAAGCTTATGCTGACATCGTCATTAAAAAAGACACGTTAGATGAAGATGTTATGTTAAGACGTATTAAGGAGGCCATGCATGCGTATTTTAATCATCAACGGACCTAATTTAAATTTATTAGGTCAACGAGAACCACATCTTTATGGACATGAAACGTATCAAGATTTAGAAACGCGCCTTCAAGATAAAGCAGCAGCGTTAAACGTTGAAGTAGACATCCGGCAAACAAACTTTGAGGGCATCATCCTCGATTTATGTCATTATGCTCAACAAGAAGCTTTTGATGGTATAATTTTGAATGCGGCTGCCTTAACGCATTACTCATATGCGTTATATGATGCCATTCAAGCCATAGATGTCCCTGTTGTAGAGGTGCACTTAACCGATCCAAAAACACGCAAAGAACATTGGCGACATACCTCGGTGATTGAAAAAGCTTGCATCAGGACGTTTTCTGGTCAACATTTTAAAAGTTATGAACAGGCACTCGATTTCTTACACACCAATTTAAAAACGGCGCATAAAGCGTAAAATTAAGTTCACATGCAAACCGAAAATATGTTATAATTTTGGGTGAACATAAATAAAACCATATCAGGGGGGCGGTTATTATGCAAAAAGCAGTTATACAGTCAGTGGTCATCGCCTTCTTGTCGTTGCTTTTTTTTGTTGTTGGTTTATATGGAACATTGTTTACATCGGATGGGTTCTTTTATGTTTTTGGACAAATCACCAGCATGTATTTATTAATTTTCCATCCAGCTATCTTTTTTGTTTTAGGTAGAACAATCTTAAAACAATCAAACATCCGTAATGCATCAGAGATGTTGATTTTCAATATGTTGATTTTAGTCGCACTACCGATTATATACGTCTTAATTCCAGTTTTTATGAATGCCTATAGCGGATTTGGTGACATCACAGCTTTAGAATTTGTGTTTGTGATTTTCGAATTTGCAGCACTTTTAACCGCCATCGTGTTCTTTGTTCGTTATGCTAAACGCATGATATTTGATAAGATGATTCCTAAAGACTTATATGCAATACATCACTTTTACATTGGGGCTTTGGTTTATTTTTATTTTGTACGATTAACCATCATATCTAGCTTGCTTGTCAGTGGCGCAGGCGCGATTTAAACAATCTTACACTTAAAACACAATTAAAAAACTGTATCTCAACGCTTACACTCAAGCAGAGATACAGTTTTTATTTTTAGTTCAATACTTCTAATAAAGGGGTAATGTAATAAAGCATATCCTTGGATACTTTAAGGTGATCAATGGTGATATGAAGTTTGTTTTTTTTGTAAGCTAGATGAATATGCGGGCTTAACTCGTTAGCTTTTTCAAACAATAACTCACCGTGAATGTTCTTTGAAGCCTCTTCATTCAACACAAAAATCGTTTGTGTTTTGGTTTTTCTAGCGCGTTCAACGCCAACTTTAATTGCCAAGTGTTCATACAGTTTTTCTAGCATGTATAACACCATATCTTTAGGCACTTTCCCATAACGGTCTTCACATTCATCAAGTAAGGCTTGTAAGTCCCACGTGTTTTCTAAGTTGGCTATTTTTTTGTGTAATTCAATGATGGTATCTTCATCTTGTATATAGTCTTTAGGAATTGATCTAGATGCTGGTAGCTTGATGGTTTGTTTTTGTTTGGTTTCATCTCGTTTAACGCTTGATTTCTCTTTACCTTTATCAATTTCTTCTTTTAATATTTCTAAGAATAAGTCTATCCCAACACTATCAATGTAACCAGATTGCTCTGTGCCTAATAAATCACCAGCCCCACGAATGGCAAGGTCCCTAGATGCAATTTTGTAACCACTGCCTAGTTCTGTAAATTCTTTAATGGCTTGCAAGCGTTTTGTCGCTTCTTCGTTAAGCTGTTTATTGTTCTCATACATTAAATAACTGTAAGCGATGCGATCACTTCTGCCAACGCGTCCTCTAATCTGATATAACTGGGAAAGCCCTAAATAATCAGAATCGTGGATAATCAATGTATTCGCATTAGGTATATCAATACCGGTTTCAATGATGGTGGTGGAGACTAACACATCATAGTGATGATCAAGAAAATCACGCATCACATTTTCTAATTCAATCCGACTCATTTGCCCGTGTGCATAAGCAATCCGGGCATCGGGAACCAATGCATTTAACTTACGTGTCATCCGCTCGATGCCCTCAACACGGTTATACAAGTAAAAAATTTGACCGTTTCTACCTAACTCGCGTTCAATCGCATCTTGAATGACGTTGTCATTACGTCTTAAAACATACGTTTGCACCGGAAACCTATTTTTAGGCGGCGTTTCAATTAAAGACAACTCTTTAACCCCGGTAATCGCCATTTGCAGCGTTCTTGGAATTGGAGTCGCGCTTAAAGATAACACATCAACGTGTAATTTCATCGTCTTAATCGTTTCTTTATGTTTTACCCCAAAGCGTTGTTCTTCATCAACAATTAACAACCCTAAATCTTTATACACAATATCTTTTGATAACAAACGGTGGGTTCCAATGACGATGTCAATATCACCCGTTTTAATGCCTTCAATAAAATGTTTTTGTTGTTTGGGTGTCACAAACCGGTTTAATAAAGCTATTTTAATCCCATGCTTGGCCATGCGTTCTTTAAAGGTGTAGTAATGTTGTCTAGATAAAATGGTCGTTGGGGCAAGATAAACAACTTGTTTATTATCAAGGGTAGCTTTAAAAGCCGCTCTTAATGCTACTTCTGTTTTACCATAGCCGACATCACCACAAATAAGCCGGTCCATCGGAATCGGTTTTTCCATGTCTTTTTTTACCGCATCTATCGCTTCAATTTGATCGGTTGTTTCTTCATAAGGAAAATCCGTTTCAAAATCAATCATCAAATCTTGATCTTTCGAATAAGCAAAGCCTTCGGCTTGTTCCCGTGCGGCGTAGAGTTTAATTAGATTTTTAGCAATATCCTTGGCTTTTTTTCTTACTTTGGTTTTGGTTTTACCCCATTCAGGGCTACCAATCTTATTTAATTTTGGTTTGATGCCTTCATGGGCTTGGTACCGCTGGATTAAATGAACGTTTTCCACAGGAATGTATAGTTTATCATCCCCTTTATAAGCGATGACAATATAGTCATTCACCTGTTTTGATACCTCTTTGGTTTCAATGCCTAAAAAGCGTCCAATCCCATAATCGTAGTGAACAATGTAATCACCTTTTTTTAACGATTCAGCTTGTTTAACCGTTTCAGCGCCTTTAAACACTGGACGTTTTTTCTTTTTCTTCGTACTGGTTTCTTTATAGATGGTATCCTCGTTCATTAAGACAAACTCAACATCAAACCATTCGAAAGCAAGTGGGGTTTCTCCTTGCTTAATGTTGATTTTTTTGGCAAACGGTTCATCATGCTCACCCAGTCTTTTGATATCAACATGGTTTTCAGCTAATTCTATCAAAGACTCGATTCTTTTTTGGTCGGTGAGGGTGATTAACACGGTGACATACCCATCATATTTTTTTAAGTCTTTCAACAACATATGCATGTTGTTTTCATAATGCATCGTTTCTTTGGCTCTTAAAGGCATGGTGAAATGTTTTGTGTGCTTAGCTTTAAATGTGTTTAGATCAATGCGTTTCGTATAATATAGTTGATCAATATCTTGCATAAACTGAAAGCCCATCTTGGCGTAATCATGATTATCTGCCATCCAAGCATCTAAATCTTTAACTAAATGCTGCGCTGAATGTTGGACTTTATCGGATTCAATGAAAATGATGATAGGGTCATCTAAATAATCTTTAATCGTTGCGGTTTTAGTATCCGCAAAGCTCATATAGCGTGATAGTTGGTCTTGTTGGGAGGTTTGCCTTAACATGGTAAGTTCTTCTTCAACGCGGGTTTTTGCATCTAATGGCAAGGTTTGAAACGCTTGGTGGTGATGAACATTGGTTTCAATCGTATCGATGGTTTGATCATCGGCGAAAAACTCGTTTCTAGGAAAAACGGTGAAGGCATCGATTTTTTCAAAGGACCGCTGTGTTTTTATATCAAAGCGCCGAATACTATCTATGTCTGTATCAAAGAAATCAATTCTAATTGGATGGTCTTCATCGCTTAAAAATACATCGATTAAAGAGCCTCTTGTGGCGAAATCCCCTACTTTTTCTACTTCTGGTGAGGCCTCATAACCTAGTGAGACAAGCATGGCTTTAAAGCGATCAATGTCGATCGCTTGATTGAGTTTAAAGGTTTGATAGGCCGATTTAAATTTGTGTTTAGGCCACATATGTTTAAGTAAACCACTTGGGTTGGTTACAACCATTTGATTGGGGTTGTCGATTAACGATTGAATCGTATTTAATCGTTGTAGCTTTAAGGTTTCACTTAAGGCCAACATATCGGTGGTGATAAACTCATCTTGTGGATATAATACGGTTTTAGGGTATAACGCTGAGACCATATCCATCGTTTTTTGTGCGTGATAAAGATTATGATTAACGATTAGTAGTGGTCGGTTGGTTTGCTGTTTGATGTAGAGTAAAAGCCAAGCATTAAGAGAAAGAAACGTATCAGATATTTCAAACGTTCTTTCATGCTTCAAAGCTTGGTTGATGCGTTCTATGGTTTGTTTTTTAGATAAAAGTGAGTGAAAGGGGACCATACATAACCTCCAAAGTATGACGCAGACATGCTTATTTATTTTAGCAATTTCTTACCATATTTCAAGTAAAAACCTCAGCATCATGGTTTTCAATACTTGAAAACAGGTTATGATCCTGAGGTTTAGCTTAGTTATATGTGTTCATGATGGTTAAAAAATCGGTATCAGATAAAAAATCATCGATGATGCGTTTCACGGTGTTGATGCCTTTAATCACATCGTCGCCTTCTTCTTTATAAAACATAGAAAGCACATAGTCTTTAACTTCGAGACTATCATGGCGACCAATGCCAAAACGGATGCGTTTAATCTCAGTCGTTGGTAAGACTGAAAATGTCGATAACATCCCCTTATGACCACCAGCCCCACCTTTGTAGCGAAGGCGCAATTTACCAGTGGGTAAATCTAAATCATCATAAATGATCATGATATCTTCAGGTTTGATGTTATAGAAGTTAACAACTTTTTGAATGCTGTTGCCTGAAAGGTTCATGTAGGTGGTAGGTTTTAATAATAGACCACCCTTCACCTCGGCAATCTCACCGGAAAACTTGCGTTTACTTTTAAAGGTTACGTTTTGCTCATGTGCGTATGCTTCTAAGCACAAAAAACCGATATTATGGCGTGTTTTGGCGTATTTACGACCAGGATTTCCCAGTCCAACGATTAGTTTCATCTTCTTTTTGGTTTGATGATGATGTGTCTGTTTTGTTTCTCGCCTGCGCTGATGGTATCCACATCACGCCAATCTGCCAGTTTGGTATGGATAATACGACGCTCATAGGCGTTCATTGGATCAAGTTTAACTTCAATTTTAGTTTTAGCAACTTCTTTAGCGGTTTTAGTTGCTAAAATTTCGAGTTGTTTTTTACGATGTGCTTTATACCCACCAATATCAACAAACACAATCACACGTTCATCGGTGAAAATGTTCAATAAATTGCGTAGATAAAATTGAATGCTTTCCAATGTTTTTCCGTTTTTCCCAATTAAAACCGGATTTTGATCAGTTTCAATGACATAATCAAACGTATTTTTCTCTTTAGATGATTGTTCGATGTTTACTTGGGAAATGCCCATATTATCAAAGAGTTTTTGAAGCGTTTCATACCCCAGTTGTAATAAATCAACATCGATAAAGGCTTTAACTTCATAGCGCTTCTTAAGACCAAACATCCCTTTAATCTCTTTGGTTTCAAATGTGATGTATTCACGGTTTACACGGAATGTATCTTCTGCTTGAGTGTAAGCTTCTTCTAATGTCTTTGTCTCAAGTGTGATTGATTTCATGATTAAACCTCCTGATTAAGCTTCTTCTAGTTTCTTTTGCATTTTTTTGCGGTTTACATAGGTTTGAACAAACTGGAATAAGTTACCGATGATCCAATAAAATGCAATCCCAAGGTTGGTAAAGGCAATCGATGTCAGCATCACAACCATGAAATACGTCATAAACTTCATTGTTTTTTCTGATTGAATTTGTTGGGGTGTTTTTGGATAGTTTTTATTTTTTAAGTAATTTGGTCGTTTCATGGCATATTGTTGGTAAAAATACATCGTTAAACCAACAATCAATGCTAATAAAATATTAATCCAATGTTGTGATATATCAAAATTCGATGTACTTGGGGTATCCGCTGCAAAGTCCATAAATAGGAATTCAAAGTTAATGCCTTCGACTGTATGGCTTAAATCTGGTATACCTTTTTCAGTGTCTACATACCTGTCTGGATGCGCAGCAAGAGGTAACCTTCTTACGACTTGATACATGGCAATGAAGATCGGCATTTGTAAAAATGGCAACAAACACCCTAATGGGTTGATGTTATACTTTTTATAAATTTGCATCATTTCTTGTTGGTACATGCGTTGAGATGCTTCGTCTTTTTTATTTTGATACTTCTCTTTAAGACTGTTTAAGTCTGGTTGTGCTAATTGCATATTAGCACTCATCGCGGTTGATTTTGAATAGATTGGCCATCCCACAATCCGGACAATTAAAGTTAATAAGAAAAGTCCGACAATGTATTGTCCGCCAGTGATTCTAGTTAAGAAGATTAAGAAATCACCAAGCCATCCAACAATGGCTTGTACCCAATTAAAACCATAGCCTTCAACATGAACTGGATAATCGTAATGGTCGACATTACAGCCTGATAAGACAAATACAGATACTAAGACAACGGCAACTAATAGATACTTACGATACTGATTAAACATTGATTTCACCTCTAGAATAATTTATGTTTTTTTATAAGCTTTTGCAGTTTAGTAGACATTTCGTGAAACGTTAACGCTTTAGCTTTTGGCTTGACGATAATAAAAATATCATAAGCCTTATCGATGGGCATCGCCGCAATGATCATTCTTAATTGTCGTTTCATTCTGTTTCTTTCCACGGCAGAACCAAAAGCTTTAGGAACGCTAAGTCCATAACGAAAATGAGCGTGTTCGTTTGGCTTGATAAAGACACTAAACGTACCGTCATGATAAGATTTACGATGATTTAGGATAGATTTGATGGTTTCATTATTTTTGATACGATAACGTTTTTTCATCGCTAATGCTCCTTAACATAAAAAACACTTGAAAAAAATCTTTTCAAGTGTTTGACGGGTTTAAGATTGGTTTTTATCCTATTTGTATTTACGATGCGAGACGTTTTCTACCTTTAAGACGTCTTCTAGATAAAACACGACGGCCAGCGGCTGAAGACATTCTTTGACGGAATCCGTGCTTCTTAGCTTTTTTACGTTTACTGGGTTGATATGTTCTTTTCATCATCAACACCTCCTAGTTAGATTGAAACCATGCCTTTAAATTATATATAAAACGACTGGTTGTGTCAACCGTTATTTTATATCGGTTGATTTTGAACTTATTTAAATTAGTTTTCCACATGAAATAATCGCTAATTTCTCACGTTTTAACATTTCACAATGTGGAAATGTGTGTTTGGGTAAAACATGAGAATGTGGAAATGTTTAATGTCCTTTATATGCCTTAATAAAGGTTTTTATGACATTGTGGATAAATGTAAAACCTCTATGGATAAAAAAGTTTTCCACATTTTTGGTGCATAAATATTGGTTTTTATTAACAATTTACTGTGCTAAAATATTCACGAAATAAAGAGGTGATTTTCATGCAGGACACACAACAACAATTAGACATCTGGCAAGATGTGAAATCTCAGCTCGAAATGCAACTAGAATCTAACACATATCATGAAATTTTCGAATCGGTGGATTCTGTTTTTAAAGTGAAAAATAACTATATCTATTTAATCGTGCATGATGAGTTTATTAAAAAACGCATAGAAATGCTATATTTAAAAAAAATGAATCGATTATTAGAGCACTATGTCGATGAAAAACATGAATACCGTTTGATTACCCAAGAACAAGCTGAAAAGGAATTATCACAAGAACAAACCTATGATATTAGACAACCTGATGATAGCTTGTCAATGGATGAAGCGTATTTCAATGCTAATTTAAACCCTTCCTACACGTTTAACAACTTTGTGGTCGGTAACTCAAATCGATTAGCTTACACCAGCGCCATCAAAGTTGCCGATCAACCAGGTGTGGTCGCCAACCCATTATACATCTTTGGGGATGTTGGGCTTGGTAAAACGCATTTAATGCAGTGTGTGGGTAATTATATCTTAGAAGGCAACATCCACGCTAAGGTTTTGTACGCTAAGGCTGATCAATTTGTGGAAGATTATGTAAAATATGCTTCAAAGAAACGCTATAACGAATTTCATAAAATTTACCGCGATGTTGATGTCTTGTTAGTTGATGACATTCAGTTTTTATCTAAAAAAGAAAAATCACAAGAAGAGTTTTTTAAGTTATTCGAACAACTCCACAACATGCAAAAACAAATTGTCATCACATCTGATCGTAAAGCCACCGACTTAAAAGATATGATGTCGCGTTTAACTTCACGGTTTTCCTGGGGTGTGACCGTTGATATTAATCGGCCTGATTTAGAACATAGAATTAAAATCCTAGAAAAGAAACTCATGGCAGAAACATCAGACACCAACATGATGCCCAGTAAGGTCATCGAGTATATTGCTAGTGTGTTTGATAACAATGTCCGTGAATTAGAAGGTGCTTTAAAACGTGTCTTATTTTATTGCACAGCCTTTGATTTTGATTTTACCGTAAAAAATGCTGAAACCGCCCTTGAAAACTTAGTTAAAGTTAAAAAGAACAATAAAGATTTTGTTAAAGATAAGATCCAAAACATCTTAAGTGTCACCAGTGATTACTTTAGCATTACCACCAACGATTTAATCAGTAAAAAACGCAAACGTATTTACTTATATCCAAGACAAATCGCCATGTATTTAATCAAAGATTTATACGAAATCCCATATAAACGTATTGGCGCTTACTTTTCCGGTCGAGACCATTCAACCGTCATGCATTCGGTTGAAAAAATTAACAATGATTTACAAATGGATGCCAACGTTAAAATCGATGTAGAGAAATTACGTAAAAAATGTGGAGAAAGCTAAGTAAATACATTAAAAAAAACGCTTTAATATGGTATAATAACAATAATTAGACAATCTATCCACATTTACACATGACACTAATAAGTAATAATTAAAAAATACTAATTAATTAAGAGGTGACAACTTATGCGTTTTGAGATAAACAAAGACAAATTACTGTATCATTTGCTTATTGCTCAAAAAGCCTTATCAAACAAAACCCCAAACCCAGCGCTGCAAGGTATTAAAATTGATGTTGAAGATAACCATGTGATCATCACAACCAGTAATTCAGACATTTCTATTAAAATTTTATTAGAAGATGGTAGTTTGGATATTGAAGAAACAGGTTCAGTATTAATCCCTGGTAAATACTTTATCGAAATCATTCGCAAACTAGATGGACAAACGGTTTCACTATCACATGCATCAGACAACATGCTTAAGATAGAAGCCGATCACTCTGACATCACGTTAAATATGTTAGAACTCGATGATTATCCTGATTTAAAATTCAATGAGAAAAAAGAGTTTGTTAAGGTTAATGTTCGAACGTTAAAAACCATCATTCGTCAAACAGCATTTGCCACCTCAACTATTGAAAACCGACCAATCTTAACAGGGGTTCATTTTACCATTGATGGTAAAGACTTATCAGGTGTGGCAACCGATTCTTATCGTTTAAGTCAAAAAACCATTAATTTAGAAGAATCTTATGATGCGATGAAAGTCGTGATTCCAGGCCGCAGTTTAGAAGAATTGATGAAAATATTAGAAAACAATCAAGACGATGTTGAACTGCATTTTGATCAAAACCGTGTACTGTTTAAATATAACAATGTTTTATTCTTATCTAGATTATTAGAAGGCAATTACCCTGAAACCTCTAAATTAATCCCTCAAGAATTTCCTGTTCAAATCAAGTTTAATAAAGAACAGTTGATTACTGCGATTGAACGCGCAAGTCTATTAAGTTCTCGCGATGGTCAAAACGCCATTGTTAAATTGAACGTTAGACAGGACGATGTGATTGAAATCTCTTCTAATTCGCCCGAAATCGGCCGTGTGCTCGAAGAAGTTTATCCAGTTGATGAGATTAAAGGCTCACCTTTAAAAATCGCCTTCAGCTCAAAATACATCCTTGAAGCATTACGCGTTTTTAATTCAAGTGAAGTGACGGTGAAATTTACAGGTGAAATCAGACCGTTTATCATCACCGGTGAATACGATGATGACATGCTACAGTTGATTCTACCAGTTAAAACAGATTAATCGCTTAAAACCACGCTGAAAGGCGTGGTTTTTTATTGCCGCAAGTGTTGTTTATTTACTACTTTTAATATATAATATAAGTAGTTATATTTTATATATAAGAAAGAAAGCAGGTTACGTCTATGAAAGAAAAAATTGCCATCACAACCCCTTATATCACATTGGGTCAGTTTCTTAAATTTATCAACGTTGCTTCTGGTGGTGGAGACATAAAAGCAATTCTGTTTGAAGGGCTAGCAAAAGTCAATGGTGAAACAGAAACAAGACGTGGCCGTAAATTATATCCAGATGATAACGTTGATGTTGAAGGTGTTGGAGAATTTGTCGTTACAAAAACAACAGATTGATCATCTTAAATTAAAAAACTTTCGATTGTATGAGACACTGGATGTGTCTTTTTCACCTTATATTAATGTGATTATTGGTGACAACGCACAAGGAAAGACTTCTTTGATAGAAAGTATGTTTTGTTTAATTGTCACTAAATCACACCGTACAACCGTTGATAGTACGATGATTAAAGA
>SL_3KL_010_SEDDRAFT_10005256_pt1 | contig 11654 bp, 6 predicted proteins | sample SodLakKL_010_SED_2_FD_10381 | JGI IMG/M metagenome (IMG submission 10381)
GAGTTGAAGTCGATAAAAACTTTAACAGCACTTAATTCACTGCATCACTTTGATTTACAGGCACGAATATTTTTCTTAATTGGACACTACTGATCATTTACATACTTGTTCTGTCTTTTTGCTCACCGGATTTAAAGCTGTTTCCGAAGGACAGATTTCCGGCCATCCACTCTTGATTCCAGATCATAATGGTGTTATACCGGTTTCCATCGATAACTGTGACAGTCCCGTGAGATTCCATTCCAAGCATCTTGTCCGATGTGCCGACAGTGCTCTCGAACTCATATCCAGGTGCCAGTATCAGCCAGGTGGCAATGTTCGAACCCTGATGAAGCTGATTTTTACCACTTCCGGAGTAAAACTTTTTTTTTAAGACTGTACTTACCAACATTGAAAAACGCAAAATCATCTTTTTTTTCTTCCTGCAGGAGGTGCCGGTTTTATTTCGCAGCGAATCGATTTCTCTTCTTCTGCTTTGTGCTTGCCATAATGATCGGCACCGCAATTTCACCCGCTCTGAGTAATGGCGGACAGCTGGTCCGAAATATGGAGGAACTCGAAGTGGCTCTGTCAGAGGCAAAGCCGGGTGATGAGATTGTCATGGCGAACGGCACCTGGTGGGATGCTGATATCCATTTTACAGGTCAAGGAGAACTCGGAGATTCGATTACACTCCGGGCCGAGACCCCCGGAAAAGTAATCCTGACCGGAGAGTCCCGCATCAGAATCGGGGGCTCCTATCTGAAGGTTGATGGACTGGTTTTCAGGGATGGCTACCTTTCAGATCTGCGCGGCGCCGTTATAGACTTCAGGTCCGGAGGAGAGTTAGCCCATCACAGCCGCGTGACAAATATCATGATTCTCGATTATGTGCCGCAAAACAACCCCGGACTGAGCCGTGACCTTCGACAATTCTGGGTTTTCTTTCGAGGTACTCACAACCGAATGGATCACAGTCATCTGGAGGGCAAAGACTCCAACGGGCCAACCGTAGTGGTCCGAGCATCGGGCCCAGCCTATCACCGCATTGACAACAACTACTTTGGCCCACGTCCCAATCTCGGCTATAATGGTGGCGAAACCATCCTCATGGGTGTCGGTGAAGAGTCCCATCATAATTTCCAGGTGCTTGTGGAGCAAAATCTTTTCGAAGAATGTGACGGGGAAATTGAGATTATCTCCAACAAGTCCGGGCAAAACCACTACAGATACAACACGTTTCTTCGCAGTGACGGTACCCTGACATTGAGAAACGGCGATGAGGCTACAGTGGAAGGAAACTTTTTTCTCGGGGACGGGAAAGAGGGATCAGGCGGTATTCGGATTACCGGCAGGGATCACGTGATAATCAACAACTATTTTGCCAATCTGGAGGGAAGCGGACAACGCTCGGCCATCAGCATCGTCAATCACTACCCGGACGACAGTTTTCCTTCCGGTAACATGTACAACCAGGTTCAGCGGCCGATTATCGCTTTCAACACATTGGTAAACAACACATCAGCCCTGGAAATTGGCGTCAGGGATATTCATCCGGAAGGACGGCCCATTGAAGATGCCCTGATCGCGAACAATATTGTGGTCGGCAGTGTCAGTCCGCTCATCGTTCAGGGTGGGCCCATTGAGAATTTTACCTGGGCTGGAAACCTGTTTCATGGCGGTAGTCCGGGTATAGAGGTTGAGGAAGGGATTATCCAGAAAGATCCTCTATTGCAATTGATGGAGGATGGACTTTGGCGGCTTGAAGCTGGCAGTCCGGCAATTGGAGCTGCTTTTGGGGTGTTCGATTATGTGAGCGAGGATATATTCGGTCAGCAAAGAACAGATCCAAAGGACATTGGTGCCGAGCAATACTCCGGGGATCCCGATCTCCGCAGTCCGCTGAAACCAGGCGATACGGGCCCTGACTGGATTACACGGGTCTGTTATGAAGGGAAATCACTGCGGCAGCCGAAACTGGTAGAACCCAGTCAAGATTCCTTTGTTTCCGGAGAACCGGATTTTGAATGGACACCAGTGCCGTCGGTTTCAGAGTACCAGGTTCAGATCGCTATGGGTAATTTTCTGCCCCATAATATTCTGCTCGATACACTCATTTCACATACAAGGTTCTCCATTCCTTATGAGCTCGAAGGACCAGAGATTTATCGCTGGAGAGTTCGCGGTCTATCGGCTCAGGATGATGAGGATGAATCGGCCTGTCCGTGGGATATTGCGTCGATCGGCCCCTGGTCAGATGTTGGTACATTCCGAACCCGGAGACCGATATCGGTGATAGATTATTCCGGAGAAGTTCCTGCCGTTTTTTCTCTTGGCCAGAACTATCCGAATCCGTTCAATCCCTCTACGGTAATCGAATATTCTCTGCCGGTGAACTCCCATGTCACCTTGCGGGTCTATGATGTCCTTGGAAGGGAGGTGAGCGTGCTGGTCAATGAGAAGCAAATTTCCGGCTATCATCAAACCGTCTTTGACATTGGCTCGTTCTCCTCCGGAGTCTATTTCTATCGTCTTGAGGCGGTGGCGTCAGATGGCTCGGGACATGGAAAATATGTCGAAACCCGGCATATGATGGTGATCAAATGATGTTGCGATAATAATGATCTTACAATAATAATGATGTTGCAATAATGTTCTACAGCCCCATGCGACAGGGCTATGATATCGCATTGTGTTACTTACAAAATATTGCCGTCCGAATAAAGGACCAGCAATTTCCAGTTCAATCTATCGATATTGCTTGCTGCTTCAGAGCTTGCCGGCGCAGGATCGCTTCCAGAAAATAATAATCCGAATAAATGAGCGGGGTATCTATCTCGTACCCATGGGGGTGGTGACCGGTACCGCTTCTGAGCAAGAAACCAAAGCTCTCCCCGGGCCTTGTCCGGTAATTTGAAATCAGGCTGTTCAGCACCTCGTCAGCTCTGCCCATATAATATTCTTCTCTTTCCGGGACCAGCTCGCTGAGTTCATAGAGCGCGGAGACCATAATGGCGGCAGCCGATGCATCCCTGACCTCATTGGGGATTTCGGGCGCATTGAAATCCCAGTAGGGCACCAGGTCCTCGGGCAGATTGCTATGGTACAACATAAATTCGGCAATCTTTTCGGCCTGATCCAAAAACTCGGGTATACCGGTAAACCGATAGGTCATGGTGAAACCGTACAGCCCCCATGCTTGTCCCCGCGCCCAGGCCGACTCGTCACTGGCCCCCTGATGGGTATTCCGGTTCTGGACCTCTCCCGTTTTCGGGTTAAAGTCAATCACATGATAAGAACTGTTGTCCTCCCGGAAATGATGTTCCAGTGTCGTCCAGGCGTGCTCCACGGCAATATCGTAGAAAATTGAATCCCCGGTAACCTCGGCAACCCAGAAAAGCAATTCGAGGTTCATCATATTGTCGATAATGACCGGATAATCCCAACGATGGGTGTTATGGTCCCAGGATCGGATAGCCCCGACGGTCTCGCTGTAGCGGGTAATCAGTGTCTGGGCCGACTCAATGATGATATCCAGGTACTCCGGATCACCTGTCAAACGATATCCGTGGCCAAAACTGCCGAATATTTTGAAGCCCATATCGTGAGTGCCACCATTGGTCTTCTCCCGTTCGATATGCGCGGTACGTTCACGGGCCTGATCCAGCCAGAACGCATCACCGGTGTACTCGTACATCATCCATAGGTTGCCGGGAAAAAATCCGCTGGTCCAATCTGTGGAGGCAACCACATGGAGCGTTTCCTCTCTGATGGATCGGGGGCTCACCAGAGGGCCTCTGCGCCCTTCCGGGGTGATTGCGATGGAAGCATCCAGCTCCTCAAGCATAAGCCTCATTTGGCGCTCAGCGGTACTCATCACAGCCTCGATTTCATCTTCAGGGGCTATGTAAAAAGCCTGGGAGTAAAACGTCTCGCCACCCGAGGAAAACTCAAAGCGCAATACGGCTTCCGGAAAACCGGAATAGTTGATGGTTTTGCCGGTCGCATATTTTTGCCCATTTTTTATCCAGTTGATTTGAACATTACTTTCCCACTCGAATTCGGGTGGATTATCAGCCATGGCCCCTTCGGCGGGCCGGAGGGGCTCAAGGTATGGATCTTCAATATCAACGATGATCTGCATGCTCGCTTCGTCCACCTCTATCCGGTTGATCCGGGGGGGATGCATGGTTCTCCTTGCTACAAATGTATGGCCATTCTGAAGTGCGTGTCTGACGGCCTCTTCGGTAAGCTCCTCGGCCAGCAATATCGTATGAACGGCGTCATTTGCCACATAGGTCTGATGCGTATCGTCGGATCCATGAACAAAAATGTCATGATCGCGGTAATGATCCATCAGTATTTTATCGAACAGTTTAATCGCGTCGTCTTGCCTGCTGTTCAGGCATCCCGAGGTGAATTCAATGCCAAGATTGCTTGGAAAACGAATAATGTGATCCCCAAAATTGGCAGCAGCATTATCCATTGAGGCATCGAACAAATCATTCCAGCGGTGCGGCGGGACATAGGAGGAGGTATGCGCCCAGTATCCCAAACCATTTCTGGACTCAATACAGGCCCATCTGTTATCATCGGTCTGGTCCCTTCTTGCAAAACCGCAATCATTGAAAAGGCTCACCAGGTGTGGATGCTGTGAGAGTTCATTCGCCCGGATTGCCAGCATGCCAGCATCCCCCAGATCCGGATAGAAAGCCGATGTTTCCATGCCCTCATAGGCCCAGATCATGGACGGTTGTTCATCAATCCATCGTGTCCAGGGCCAGGTCGTTTCCGTCGTTGTACCAGGATCTCTTTCTCCTTCGCGCACAGTGTAGGTAAGGTCATGATCGGCAATGGCCAGGATGGAGTAGCCGGCATCGGCAAACATATATATCAGGTGATCGGGTTCTGCCCGGCCATCACTTTTAATGGTATGGGAGTGAAAATTCGCCATGTATTGATTCACCCGCTCCCAGTCGATACCGGCATAGGGATTTTTCATTACTTTGGGTCCCGATGCAAAAGTCACGGACCATGAAAGTACTACCCCGGTAAATATCAATGGTATCAGTCTGTAAGTGGTTAATCGGCAATAATTTATTTGACTTTCCTGTAGTATCATGCTTTCCCCTTTTATCAAAAAAACGGGCTCTAATTATTGTCATAACCGATGTTCTCCAGCGCCTCGGGCCCAAGCCTTTCTTTCAACTGCTGCAGGTACAGGCTTTGGGGCTGCACATGGGTTCGGTGAGACTCCCAGTAACCGTAGCTGTAGCCAAACTCACGCAAGTTCCAGTTGTGAAAAGGTCCGTTCGCCATTCTTCCGACATGTCCAATCGCCCAGTTTTGCGCAGTAGGGGGCCTCTGACAAACCAACTCTCCACCGCTGGTGTTCCATGCTACAAAATTTGCCCCTGCCCAGCCCTGGCCGGTGCCATAGCTCAAGCGGTTCATTAAAGCGATTCCATAGGACTCCTCTATGTTATCAAAAAGACCTCCGGCAGCCCATAGAAAATGAGGCTCGCTCCAGGTCAGGCTTTGTGCCGCCTGGCCGTCCAGAAATACATTTGGGCCTTCCACCCTTGAACCCAGGGAGTAGGCGTGCCGGTTATTGATGGCGTATGTGCGTTTAATTAGCGCATGCTGACCCTGCAGCCTCCATCCATATCGCCCAACATATACACCGGTCGGTGCGTAGGTTCTTCCACTGGGGTCATATCCCGGACCAGCATAAAAGGATCTTTGAGCGACCAGGGTCGATGCATCCTTGAACGTGATCCCGATACTGCCTCTGCCTGTGCTGTATGCCCCATTCGTCCCGTAGAAGTGTTCCACGGTCACATTCCGAACCCAGGCATTTTTAATATTGTCAAAGTCAAGGAACCTGTCGGCATGCCGGGTATCATCGACCCCATCCTGATTGAGTTTCCAAAAAGAAATTGCGCGCAGATTTTCGATGCCAACCTGGCTGATTCTGTGCGGATCAGTGAAAGAGTAAATACGGCCTCCACCCCAAACCTGCTCGATAGCATTAACGATGGGATACTTCAACGTAATCCTGTCTCCTTCAATGGCAACAATCTTATTCTCAAATCTCAGATCAAAGGGAGCCCACCTGCTGTCCGGGCTGTTTGGAATACGATCCATTCCTATTTCCCGGATCCAGGCCGCATTGCCGCTTCGTTCAACGATAATCTTGTCTCCCACATTAAAATCGGGTTCAACTATTTTCCATTCAAATTCCGGTATTCCCGATATCGTTCTCCCCTCGCCTGGTGACAAAAGTTCTATTTTATTTGCACTTGTAGTCGTAAACGAGTGGGTGCCCACCGGGACATATTGATCCCGGATTTCCAAAGTATTCTCCGTATTTATTATGGGTCCCGAAGAACCTGCAACGTTGATCAGGATCCGCATAGACTGGCCGGTGGCGATTAACACGGTGGCCGGTTTATCCTCAAGGTGTTCGATAAGCTGTTCCAGAGTATGATTGTTCATAGGGTTGAGCCAGAAGCTCTTCATATCTCCCTGTCCCTCTCCGCGAAGAACAATACCGCTGCTGCTTATTCGCAAGGAACCCTGGATCTCGTAAACGCCGCTTTTCAGTAACAGTGCTCCCCGAAAGCCGTTCTCATCCAGGGGCAACTGGCTCATTTCATTTATGGCTTGCTGGATTCTCTGGGTATCATCACCCGGTTGTGGCTCCAGTGTGATTTTCACCGGGACATCAGGAATGGACACCCCTCCACCCATATACCCGACGTGGGAAAAATCGGGAATGCGATTGCCCCGATAGTCGGGGATGTATACGAGACGCCCGTCCTCGCCCGGATGCACAATGCGGCTGTATCCGTCGGGCACCTGGTCGGGATCAAACACGCTGAAATAGAACGCATCCAGCAGCGAACCACCGGTGTTATACTGCAGTCTCAGTTCGATGCGGTATCTGCCGGGCTCGGGGTTGCCATTGAACGAGATGGTCATTTCGGTTCCTTCGGAAACGTTCCGGCTCAGAGACCGGTCCACCGAATCGTCATCTTTGCGAATCACGGTGGCCTCAAGCGATCCGTTCCCGGTGGGATGTACGACAATGGAGGGATACCTCTGTCCCGGCCTTAGGATAGCCGGATATCCGATTTCAGTAACCATGTCGCTATGGATCATCTTTGGCGGATTGGCCCAGCTGAGTATTTCCGTGCCGCCTTTACCGGCAGCCAGGGCCTTGTGATAATGCGCCCCTGCGTTTTCTTCAATAATGATACCGAACAGTATCAACACCAATGTTAATCCGATAACACGCATAATCCCGATTTTTAATTTTTTTCGATTTTTTCAGAAATTCATCTGCTCAAAATTTTGGATTCAAGCGGGCAGATGTAGTATTCATGGGAAAAATCATGCGCTATTTTATCCAGGCGCGAGCCCGCTCATGTTTACTTCATCTGATCCGGCCGTATCAGGCTTTTATCTCTAATTATTGTTGTATCCGATATTTTCGAGTGCGTCGGGACCCAGGCGGTCCTTCAGCTGTTGCAGATACAGGCTTCTGGGTTTCACATGAGTCCCGTGGGACTCCCAGTAACCGTGGCTCCTGCCAAAATTCTGCAGATTCCACGTGTGAAACGGTCCGTCTGACCATCTGCCGACATGTCCGATCGCATAGTTCTGGGCTGTTGCAGGCTGTTCACAGACCAGCTCCCCTTCCGTATTCCAGGCCACAAAATTCGCTCCGGCCCAACCATGCCCGGAACCATATCTTAAGCGGTTCATCAGAGCGATCATGTCCTGAACATTGTCATAGAGACCGGCCACAGACCAGCGGTGATGCGGTTCACTCCATGTCAGACTTTGCTCACCGAGCCCGTCCAGGAAAACATTGGGACCGGTCACCCTTGATCCCACCACATAAGCGTGTCGGTTGTTGATCGCATAATTTCTCATGACCAGGGCGCCCTGGCCAGAAAGGTCGAAACCGTACCTGCCGGTGTACACGCCAGTTTCAAAAAAGGTTCTTCCGCTGGAATCATAACCGGGTCCGGCATAAAACGATCTGTCTGCTATCAGCGTAGAGGAGTCCATTATGGTAAGCGCGATGCTTCCCCGGCCGGTAGAGATGGCTCCTCCTGTACCATAAAAATGTTCCACTGTCACATTCCGCACCCAGGCATCCCTGAGATTATTCAGAAGCACAAACCGATCAGGATGCCGGGTATCGTCAACTCCATCCTGGTTCGGTTTCCAGTAAGAAATGGCCCGCAGATGTTCAATGCCAACCTGGCTGATCCTTCCTTCCTCAGAATACCGGTAGATCCTTCCACCACCCCACCTGGCCTCAATGGCATTCACTACCGGATACTTCAGAAAGATCCTGTTACCCTGAATATCAGTAATCTCGTTTTCGAATCTAAGATCGAAAGGTGACCATTGTGTAATGGGATTACCGTCGGATCTGGGAGGAATCTGATCCATTTTGATTTCACTGATCCAGTCCGCATTGCCGCTTCGCTCAACGATAATCTTGTCCCCAACTTTAAAATTGGGGTCAACCAATCTCCATTCAAATTCCGGTATGCCCGATATCGTTATATCCTCGCCAGGCGACAACAGTTCTATCCTGTCCGAACTCGCTATGGTGAAAGATCTGGATCCCACCGGCACATACTGATTGACGATCTCCAGGACACTCATTTCGTCAATCTCCGGCCCCTCAGCCCCCGCAATATCGAGTATTCTGCGGGTGTCACTGCCGGTGGCAACCAGAACCGTCGCCTCTCTGCCCTCAAGACTCTGCCTGAGTTCTTCCAGGGTATAACCGTCGGCAGGATCAAGCCAGAAATCCTGCACATCCCCCTGCCCCTCTCCGCGGAGAACAACCCCGCTTTGGTTAATTTGCAAGCTGCCGGCGATCTCATAAAAGCCCTGTTTGAGGAGTACCGCACCCCGGAATCCATCCTGATCCGGAGGCAGGTTGCTGACCTCATTTATGGCTTGCTGTATGAGAGCTGTGTTGTCGCCCGGCTGCGGTTCCAAGGTCACTTTTACCGGGACATCCGGGATAGGCACGCCTCCTCCTTTATAGCCCACCGAGGAATAATCGGGAATGCGATTGCCCCGGTAGTCGGGGATGTAGACGAGACGCCCGTCCTCGCCGGGATGCACAATACGGCTGTATCCGTCGGGCACCTGGGCGGGATCAAACACGCTGAAGTAGAACGCATCCAGCAGCGAACCACCGGTGTCATACTGCAGTCTCAGTTCGATGCGATATCTGCCGGGGTCGGGGTTGCCATTGAACGAGATGGTCGTTTCGACTCCTTCGGAAACGTTCCGGCTCAAAGACCGGTCCACCGAATCGTCATCTTTGCGAATTATAGTGGTCACAAGCGAGCCGTCCCTGGTGGGATGTACGACAATGGAGGGATATCTCTGTCCCGGCCTTACGATGGCCGGATATCCGATATCTACGATCATTTCGTTGTGCAACATCCTTGGCGGATTGGCCCAGCTCAGGATCTCCGTGTCGCCTTTACCGGCAGCCAGGGCATGGTGATAATGCGACCCTGCGTTTTCTTTAATAATATTGCCGAGCAGTATCAACATCAATGTCAAACCGATAACGCGCATAATCCAGATTATTTAAATTTTTTCGTTTTTTTTCACAATTTCATTCTTTCCGGCTGCCCGCCCCATCTTGACTATGTATTTGCGATAATCTCTGACATTCTTCGAACATACATGAGAAAAGTCGACAGGGCCAACCCTTCGAACCGTTCTATTTGATGATGGTCATATAGCGCGTTCGCACATATTTGCCCATGCTGGAACCATCGGTGGGATCTGCTTCCAGGCGATAGAGATAGACACCTGAGGAAAGATCCCCCACATCAAAAACGGTATTATGATGACCCCTCTGCATCTCAGAGTCGACCAGTTTTCTAATCTGCCTGCCCAGCACATCATATACCTGGATGGTTACATGCGAACGCACCGGCAACGAATACTCAATGACGGTTGTAGGGTTGAAGGGATTCGGGTAGTTCTGTTTCAGTGCATACGTCAGGGGAACCTCGTCTTCGATCTCAACCGAGACAGGCCTTCGGGTCCGGAATGAACTGGCTGTCCAGGGGCCTTCGATGTCCCCCACGACCCGGACTCTCCATCGATAGGTTTCCGGACCGTCCAGCTCGCGAGGAAACGTGAGCCTTGTATCGGTAAGTACCGTATCTATTATAATGTTCTGCTCGAGAAAGTTTCCAATGGCCAGCTGAAACTGGAATTTTGTTTCTTCGGTTCGAGAGATTTCAGAATGGTTTTTCTGATCGGCATTACCCGTTGAACCCGTTTTGGGAAAAGCGGCCTGACTGGTAGTCACGGCACTGGAGAGCATAATGGCCATGATCAGGCAGGATGTTCTTGCTCTGAAGGCATTTACTTGTAATAACATGTTATTGATCCCGCTAATTGATTGTTAGGAATAAAGGAAAGGTTATATCCGCTGGAATTGTCCGAAATGGGTTGAAAAAATTTCGATACTTCAAACTTTTTTGATCTTGACTTGCTCAAGCCAGAACCGCATTTGAGCAATTGATTTTTCAGCCCAAAAACGGCATAAATTACTATATCGGGGTGTTAACAGGTAGTTTTTAAAATCTTATCGCTTAATCGCGGCTAAATTTTCTTTTCCTAAATTAGGTATTACGCCAGTAAAAAACAAAATTCCCCACTATTTTGCCATAATAGTTGCTCTTGAGAGAAAAAAAACGGTAATTGTCTATGATCTTGTGCATCCCCCGACTGTATAGTGGAAATACCTGGGTGATGGCATGTGTGGAGTGAGTATGATTATGCCGTATTTGACTGCCGGGTTGAACTGGCGAAGGCTGCCGCTAATACAGGCCAGATCAGTTGCTACTTATGCTACTCAATCATACATATTATTCGCAGAATAGCAGTATGAGCTTCCCGAAAAGAAGTATTACCTTTCCCAATATGAAATTACAACAAACACGCTGTCAAAAACGGTATCACCCTGTTTTTTCTGCGCTTGTCACGTTGCTGTTGATGTGCAACACCGTCACTTATTCCCAATCCGGACAGCTGGTCCGCACCATGGAAGAATTGAAGCAGGCTATATCGGCAGCCCGTCCCGGTGATGTCATCCTGATGGCAAACGGTATCTGGAGAGATGCCGATATTGATTTCAGCGCCAGGGGCACCGTCGGGGATTCCATCCGGCTTCAAGCGCAGACCCCGGGCAAAGTGATCCTCACCGGTAATTCCAATATCAGGATCCGTGGTGAATATCTCGTCGTGGATGGTCTCTGGTTACGGGATCCCTGTCCCGAAAGGGATGGCAATGTGGTGGATATCAGGGGGGCTCACAACCGGCTTACCAACACCGCCATAGTGGACTTTAACGTGGATGATTACATGGTGCGTGATTTTTACGTGTTATTGAATGGCCGTCATCACCGTGTAGATCACAACTATCTGGTGGGTAAGACAAATAACGGATCCACCATCATGGTACGCGGGGAGGAAAACCATAATCGTATAGACCACAATTATTTTGCGCGTCCTTATTTCGGCTGGAGGGGAGAGAGCATTACCCTTGGAGCGAGTCCGACTTACAGGGACCCATTTTACACCACCGTTGAGTACAATCTGTTTGAAAA
>SL_3KL_010_SEDDRAFT_10005257_pt1 | contig 11647 bp, 11 predicted proteins | sample SodLakKL_010_SED_2_FD_10381 | JGI IMG/M metagenome (IMG submission 10381)
CTGTGGCAGCTGGTCGAGCCGGTCGACGGGGCCGACCCGGAACGGACCGCCGGCTTCGAGGCGGCCATGGAGGCAGCCGGCCTGCTCGACGCCTGGGTCACCCCAGACGGCCAGGTCCTCCCACCGGGCGTGCACGACGCCGCGATCGTCACCGCCGACCTGCCCCCAGCCGCCGATGGCGGCCTGACGAGCGTGCTCCGGGCCTGCATCGACCCCGCCGACCCCCTGGCCTCCGCGGTCCCACCCGAGGTGGTGCGAGCGGTGCTGGAACGGATCGGTGACCGGCCAGGCGACGGCACCGTCTGGGTCGCCGAGGACGGCCGCTACCGCGCCGGAGCGGTGACGGGCGCCTGGCACAAGGAGACGGCCGAGCACCTCGGACACGCCGCACGGGAGGCCGCGCGCCGCGAGCGCCTCGCCGCGCTGGACCGACAGATCGAGGACCTCGACCGTCAGCTGGCAACGCTCGATGCCGAGGCTGACGACCTCGAGCAGCGTGCTGCGACCCTGAGCGCCGAACAGGACGCCGCCCCCGCAGACACGCCGATCCGAGAGGCGTCGCTGACCCACGCCGCGGCCGTCCAGCGGGTCGCCCAGCAGCGCGAGCGGCTGGCCGAGGTCGAGGCCGCGCTGGTCGCGGCCACCGCCGCCCACGACCAGGCCCAGGCCGCCTACGACGACGCCGCGGCCGACGTGGGCGTCGACGAGACGTGCCACCTCGACGTCCTGGAGCGCAGCCTCAGCGACCACGTGGCTGCCCTCGCTGCGCTGTGGCCGCGGTTGGACGCCCACCGGGAGGTGCTCCACGGGTGCGACCGTGTCCAGGCCGACCTCGACGCCGCTCAGGCGGAGGTCGAGCGGCTGACGGCCCGGGTCCGGCAGGCCCACGACGATGTGCTCTCCGCGGCCGCGCGTCGGGACACCCTCGAGGAGACCGTCGGCGCCGAGGCCGACGAGGTGCTGGAACGGCTCGGGCGTGCACGTGCCGACCATGAGGGCGCGACCCGCCGGCGCGAGGAGCTGGACGACCAGCTGGTGGACGCGAAGGGCGCTCTCGAACGGGCGCGGCAGCGGACGGAGGACCTGTCGACGGCGTTGGAGGACCACGCGGCACGGCGGGCCGACCGGGTCGCCGACCTGGCGACCGTCATCGACGCCGGGCTCGTCGCCGTGGCCGATCCGGCCCTGACCGAGGTCGTGGAGGAGTTGCCCGAGGGGCCCCTGGCCGCCGACCGTGGCGTGCGTCTGGCGCGCCGGATCGACCAGGTCCTCGGCGAGGTCGCTGCCGACGACGACACGTGGTCGCGTGTGCAGCGTGGCATCCACGGTCACTACGCCGATCTCGAACAGGCGCTCCTGCCGCACGACCTCCACCCGGTGGTCGAGCTGCCGGACGGCCTGTTCGTGGTCACCGCCCCCTTCCAGGGCGAGGCCCGCTCGATGCCCGACCTGCACCGGCTGCTGGTCGACGAGGTCACGAGCCGGCAAGCGCTGCTGACCGCCCGCGAACGGGAGGTGCTCCAGAACCACCTCATCGGTGACGTCGCCGCCCACCTGCACGCCCTGCTGCGGGAGGGCGAGGACTGGGTCGCGGAGGTCAACGCCGAGCTGGATCGGATGCCGACCTCCACCGGCATGAAGCTGCGGTTCACGTGGCAGGCGCGCCCCGACCTGCCGAGCTTCCCGGCCGCGCGGCGGCACCTGCTCGGGCACCACGCCGGCTGGACACCCGAGCAGCGCGACGAGATCGGCACCTTCCTCCAGGAGCGGATCGCCCAGGTCCGCGAGGCCGACCCGGCCGGGACGTGGCAGGCGCACCTCGAGGCGGCGCTCGACCACCGTGGCTGGCACACCTTCGTGATCGAGCGCCAGCAGGACGGGCAGTGGACCCGGCTGACCCGTCGCAGCCACGGCACCGGCTCCGGTGGGGAGAAGGCGCTCGCCCTCACCGTGCCGCAGTTCGCCGCCGCGGCGGCGCACTACCGCAGTGCCGCCGCCTTCGCGCCCCGGCTCATCATGCTCGACGAGGCCTTCGTGGGGATCGATGCGGGCATGCGTGCCCAGTGTCTCGGGCTCCTCCAGCACTTCGACCTCGATCTGGTCATGACCAGCGAACGGGAGTGGGGCTGCTACCCGACGGTGCCGGCGCTGGCCATCGCCCAGCTCGCGACCCATCCCGACGTCGACGCGGTCGGCGTGTCGCGGTGGGTGTGGAACGGCCGTGAGCGGGTCCGTGCCGACTGAGGCAGGCGTGGACCGTGACCGCCTGGAGGCGCTCCTGGGCGGGGACGAGCTGGCCTGGCTCCGCGACCGCGTCCGGCAACGACTGGAGTCCGGCCGTGCCGTGGTCGGGACCGTCACGCTGCGAGGACCAACCCCCGCGCAACGGGCCGCCGTCGATCGGCTGTTGGGACGCCGCCCGTCGAGTGGCGCGCAGGTCACGGTCTCACTGGACGCGGTCGACCGCCGACTGCGGAGCGCCGGCATCTGTGACGGGTGGGTCGCGGCGGTGGAGGCCCTGGACGGGCCGATCGTCGATCAGGCCGGCCTGCGCCTGGAGACCGAGGCGGCGTGGCGCGCGGTCGACGGTCTCCTGCCGGACGGCGAAGTGTGGGAGCGCACCTTCGCCGACGACCTGCGACGGACCGGGTTGCTGCGTCGTCTCGGCCGGACACCGGACGGCGCCGAGCGGCTGCTGCGTGATGCCCTGAGGGTGGTGGACGCGCTGCCGGTCCGGGCCACGCCGCTCGCCCGGGTGGCCGCCGACGTGCTGGGTGACAGCCACGCCCTGGACGACGATCAGCCCGTCGCCACGCTGGTGCTCAAGGCGCTCCAGCACCGGCACCTGCCGGAGGACGATCGTGGGTCGTTGCCCGTCGGGGTGGAACGCCGCGCGCTGTGGGCAGCCGCAGGGGTGCTCCTGGACGAGTTCGCAGCACCGGTCCTGGTGTGGAACCTGCCCGCCGTGGGATCGGGTCCCGTCGACGTGACGTTGCGAGCCCACGCCGCGGCCGGTGAGCCCGCGCGGCTCACCCTGGGCCAGCTGCTCCGCCATCCGCCGGATCTCGGCAACCTCGCCGGTCGGACGGTGTGGTCGTGCGAGAACCCGGCGGTGATCAGCGTGGCAGCGGAGCAACTCGGTCCGCAGGGCGACCCGCTGCTCTGCACCGACGGCAGCCCGTCGGCCGCCGTGCAGAGCCTCGCGCGCCAGCTACGGGACGCGGGCGCCACGCTCGCGCACCACGGTGACCTGGATCTCGGCGGCCTGCGCATCACGAGCCTGATGGTCCAGCGGTTCGGCGCCCGGCCGTGGAGGATGGACGAGCGGAGCTACCTCGCGGCCCCTGCAGGCCCTCGACTGCGTCGCCCGGTACCCGCCGTCCCGTGGGCACCGGGGCTGGCTGAGGCGATGAACCAGCGGGGCGTTGCGGTCCACGAGGAGCGAACCATCTCGGACCTGCTCGCCGACCTCACCACCGCACGCTGAGCGGCGGCGGACCTGGGTCTCCCCACGTGTTGCGCTCCGTCGTCGCACGTGCCGCCGCGATCAGCGCCGTCGGCTCCGCGATCCAGATCCGCGGTCCAGATCTGCGAGCCAGATCGCCTCCGGGCAGGCGCCTGTCCACAGCCGGGACATCGGCCGCCGCGAGGCCGGGACCAGCTGGCAAGGTCTCGGGAGCCGAACCATCGAGGTGTCAACCATGTCGAACCCGGAACGCGTGAGGGTCCGTGTGCCGACCGCTGAGGGCGCTCCGTGCCCCGGCGAAGGGGTGTGGGCCGAGCTGCTCGACCTGCCCATCGGCCTGTACAGGGTCGCTTCGGTCACCTGGTTGACCGACGGGGTGAGCCTCGGGGACACGGTCCGCTGTGACGTCGCTCGGGACGGCGAGCTCGTCGCCGTCGAGGTCGTCGAGCGTGCGCCCCACGCGACCGTCGTGTTCGGGCTCGCCGATGATCAACCACCCGACGATGTCGTGACACGTCGGCTCGTCGAGCTCGACGCCGCCATCCAGGACCGGCTGGGGCCGTCCATCCCGGCCGAGGGCGGTCTCGGGCTGCTCGCCGTCTGCGTCCCACCCGACCGGGTCGGCGCCCTCCTCGAGGTCGCTCTGGCCTGCTCCACCAGCCGCGACCGCGACGACGAGGAGCGGATCATCGGCGACTGGCGCTGGCACCTCGCTTCGCATCCCCAGTGGACGACCCCCGAAGCGATCCGGGGGAGCGGGCCGCTGCTCGACCGCAACCTCCACGTCGTGGGCGTCGCGTGGACCGGCGACGACCCGGTGGCCAGCCGGTGGGACCCCGGTGTTCGTGCCGCGCTCGCCGACCAGGCCGCCACCGATCCCGGTCTCCGACGGCTGCTCGACGAGCGCCGCTACCTCGCCGTGTTCGCGCCCATCGTCCGGATGGCGCTGGTCAGGGAGTTCGGCCTCACGGCCGTGGGCGCGCAACCCTTCCCGATCGGCCCGCCCGACCCGGCGCTCGACCGCGAGACGCAGGAGGCGGAGTTCTGGAGGCGGTGGGAGGCCGCTCGCGACACCGACGGCAAGGTCCGCTGGTGCGACGACGAGACCGTCGACGGGCACTTCCGCGCCATCGTCACCGGTCTCGGACTCGACCCGGACGCCGACCCGCGCGCACCCGCGTGATGTCGCCGATCAGATCGACGCTGCGTTCGGCGTCTTCAGACCGCGACGATGCGCAGGCCTGCGACCGCGACGTGGTCGCGATCCTGCGTCACCAGCGGGACGTCGTGCGCGAGCGCCGTTGCGGCGATCCACGCGTCGTTCACCGGCATGCGTAGCCCGGCCTCTCGCAGGTGCACCCGCAGCCGCGCCCAGGCATCGGCGACCTCGCCGTCGATCGGAAGGGGCTCGAGCGACAGCACGGCGGTGAGGGTGGAGAGCCGCCGGTCGCGTGTCTCGACGTCGTCAGCAACCAGGACACCGGCGCGGAGCTCGCCAACGGTGATCACGGACACGGCCAGCTCGTCCGGCAGCGCCGTCACATCGAGGGGGCGGTCAGCTTCGTGCGCGATGAACACGCTGGTGTCGGCGACACCGCGGGTCACCATGGCAGGTCGTCGGTGGTATCGGGCGCCAAGGCGTCGAGGTCCTGACGCAGTCGGGTATCAGCGGCCCGGGACGCGAGGCGCGTGACGAACTCCTCACGCGTGACCCATCGCCGGCGGCCCCGGAGCGGTGTCAGTACGGCCGCCGGTCGGCCGTGCACCGTGATGGTGATCTCCTCGCCCGCCTGCACGCGCGCGAGCAACTCCCGGGTGGAGTTCCGCAGTTCGCGTGACGCAACCGTCGCATCCATGCGACGAAAGTAGCATATCGCCGCCCGGGAGGCCCGGTGAGGTGGATGTCCTCCCGTTGGACGGACGCAGGTCGGGGATGCGACCGAAGAGCAGAACAGCCCAGGTCGGGAGCCGTCCTCCGGGGACGCTTCGTAGCGCTACCGATCCACCTCGGTGCGAGTTCGTCCTGGAGGCGCTGATCGGTGCTCCGTGGGCTCACAGCTCGAGGTCCGAGGTGTCCGCGTCATCTCCTCGCGAGGTCGAACCGAAGACGCTGACTGCGGTGACGCCGTGTTCAGCGGCGGCTGAAAGTGTCTGCCTTCGTAGCGCGCGAGCGCGGACTGCGAGGTCCCGGCACGTTGCGCGAGGTCGCGCTGAGAGAGCCCCGCGTCGAGGCGTGCGCGTCGGATCAGGTCAGGGACACAATGATGTCGGCAACGCCTGAAGAGGCATCGGTAGCGACAGGCCTGTGAGGTGGGATGCGCCGGCGATCCGGATGGCACAAGGCCGCTGATGTCAGGGGGTCACGGCCGACCTCGAGCAACCCGCTGGACTCGCAGGCGTTGCCGCTTGGTTGCGACACGCCTTCGATCGGAACCGGAGCGCTCCACGACAGTTGTAGATTTATGTTACCACATATGCTTACTCTGATCACGATACTCTCGTAACCCTGCGGTGACGGATCTTGGGAGTCCTGATGCCTGCCGTAGCGGACGTTCTTGGCCAGCTCGGGCCGGTGTTCCGTTGGGCTGAGTGGCGCCGTGCCGGGATGTCGGATCCGGTGCTGTACCGGCTGTTGGCAGAGGGCCGCCTGGAGCGCATCAGCCACGGCCTGTACCTGCAGGCCGACGCTGACGTTGCTGACCTCGAGCTCCTGGTAGTGGCTGCTGCCAACGACCGTTCGACCCTGTGTCTGACGTCGGCGCTGGCTCGACACGATCTGACGGATCAGATCCCGACGCAGATCGACGTGGCCCTGCCGCGCGGCACACGTCTGCCGAAGGTGTCGGCGCCGGTGCGCTGGCACCGGTTCGCGCCGACCACGTTCGACCTTGGTCGGGCAGTGATCGCGCTGGACGGTGGGTACACGATCGGGTTGTACTCGCCGGAACGGTCGATCGTGGACGCGTACCGGTTGCGTCACCTCGAGGGGGACGAGCTCGGCCGTGAGGCGCTCAAGGCCTGGCTGCGACGGCGTGGGTCACAGCCCTCGAGGTTGCTGGAGGTTGCGGCACCGTTCCCGAAGGCGCTGGGACGGCTGCGTGAAGACGTGCGGGTGTTGCTGTGACCAGCACACCGGAGGAGATCGGCCGGTCCCGCTACTTCGCTCTGCAGCGCCTCGCTCGGAGGCAGGGTCGGGACACCCAGGAACTGCTGACCTTGTACGCGCTGGAGGGACTGCTCGCGCGACTCGCGACCTCCGGTCATCGTGAGCAACTCGTGGTCAAGGGAGGGATGCTGCTGGCTGCGTTCGCCCAGCGCCGTCCCACCCGCGACCTGGACGTGCACGCCCAGCGAGTCGACAGTGACGTGGACACGGTCCGTGAACTGATCGTCACTATCGCGGCTCTCGACGCGGATGACGGACTCGACTTCGACACGTCCGGGGCGACCGCGCAGGCGATCCGCGAGGACGGCACGTACAGCGGCGTCCGCGTGCCCTGACCGTCGTGCTGCACACCGCGGAGTTGACGGTGAAGGTGGACGTGAACGTCGGCGACCCGATCTGACCAGCCCCACAGGAGATCGTGCTCCCACGACTGTTGACCGACGAGCCGCTGATGCTGCGTGGCTACCCGCTCCACATGATCTTGGCGGAGAAGCTGGTCACGGCGATCGATCGGGGTGCCGCCAACACCCGCTGGCGGGACTTCGTCGACATCTACCTGCTGACCTGCCAGCACGCGGTCGTCGGTTCCGACCTGGAGGAAGCGATCCGTCGCGTCGCGACCTGCCGAGCGGTCGAGCTCGCCCCGCTGGCCGACGTCCTCGATGGACTCGCCGAACTGGCGCAGACCAGGCGGGTCGCTTGGCGGGCGAAGCAGGATCTGACCGACCGCCTACCGGCGACGTTCGCCCTTGTCACCGATGCCGTCGTTGCCTTCGGTGCCCCCGCTGTCTCGGGCACCATCGCTACCGCGACCTGGAAGCCGGACAAGACCGAGCGGGAGCCCACATGAGGTCACCGGAGTGCGATCGCCAAGTGACTCTCGGGGCCAACGATGCAACTGCGACCGGCACACCGAGAGCCGACTATGGGTGCCGTATGGGTGGTGATCAGCGAGACGCAGCCAGGGAGTACCGCGCCCTGCTCGCTGATCGCACAGGCCGGCCTACCCTCGCCGCGGCAGGAATGGGTCTGCACGGAGGCGGCTTCGCTTGATGGTGATCCATGGGACCAGGAAGTTCCTCGACCGTGTGGGCGGCCCTAGCGCCACCGATGTTGCCACGACGACATCTGCGCTGGGCAGCTGGTACGCCACCGTGTTGTTCTGGAGGCCGCAGGTCGCGCTGCTGGTCAACGAGACGACGCTGCTGCCGCTGTTGATGCCGTTCGCGCCGTCAGCAACGCTGCTGGGCCGTTTCCCTGACGCGCTGGCCACGGTGCTCGAGGCGCACCGGGTGCCGGCTCCCGTGATCGAGCAGGAGGTTGCGGCGGCAGGGACGTGTGTCCTTGCGCGCACCCGCGATCGCAGTGTCGTCGGTGTGATGACCGAGTTCGGTCATCTGGCTGAGGTTCGACGTGACGGGGCGGCCGATCTGGTGGGCCTGTCGGTGCAGTTGGCTCGGACACCGACGAGCCCGCTGTACAAGAGCTACATCTCGCCCGAGGGTGCTCTGGCTGCGCTGGTGCAAGCCCATCAGCGTCGTACCGATCCCTGATCCTGGCACCGACAGCCGCATCCGGTCCGGAGCAGCTTCGAGGTGATGATGGCGCGAGGTTCGGCCGGGTCGTGCGGCTGTGAGGTCACTTCGAGGTGGGATGCTGGGATCGGGGTTGGGTCGCCTGTTGCGGGTGGGTGAGCAGCTCGTCGATGTCGTCGACGGCGAGTGGGCGTGCGAACAGGAATCCTTGGGCGTGGCTGAATCCGAGTTCGATGAGTGTGTCGCGCTGTTCGGCGGTCTCGATGCCTTCGATGACGGTGGTCAGGGCAAGGGATCGGGCGAACAGTTGCAGGCCGCCGAGCAGCGACTTGGTGTCGCGGTCGCGGTCGAGGGCGGTCACGAAGCTGCGGTCGATCTTGAGGATGTCCACGGGGAAGCGGTGCACGGCGGACAGCGACGAGTAGCCGGTGCCGAAGTCGTCGACGGCGAGCTGTACGCCGAGGGTCTTCAAGCCGGCGAGTTGCGCGGCCGAGATGTCAACGTCATCGATGAGGACCGATTCGGTCAGCTCGATGCAGACGCCGGACGGGTCGACCTGAGAGGTAGCGAGGGTGTCGCGGACCCGTCTGATCAGCTGGGGCGATTCGAGCTCGCGTGCGGACATGTTGACCGACACGTAGGGGGCTGGACGGGAGCGTTCGGCGGCGTGGCGTTGCCATCTGGCTGCATGCAGGCAGGCGGCTTCGAGCACGAAGCCGCCGAGCTCGTGGATCACCTCGCTGGCTTCTGCGGCAGCGAGGAACTCACCCGGTGCGAGCTCGCCTCGGTCGGGATGGCGCCAGCGCACCAGCGCCTCGAGGCCGTGGAGCTGTCCGGTAGGCAGCTCGATGATCGGCTGGAAGCGCAGGAAGAACTGGCCCTGTTCGAGTCCGACACGGATGCGCCGTTCCTCACGTAACCGGTGCACCTCGTCGCCGATCGAGGGCAGCGACGGGCGCACCAGGGCGGCCATGCCGACCCCGATGGTGACGAAGAACCCGGCACGGGTCAGCCACCGTCCGGTCTCCTGGTCGATGCCGGATGCGACATCGAGCGGGGTCAGCGGTCCGGCCAGCAGCCCGGATGCGGCCGCGACCAGCAGGGCAGCCAGCGGCCCGAACCGCACGGCCGCGAACAGGATCGGCAGATAGTAGAAGTGGGGCACGACATGCTGCGCACCGCCGAGCAGCAAGGTCAGGGTCCACGAGGCCGCTAGCCCGATCACGATCACGATCGCGGCTCCAACCGGGGAGGTCGCCAGCGACATGCGCAGTGCGGCCAACGCGAACCGCCCATCCCCGCGACCTCGACCAACAGTTCCGTCATCGCGTCGTGCAACCGCCACGGCCCTCACCTCCGTGCCCAGGGCATCGACCGACCACGGCCGACCCTTGACCTGCGAGAGCTCCCAACCGCAGGGTCGCTGCCTGAGCTACCTACCCGACCAAGCGATGCCATGACCACCCAATGCTCGCACTGGGCGGGATAGGTGTCGCATCGCGACCGGAGTCCCGCCCATCACCAGCCACGCCCTGGCACGACCAACCCGTGAGACACCGGGGCTCGAGACCGGAGTTCCGAGCGCATCCCGACCTCCTCGGGACCGGGAGAACATCGCCATGGGCCGATGGAGCTCAGACGAACTCCACGTCGGCTGGATGCGCTCGGATGGTCATCGCGAGAACATCCTCAACCCCGACCACTCGGCGATCGGGGTAGGTGTCGTCTGTCGCAACGACGGGGCCATGTGGGCCACGCAGATCTTCGGTCGGGGATGAGCTCCACCCTGGACCTTGGGGGCGCGGCCCGCGTCGACGGGTTGCCGAGGCGGGGATCAGGAGCAGGTGTTCGCAGATCACGGGGATGAGCTGGCACCTCGAAGCCGTCGATCACGACGTGCGAACGGTGTGGTCGGCCGCCCACGCAGCCGCCGGGTGGCTCACCGTGAGGGTTGCGCTCGAGCGGTCATCCGGGCCGGTCTCCGGGCATCTCCGGGCATCCCTTGCCCGGTAGCTCGCCGAGCCCCTGCTCGAGCAGGCTGATGGCGCGGCGGTCGTACTCGTCGGCGAGGTCGTTGAGTGCGTCCACGGCCGCGCCCGAGTACGACGCTCCATGCATGATCGCCAACGTGTCCGGTTCGAGCGTGGTGAGTCGGCGCAACGTCCCGCCGCAGTGTGCTGACAGCGAGTTCTGGTGGAAGACGTCCTCGGCCTCGATCGCGGGTTCGAGCACGTCGTCGCCGACCAGCGCGCCCCGGTTGCCCATCTGGGTGAAGATGTCGCCGCAGAACAGGGTCGCGGACGTCTCCTCGAACAGCATCTGCGACTCCCAGTTGTGGGGCACGTGTGGGGTCTCGATCAACCGCATGCGCTTGCTGCCGAGATCGAGGGGTTCGTCCTCGTGCAGCACCTTGGGTGGACGGATGGCGAGGTCGTTGATGGACACGTCACAGCCGAGCGCGTTGAAGGCCACCTGGGCGTTCGGAGCTGCCTCGAGGAACTGGTTCATCGCGCCGGACTCGTCGGACTCGACGTGAGAGAACGACAGCCAGCGCAGGTCCTCCACGCTGCCCAGCACCCGCTCGACCGCCGCCGCGACCTCGGGGAACGCGAGCCGCGGACCGGCGTGGTACAGCAGCGGTTCGTCGTCGACGACGAGGAACTGGTTGAAGGTGAAGCCGGCCGGCGGCACGTCGGGGACGAACGTGCACAGGCGGTAGATGTCGGGGGCGATCTCGTCGATCTGCACAGGCATCGTCGCAGGACCTCCTGTGTGAACAGCTATGTACACTCAATCGTAGGGGCGCGAGGTTGTCAAGATTGGACCAACACCTCCGTTCACCGGAGTGTGGGCTGCGCGGTATGCCCCAGCGTGTCGAGCCGTTCGGGACGACCCGATCTCGGGTTCGAGCACGATCGAGCACTCGTCCTCGGGGCCGTAGACGTGAGGCGGCGGGTGCTTGTGGTGATGCGGCGCATCCCTGCCCGGCGGCAGAGGACAGCCATGTACCCTCAAACGCGAGGATGTCGGAGCAACAGGATTGAGTGAACAGACACGTGTGACCGGCTCTCGGCCGTACCGGATGGGCAAGCGTGCCGAGCAGGTCGAGGAGACCCGGCAGCGCATCGTCGATGCGACCGTGGATCTGCACTCCACGGTGGGCCCGGCCAGCACCACGATCAGCGGGATCGCGGAGAAGGCGGGCGTGACGCGGCTGACGGTCTACCGCCACTTCCCCGACCTCGAGTCGCTGTTCGAGGCCTGCGGGCAGCGCTGGGCGGAACGTCACCCTGCGCCTGATCCGGCCGGCTGGCCCGAGATCCGCGACCTCGATGCTCGAGCCCGTCACGCGCTGGGCGAGCTGTACGGCTGGTACCGCAACAGCGGTGACGAGTTGCGGCCCATCCTTCGGGACCTGGAGGCGCTGCCACCCGCGGTGCAGCAGGAGGCGGTCAAGGAGTTCGAGGCGTACGCGGATGC
>SL_3KL_010_SEDDRAFT_10005258_pt1 | contig 11647 bp, 10 predicted proteins | sample SodLakKL_010_SED_2_FD_10381 | JGI IMG/M metagenome (IMG submission 10381)
ACCGGCAGATCTGGTCCCCGGCCCGTGAAGGCGATCAGAACCGGTAGCCGGCGCCAACCAGGAACTGACTCTCCGTGGGGCGGTAGCTGCCGTTGTTGAAACTTTCGCTGCTGTAACGCGTGAGCGAGTATTCGAAGCGCGCGAACACCCGATCATGGGCGGTGAACTCGACTCCGACGCCGCCACGGATGCCGCCACTTGTTTCACTGTCCCGGGTTCTGCCGGTTCCGTCAGAGGCGGTCAGTTCGAACTTTGTTTCCTGGTAGCCGAGCAAGCCGTATAGCACAATGAAGCGCTCGAAGACGCGTCCGGCACGCACGTTTATTCCATAGAATTCCTCTGCATCGATCTCGACCCGGTCACCGTTCAGGGACAGGTCGAAGTCCGCGCTGTTGACCCCGCCATAGATCTCGATGGCACCGAAGAAGTTGCCCTGCATCAGCGACGTGCCAAGGTGGCCGGCGATCGCTGGTCCGCTGGCGCTGCCGCCGTCGATGTCGAAGTCGGTGCCGCCTATGGTGCCGCTACCGTCAAGGTCGAAACTGGTGTACGCGCCGGAAACCATGACGTAAACGCCGGTGAGCCTTTCCCCCGTCGTGACTCGCCCCATTCGGTCGCCCGCCTGGGCGTGGCCGGATACCAGCGCGGCCGCCAGCATGGCGGCGGAAATTGGCAGATAGTGCTTCATGATCGCTTTCCTTTTTGTGTCCGTGTGCCGGTGTGCATTCCGAGTTTTTCGAGGATGCCGTGATCTGTGCCCCGTTCGCCGGTCTGCGTACTGATCAGTTATCCCTTAATATCAAGTCAGCCTCTGTGGATCGAACAGTCGCTGATGCTCCAGTATGGCGTAGCGGTCAGTCATTCCTGCGATATAGTCCGCAACTCCGCGAGCCCGACCGTCGTTGTCCTGGGCCAGAGCCAGTTCCCGGGTTCGGCGCGCGTGCTGTGGCGGCATCAGCGCGGGATCATCGAAAAACGCCTGATACAGGTCCGTGACGGTGCGCTTTGCCTTTTCCGCCATGCGGTAGACCCGGTGATGCCTGTACAGGGCGTGGAAGAGGAACTGCTTCAGTTCATTGTGGGCCGCGTTCATGGCGTCGCTGAACCGGATCAGCGGGGTGCCGAGCTCGCGCACGGAATCGATTGAATCGGGTTCGTGTTCCCCGATCGCCACCCTGGTACTTTCAAGTACATCCGCTACCTGACTGCCGATCATGCCGCGAACCATTTCGTAGAGCATGCGGCGGAGCGGCAACCGCGGGCAAGCGGTTTCCACCTCGCGCAGCAGGCGCCCGGTGAGTTCGAGTTCCCGCAATTCATCGATGTCGATCAGTTCGGCGCGCAGGCCATCATCCACATCGTGGCTGTTGTAGGCGATCTCGTCTGCAAGATTGGCCAGCTGCGCTTCCAGCCCCGGCTGTGTCCGTGTGATGAAGCGTTCACCCAATGTGCCGAGATGACAGGCATTGCGGCGCGAACAGTGCTTGAGAATGCCTTCGCGGGTTTCCCAGCACAGGTTGAGGCCGTCGAATTCCGCATAGCGCTGTTCGAGTTCATCCACCACGCGCAGCGATTGCAGGTTGTGCTCGAACCCCCCGTGGTCGCGCATGCAGGCATTGAGCGCATCCTGCCCCGCGTGGCCGAAGGGGGTGTGCCCGAGGTCATGAGCCAGGGTGATCGCTTCGGTCAGATCCTCGTTCAGGTCCAGCGCCCGGGCGATGGTCCTGGCAATCTGGCATACCTCGAGAGTGTGGGTGAGCCGGGTCCTGAAGAGGTCGCCCTCATGATTGACGAACACCTGCGTCTTGTATTCCAGGCGGCGAAAGGCGGAGGAATGGACAATGCGGTCTCTATCACGCTGGAACTCGTTGCGCCAACTGGGCGGGGGTTCGGGATGCCGGCGCCCCCGGGAACGCTCGGGGTCCGCCGCATACGGTGCGAGTGGTCTGGGCAGGCGCGATACGGCCACCGCTCAGTGACCTCCGGTGAAGTGGTCCAGGGTGCGCTCCAGGCTGGCCGGGTCGAACGCGTCGCTGACGACCGCATTCCCCAGCCCTTGCAGCAGGATCAGGCGCAGTCTGCCCGCTTCCGCCTTCTTGTCCACGGCCATCAGTTCCATGAACCGGTTCGGGCTTATTCCCGCAGGTGGCCGTGCCGGCAGCCCGGCGCCGTGGAGTATGTTCTCGGCCAGATCGTATTCGCTATCGGACAACCATCCCAGGTCGCGTGACATCCAGGCAGCCATCAGCATCCCCGCTCCGACGGCCTCTCCGTGCAGCCACACGCCGTAGCCGGTTGCCGTCTCTATGGCATGGCCGAAGGTGTGGCCGAGGTTGAGTATGGCGCGCAGGCCGCCTTCCCGTTCGTCGGCCGCCACCACCTCCGCCTTGATTCGGCATGAAACGAGAATCGCGCGGGTAAGCGCTTCACGCTCCAGGTTTAACAGCTCCGGCATGCTGTCCCGCAGCCACTGCAGAAAGTCGCTGTCGCGGATCAGACCATACTTTATGATTTCCGCGAGGCCTGCCTTGATCTCGCGGTCGGGCAGGGTATGCAGAGTGTCAGTGTCGGCAAGCACGCAGCGGGGCTGGTGGAATGCCCCGATCATGTTCTTCCCCAGCGGGTGGTTGACGCCGGTCTTGCCCCCCACGGATGAATCCACCTGCGCGAGCAGGGTGGTGGGAACCTGTATGAAGTCCACGCCCCGCTGGTAAGTGGCGGCGACGAAGCCTGTGAGATCCCCGATCACGCCACCGCCCAGGGCAATCAGGGTGCACTTGCGGTCAAAACGCTTGTCGAGCAGACGGTCGTATACGCGTTGACAGGTATCCAGGGTCTTGTGCGCTTCGCCGTCCGGGAGCACCACGCTGTCAACCTTGAGTCCATGCAGTGTCGACAGGAGGCGGTCCAGGTAGAGCGGCGCGACGACGGTGTTGGTGACCACCAGCAGTCTGTCACCGCGCAAGTAGGGCCGGATCAGGTCGGGCCGCGACAACAGACCCGCGCCCACATGGATGGGATAGCTCCGCTCGCCCAGTTCGACGGTTAGCGTCTGCGGTGTGCTCACGAATTTCTGTTCCTGTCTTCCAGTGCCCGGATGATCTGCCGGACCACATCCATTATGGCCCGCTTGTCCGTATTCACGGTGATGTGCGCCGTGTCCCGGTACAGTGGCCCGCGCTCATCCATCAACGCCTGCAGACGATCCCGGGGGTTTTCCGTCTGCAGCAGGGGGCGGCGACGATCCCGCCTGGTCCTGCGTAGCTGTTCGTCCACTGAAGTTTCAAGATAGACCACCAGACCCCGGTCACGCAGCATTCTGCGCGTTTTGTCGGAGAGTATGGCGCCTCCCCCGGTGGCCAGCACCAGGGCATCGTTAGCGCTCAATTCCTCGATAGCCTGGCGTTCGCGTCGCCGGAACCCCTCCTCACCCTCTATATCGAAGATCAGGGGGATATCCACGCCGGTGCGTGACTCGATTTCGCTGTCGCTGTCAAGGAAGCGGAGTCCCAGGGCGGCGGCAAGCTTGCGCCCAATGGATGACTTGCCGGCGCCCATGGGGCCGATCAGAAAGATGCGTTGGTCCTGGTTCATGGTGGTCCGGTTACGCGGTGCGCCACTATGCATGCGCCAAGTAAACACGGAAGTATTCACGCTGCCGAGTGAATACTTCCGTGTTTCCCTAACAGAAGCGGCCCCGAACACGTCGGGGCCGCCCCATTAGGATCTCGGCCCGTTCTACCGGGAGCCTGTCGGACTCGGAGCTGCTCTGCCGCCCCGGTTGGACAGCGGCCATTTTCGACCCTTTTCGTCAAAGAGAACCGCTATTCTCCTAAAGCGATCATGCAAACGACCTCGCTCTCCCACTCCCCCGCCCAATCCACCTGAGTCCGACGCGCTAGCGCACGCTGGATGAGGTCAGGGTTTCGTCGAGTATGCGTGGCGTCACGAAGACGAGCAGTTCGCTATTATCATCCACCTGGAGGCGGTTGCGGAACAGGGCCCCGATGCCTGGCAGCGAGCCGAAGAACGGAACGCGGGTGACCTCCTCGCGCCGATCGCGCTCGTAGATGCCACCGAGCACCACGGTCTCGCCATTGTCCACCAGAACCTGCGTGGTGACGGACTGGGTATCGATGCTGGGTACCCCGAAGAAGACCTGGCCGACGTTGTCCTTGCTCACCTCCAGATCCATGATGATGCGGTCATCCGGGGTGATCTGTGGTGTCACGTCCAGGGCCAGTACCGCCTCCTGGAAGTTGATGCTTGTGGCACCACTTGCTGTGGCTTCCTGGTATGGGATCTCCACGCCCTGCTTGATGCTGGCCGTCCGCTGGTTGGCGGTGATCACCCGCGGGCTCGAGACCACCTCGCCCCGGCCTTCGCTTTCCAGCGCCGACAGCTCGAGCTGCAGGATGCGTTCACCTATCCGACCTACCGCGAGTCCCACCGAACCTGCCGCGCCGCTCACCGGCAGATCCACGAGCATGCCTTCGGCGCCGGCGACGTCGAATCCCGTGCCGCCACCCACGAGTCCGCCAGGCCGAGTGCCGCCAACCTGAGCGCCGGTGCTGTCGCCGCTCACTCCGTCACTGCTGCGGGCGCTGGCGCCGAAGCGCACGCCCAGTTCGCGGCTGAAATCGTCGCTGGCAATCACGATCCGTGACTCGATCAACACCTGGCGCACCGGGATGTCGAGCTTGTTGAGCAGCGACCGTATGTCGGAAAGGTGCCTCTCGGTGTCACGGATTATCAGGGTGTTGGTACGCTCGTCAATGGTGACGTTTCCGCGCTCGGACAGCAGAGAGGCGTCCGGCGAGCGGAGCAGGTTCGCCACGTCACCGGCCTTGGCGTAGTTCACCTGGAACATCTCCGAGCGCAGCGGCGCGCGTTCTTCCCGCTCGGCCCGCGTCTCTTCGGCGATGCGTTCGCGGGCGGCGATCTCCTCCTGTGGTGCGACATAGATGACATTGTCGTGGATGCGCTTGTCGAGCCCGCGCAGCGTCAGAATGATATCCAGCGCCTGATCCCAGGGTACGTTCTGCAGCCGCAGGGTGATGCTGCCCGTCACCGTGTCATTGATGACCATGTTCAGGCCGGTGAAGTCACCGATCAGTTGCAGAACCGCGCGCACCTCGATGTCCTGGAAGTTCAGCGACAGACGCTCACCAGTGTATTCGGGATCCTCGCGCTCACGGCGCTCGCGCTCCGCGGGTGTGACCGGCGTGAACTCCACGGCAAAGGTGTTTTCGGCCTGGTAGCCCATGTGCTCGAAATCGGCACCTTCGACGGGTGAGATCACCATGCGGACGTCATTTCCGTCCTGGCGGGTTTCGATGGTTTTCACCGGCGTGGCGAAGTCTTCGACGTTGAGACGCCGCTGCAACCGCTCCGGTACCCGCATGCCTGTGAAACGGGCGACTATGCGGTTGCCGTCGCGCCGCATGTCCACGGGTCGACTGTCGTCAGTGAGTTCAACGAGCACGCGGCCGGTGCCGTCCGGGCCGCGCCGGAAATCGATGTCGGCGATCTCGGGCGCGGCAGTTCGCGTGGGGCGACTCTCCTCCGCGGTGCGTGGACGATCGCGGGCTGCGTCCGCCCGGCCCTCGCGCAGGAAAATATTGAAGGTGTTGCCATCCTGATCAGTGTCGTAGGCCATCATGCCGGCCAGTCTCACGACCACGCGGGTCCGCCCCGCTGCCTCCGCGGTCGACACGCCTTCGACCAGCCCAACCCCGATGGACAGGGAACGGTCACGGAACGCGTTCCTGGTGTCCGGAAAATCGAAGGTGATGCGGGCGGGATCGTCTATGACGAAGCTGCTCGGCGTCTCCGGCTCACCGTCGAGTTCAATGGATATCTGGACCTCGTTGCCGGGCAGTGTCGAGTAACTGATGTCCTGGATCGAGACCTGCGCGCTGGCCGGGCCGGCGGCCAGCAAGAGCAGCAGGCCGAGCACACACATCGTGGTCCGCGCCTGCAAGCCGCTCAGCGCGGACCGTGAACGCAGCCGCGTGTCCATGGAGGCATTGGTGGTCATTGTTATCGACTCCCCTTTATCGGTCTCGCGTCGCCAGCGCCGCTTCGCGCTCTCTCCAGGCGCGATCGCCGGAACGTATCAGCTCCAGCACCTCTATGCGGTTCTCGCTGATCCTGACGATGCGCCCGTGATTCTGGCCAAGATAATTGCCTTCCCTGACACGGTGTACCGTGCCGCCCGGATCACGTACCAGTCCCCAACGTTCGCCATCCCTGGCAAGAGTTCCTCCCATTCGCAGTGCATCCAGCGGGTAGCGTTCGAGGGTTTCCTTGGGCCGGTCCGGGTCCGGTCGGGGGCCGCTGGCGACCTCGGTATCGTCGCGCGCCTCGGCAAAACTCAGCCGGTGAAAGGGGTCCCGGTCCAGGTCGGCAGGGTAACGGTGACTGGGTGGCTGTTTCGGTTCCTCGAACGGATCCAGTGGCGGTGCGGGCCGCGCCCTGGTTTCGCTGATGTAGTTATGGAGATCGGATACGTCCTGGGAGCATCCGCCGACCAGCAGTGTGGCCACCACCAGCAGGGACAGTCTTCCCAGCGGTCGTATGCGCAGGGCAGCGACAGACAACCGGATCATCTCGGTGCCTCCTCGTCGTCCAGGTACCAGTAAGTTCTTGCAGTCGCGCTCATGGACAACAGGCCGGAGCCGCCGTTGGCCGTGGTCACGTTGATGTCGTGCAGGGTCACGATGCGCGGCAGGTTGGCCACATCGCTGATGAATCGACCGATCTGGTGGTAGTCACCGCGGACTTCGATACGAATCGGCAATTCTGCGTAGAACTCGCGACGTGATGAGCTTCCCGGCCGGAACAGGTCGAATTCGAGTCCGGCGCCCAGCCCTGCCTGGGAAATGTCCACAAGCAGCGCGGGTACTTCCACCCGACTTGGCAGCTCCCGTAGCCGCGCCTCCAGGGACTCCTCCATTTCCGCCAGCAACTGTTCGTAGGCTTCGAGGTTGGCCGCACGCCGCTGCTTTGTCTCGAACTCGGATCGCAGTGACTGTTCCTGTGCGGCCACGCTTTCAAGGCGCTGCTGCTGCTGCTGCCAGTCGAAGTGCCAGCCGGCGCCGACCACCAGCAGGAATATCACCACGATCACCACGGCCTTGATGGCCCACGGCCAACGGCCGATATTGTTCAGGTCCAGTTCGCTGAGTTCGACGCCTTGCACCTTCATCCTGCATCCTCCTCGTCGGCGTCAGCGGGCATGGGCGATGTTTGGCGAACCCGAAGGGTGAAGTTGCTTACCCGGATACCGTCGCGGTCGCGAACCTCGATGACGTCCAGGCTGGGATCTGTCAGCCAACCGGACCCATCCAGGCGCTCCATATAGGTGGACACCCGTGCATTGGACTCGCCCACCCCGGTCAAAATCAGTCGATCCCCCTGCTGACGGAGCGACTCCAGATAGAGGCCCTCGGGAAGTGTGGTGACCATTTCCTCGAACAGATGCACGATCTGGGGGCGCCCGCGCTGCAGCTCCTGGATCACCTCCATGCGAGCGTTAAGCTGATCACGCGTGCTCTCCAGTTCACGGATGCGCGCGATTTGCCGATCAAGCTGACGAATCTCGGTGCGCAGCATTTCATTGCGTCGTTCGTGGTAGTCGATCTGCCCGCTCAGGTAGGTATGGCCGGCGAACCACACGGCCGCCCCGAGCGCGGCCGTGGTGCCGAGCACGGTGAAGAACCGTTTCTGGCGCGCCTTCTTGAGTTCCTCGCGCCAGGGCAGCAGATTGATGCGCGTGCTCATTCATAGCTCCTCATGGCAAGCCCGCAGGCCACCAGCATTGCCGGCGCGTCCTGATTCAGACGTTGGGCACTGATGCGGGAGGAGACGGCCATGCTTGCAAACGGGTTGCCGACGTGGGTCGGCGCCCCCGCGCGTTCCTGCACCAGTTCATCCATGCCCGCGATGGCCGCACAGCCGCCGGCGAGAATGATGGCGTCGACGCTGTTGTGCTGGCTCGCGCCGAAAAAGAACTGCAGGCTCCTGGTTATCTGCTGTGCCATGGCCTCCTGGAAGGGTTCCAGGACTTCGTCCTCATAACTGTCCGGCAGCCCCCCCTGGCGCTTGGCGCGGCCGGCCTCTTCGAACGACAGGCCATAGCGCCGCATTATCTCTTCGGTCAGTTGCCGACCACCGAATACCTGTTCTCTGGTGTACACGATCCGGTGGTCTTCCAGCACCGTGAGCATGGTCATGGTGGCACCGACATCGACTACGGCCACGGTCTGGCCCCGTCCCCCGCCGGGAAGGGCCGAGGCGAGGAGAGGGAATGCGTTCTCCGTGGCATAGCTTTCGACATCAACCACCTTCGCCGTCAACCCGGCCGCCTGGCAGGCATCGACGCGGACTTCCACGTTCTCGGCGCGCGAGGCGACCAGCAACACATCGACCGTGCCGGGATTATCCTCGGAGGCGCCGAGCACCTGGAAATCCAGGTTGACTTCCTCCAGGGGGTAGGGCACGTACTGGTCGGCCTGAAGCTGGATCTGGGCTTCCATTTCCTCGTCGCCCAGGTCGGCCGGCATTACGATGGTCTTGCTGATCGCAGACGAGCCTGGGACGGCCAGGGCCGCGTTTCGCAACTTGGTCTGCGAGCGCTTCACGGCGGACTTGATGGTTTCGCCGACTGCCTCCAGGTTGGCGATGTTCTTCTCCACCACCGCGTTTGCCGGAAGTGGTTCGACGGCGTAGCTTTCAACGCGGTAACGTCCGTCCTGACCCTTGAGTTCCAGCAGTTTCACGGCCGTAGAGCTGATGTCGATGCCTAGAAGGGGTGTGCGCTTCTTCCCGAACAGTCCCACGGGTTTTTCCTTTTCGTTTAAGGGTCTTAGCCCGGATAACTGTACCGTTACATTCAATAACAGGGTTAACTATAGAGGAGCGGGTGCAAATTGGGAAACATTCCACAGACCGGCTCTCGTGCCCTAAGGAATAACTCTTTATACTTGCCGAAACCGAGACACCGTAGACAGAAAAACACCTATGTCCCGCATTTTTCGCCTGTTCGTCTATTCGCTGGCGGCATTCATGTCGCTGTCCTTTCTGGGCCTGCTCAGCGCGGCCGGTCTCTATCTCTATCTGGAGCCCGGCCTGCCATCGGTTGAGGCGCTGCGCGATGTGCGCTTCCAGCAGCCGCTCAGGGTCTATTCCGCGGATGGAGAACTGATGGCGGAGTTCGGCGAATATCGACGCGAGCCCCTACGATACGATGAAATACCTGAACCGATGAAGCACGCCTTTATCGCCGCGGAAGACGAGCGCTTCTTCCAGCATCCCGGTGTTGATTACCAGGGGTTGGCGCGTGCAGTGCTGCATCTGGTGCGGCATCGGGAAATCGGCCCCGGCGGCAGCACCATCACAATGCAGGTGGCACGGAATTTTTTCTTAAGTCGCGAGCAGACTTACCTGCGGAAGCTCAACGAGATTCTGCTCTCGTTCAAGATCGAGCGGGAACTGAGCAAGGAGCAGATCCTCGAACTGTACCTGAACAAGATCTATCTGGGACAGCGTGCCTACGGAGTAGGGGCGGCCTCCCGTATCTATTACGGCAAGTCACCGGAAGAGCTGAGCCTGGCCGAGACCGCTACCATCGCCGGCCTGCCGAAGTCGCCGTCCACCGCAAACCCGGTTTCCAATCCGCAGCGCTCACTGCAGCGGCGCGCCTACGTGTTGCGGCGCATGTTCGAAACCGGGCACATCACCGCGGAAGAGCTCGCNGAGGCGGGCACGACGCCGGAGACAGCCTCGCTGCGCACGGTGCGACCCGGTCTGCATGCCCCCTTTGTCGCCGAGATGGCCCGGGCGCATGCCTATGAGCGCTACGGTGACGCCGCGTATGATGATGGATACCGCGTATACACCACCGTGGACAGCCGTCTGCAGCGCAAGGCCAATGAAGCGCTGCGGGAGAATCTGCTGAGCTACGACCGTCGCCACGGCTATCGTGGTCCCCTTGCCCAACATGATCTCGACGAGCATGCGTCGGAAGAATCCTGGGATGGCCTGTTGGCCGGGCATCGTCGAGTGGCCGATTTGCGCCCCGCGCTGGTCACCGAGGTGGACGACGAGGCCGGGGAGGCGCGGGTTTACCTGCGCAACGGTGACCTGACCGTTATAGGGCTTGACGACATGAAATGGGCGCGGCGCTGGATCAGCCAGTCGGCAGTCGGCCCACAGGTGGAGAAAGTCTCGGACGTGCTGAGTCGGGGCGACATTGTCCACGTACGTCAGAGAAACGGCGACGAGCCCCGTTACGTGCTGGCACAGCTGCCGGACGTGGAGGGCTCCGTGATCAGCCTGGCCCCGGACTCCGGAGCCGTGGTCGCCCTTGCCGGCGGCTTCGATTTTGGCCGCAGTCAGTTCAATCGTGCCGCTCAGGCGCTTCGGCAGCCGGGTTCCGCGTTCAAGCCGTTCATCTACTCCGCGGCGCTGGAGCGCGGGTTCACACCGGCATCCATCGTCAATGATGCTCCGGTGGTATTCGAGGACGACGCCCTGGAAACCGTCTGGCGCCCTGAGAACTACACCGGTCGCTTTTATGGTCCGACGCGCCTGCGGGAGGCGCTGGCCCAGTCGCGCAACCTGGTGTCGATCAGGGTGATGCGCGACATCGGTGCGCGTTACGTGGTGAATTTCATGGACCGCTTCGGATTTCCGCCTGGGAGATTGCCTGCGGATCTGTCCCTTGCCCTTGGCAGCGGCGCGGTGACGCCGCTGGAACTCACCGGCGCCTACGCCGTATTCGCCAACGGCGGCTATCGCGTGCAGCCGCACCTGGTCAGTCACATCGAGGATGGCGCGGGTGAAATCGTCTACCGCATGGTTCCGGCGCTGGCCTGCCAGGATTGTGACGATATTGCCGCCAGTATGGGATTCGAGCCCCGAACCGGAGACGACGCGGATGGTGTTTTCGCCGCCCAGTTCCGGCCGGCGGAACGGGTTATTTCGGCCGAGAATGCGTATCAGATGACGAGCATGATGCAGGATGTCATCCGCACAGGCACCGCCCGCCAGGCCCGAGCCCTTGGCCGTCAGGACCTGTCCGGAAAGACCGGAACGACCAACGATCTCCATGACGCATGGTTTGCGGGTTACAATCGCAGCCTGGTGACCACGGCCTGGGTCGGCTTCGATCAGGCGCGCTCGCTCGGCAGGGGTGAAACAGGGTCCCGGGCCGCCCTGCCAATGTGGATGGATTTCATGGGAAGCGCGCTGGAGGGTGTGCCGGAGCGAGCTTCGCCCCGGCCGTCCGGTCTGATTACCGCCAGGATCGATCCGGAATCCGGATTGCTGACCAGCGCGGACAATCCGCGCGCCATTTTCGAGATTTTCCAGGAGGATGCCGTTCCGGCCCGCGAGCGTCAACGGGATCGTTCCGGTTCATCCTCAGGCGGCGCCCGCGGGTCAGACGGATCCCGGCGGGGGTCTGATGAGCCGTTGTTCTAGCCCGCATATCTCACCGTCGTTCGTCGCGAGGGCGTCGAGATGCCGCTGTGACGGGGGGCACGGACCGGAAGCCGGCGAAGGCGTGGCGGACACTACGTCGAGCCGGCTGCAGGGAGTACGCCCCGACACGGCGAGCAGATCGGCGTGCGTAGTTGAAGGG
>SL_3KL_010_SEDDRAFT_10005259_pt1 | contig 11646 bp, 9 predicted proteins | sample SodLakKL_010_SED_2_FD_10381 | JGI IMG/M metagenome (IMG submission 10381)
CTGCAGCTGTCGAAGATGATGGAGAAGCGCAAGGCCGCCGAGCGCGCTGCACAGGGCCTCGCCGACGACGACGGGCCCGACGACGACGGCCCCCGCGGTGGCGGTCCGGGCAGCGGCCGCGGCAGTGGGCCCGGGGGCGGCCCGGGCGGCGGCACTTCCGGGCCGGGAACGAGCGGTGGCCCGGGCGGCCAGACCCCGCGCCCTGGCGCCGGCCCCGGCAGACCGGGTCCCGCGACCAGCGGCGCCGCCGCAACCAGCGCCGGCGCCAGCACGGGAAAGGCCTCTGAAACCGGTTTCCGCCCCCTCAGCCCCGACGAGATGGACGCCGAACTCGACCGTCTGGAAGAGGAAGAGCGCGCGATCGCCGAGAGGCGCGCCGCCCGGGAACGGAAGACCGGGACCGCAGCGGAAGACAAAAACACCCCCCCGCCAGCCGAAGAGACACGAACCCCCGGCAACGGCTAACTCCCATGGCACTGCGCCACCCCTGACGATGAAATTCCCCCTCCCCCGCCTGTGCGGGGTAGGGTGACGATCAAATCACCCCCGCTTGCGGGGGAGGGTTACGATCAAATCCCCCTCCCCCGCTCGCGGGGGAGGGTTGGGGTGGGGGTGCGGCGTCAGGCTCGGCCCTGCCGTCCAGCGCACCTGCGGCGCGTTCGCGAGCAGGCTTGCCCCTACACAGGGGCCGGGGCGAGCGATCCAGGGGGCCAGCCCCCTGGGCGACATCCCCCGGCGCCCAATCGCCGGGAGGGCTCGCCTCCCAGGGGGGCCGCCTCTGCCGTCAGACCTCCTCGGCCTCCAGGACCTCGGCCTCTTCACCGAAGATCTCGACGTACGCACCGTACACGGCCGCGAGCACCACCGGCCCCAGCACCAGGAAGCCCAGGCCCAGCGGAATCATCGCGAAAAATGCAAGAACGAAGTAGATCAGGCTGAAGATCACCAGCGGCCCCAGGTTCATCAACGTGCCGCGCACGCTCGCCGGGATCGCCTCCCCGATCTCCAGTCCGCGGAAATAGACCAGCGGAATCGAGAACGCGAGCACCGCGAAGACCACCAGGTACAGCAGCAGGATCACGATCAGCCCAAAGAAGCCGATACCGGCCAGCGGAAAGGCCATCGTGTCGCCCATGCCGCCCGTGGCGCCGCCCATCTGCGCGGCGCCGCCGACGAACAGCGCCATCACCACGGCCATCACCACCGCAGCCAGCAGCGCCACCAACCCCAGCAGCAGCAGGGGCACCCGTCGCTCGTGGTCCTGAATTGGCTGGAACAGATGGCCGACACCCACCGTCTGTTCCGCCTCGATGTCGTGCGCCATCTTCATGAACCCGGCCACCAGCGCAGGCGTGATCACCGCCATCACCAGCCCGCCGATCAGGGGAACCAGATTCAGCACGATACTGATCACGAAGAAGATCACGAAGCTCAGGACCCAGGTCACCCAGTCCCTCGTGAAGGTGCTCCAGCCGCGCCCGAACAGTTCCCATCCCCGGCTTAACGGCATCGTGCGGATTTCCATGGCCTTCCCCCCCTGTAGATGAGCCACCATTAACGGGTTTCCAGCGGGGCCTTGTCAAACGGACGGGCGGCCGGCCCGCAGCCCTCTATCGGTCCGATTCAGACCCGCGACCCCTTCGCCGAGACCGCACCGCCGGACACCATTCGAAAAAATGAGATTGAACCCCGGGCGAAGCTGTGGCAGTATACGACCCATCAATTAGTATTCGCTAATATATTTGAGTTAACGAATGCCTGGTGCACGCTAACTAACGGAAATATGGAGAAATAATTATGACCAAACGTTTCATTATGACCGGCGTCGGTGGATTCCTGGTCGGAATCGCGGCGATGATGCTCACAGCCTTCTCGGCCGCGCCGAAGCTGATGATTGTCGAGGACGAGAGTCTCTTCAACTTCGAGGACACGGTGGAGATCATCAAGGCCACCGCGGAAGAACAGAACTGGAAGGTGCCCACGGTGCACATGATCCACGAGGCCGTCAGCCCCTACGGTTATGAAGTCGGCCGCGTCGCAGTGCTGGAACTGTGCCAGCCGCACCACGCCGGCCAGATCCTGGCCGAGGACCGCGCGAAGGTCGTGACCTCGATGATGCCCTGCCGCATTTCGGTCTATGAGACCAGCGATGACCGCGTGATCGTGTCGCGCATGAACACCGGTCTGATGGCGCAGGCTTTCGGCGGCACCATTGCCTCCGTGATGGCCGAGGCCACCGAGGAGAACGAAGTCATCCTCGAGAGTGTGCTGCGGTAAGTCTCTACCCTGCCGCACCGAAGAACCCCGCTCCGGCGGGGTTTTTTTTGGCCGGACGAGACCGCGCCGCCGCGCCCCCGGCTACCGTTCGTAGACGTCCTCGAACCGCTCGATGTCGTCCTCTTCCAGATATTCCCCGACCTGCACTTCGATGATCTGCAGCGGGATCCGCCCCCGGTTTTCAAGCCGGTGGCGCACTCCGATCGGGATGTAGGTGCTTTCGTTCGGGGCCACGGTGAAGACGTCCTCGCCCCGGGTCACGGTCGCGGTGCCCGAGACCACGATCCAGTGCTCCGAACGGTGCTGGTGCCGCTGCAGACTCAGGCTTGCACCCGGCGCCACCGAGATGCGCTTCATCTTGTAGCCGGGCGAGTCCTCCAGCACCGTGTAGCTTCCCCATGGCCGCTGCACTGTCAGGTGCAGGCGGCACTCGGCCGCACCCCGGCGGCTGAGTTCGTCCACCACCTCGCGCACCCGCTGGGTCTGCCCCCTGGGCGCCACCAGAATCGCGTCGGCGGTCTCCACCACGCAGAGGTCGCGCACGCCGACGGCGGCCACCAGTCGTCGATCGCCGTGCACCATGGTGTTCTCGCAGTCGATGGCCAGCGCGTTGCCCTGCAGCGCGTTGCCGTGTTCATCCTGCAGCGCGAGATCGTGCACCGCATCCCAGCTGCCCACGTCCGACCAGCCAATGTCACAGGGCACCAGCCGCACCCGGTCGGAGCGTTCCAGCACGCCGTAGTCGATGGAGATCGACGGCATCGCGTCGAAATGGGCCTCCACGGCCGGCTGCGGGTCGTCGCCGCCGGCTTCCTCCCATTCCGACCGGATACGCTCCAGCACCGCGAACACCTCCGGCAGGTGCCGTTCGACCTCGGCCAGAATGCTGGAGGCTTTCCAGACGAACATCCCGGAGTTCCACCAGTAGTTGCCGTCGGCCAGGAAAGCCCTGGCCGTCTCGAGGTCCGGTTTCTCGGCAAAGCGCTCCACCGGCACCACGGCATTGCCGTCTGTGACCGCCCGGATGTACCCGTAGCCGGTCTCGGGCCCGGTCGGGCGGATCCCGAAGGTCACGAGCGCACCGTCCTCGGCCGCCGCGATCGCACGATTCAGGGCCTCGTGAAAGGCCGGGCGGTCGCGGATCACGTGGTCGGCTGGCAGNACCACCAGCATCGGGTCGTCGCCATTGCGGCTCAGCCAGGCCGCCGCNAGCGCGATCGCCGGTGCGGTGTTGCGGCCCACAGGCTCCAGCAGCTTCTGAAAGTCGTGCAGAGCCTGGTAGGCCTCGCCCCGCGCATGCTCCGCACCGGTGACGATCAGCGCGTTGGCCGCATCGACGACCGGCTGCAGCCGGTCCAGCGTCGCCTCCAGCAGCGAACGCTCACCCTCGATGCGCAGGAACTGCTTCGGCAACTGCCGCCGGGATAGCGGCCACAACCGCGTACCGCTGCCGCCGGCCAGAATCACTGCATGAATCATGATCGTCACACCCCGCTTGCGTCATTAATCACCCCCGACCCCTCTCCCGCGCGTGGGAGAGGGGAGAACACCCCCTCCCCCGCTAGCGGGGGAGGGTTGGGGAGGGGGCCTGCTCCTCAATCAACGCGGCGATCTCCGCCACCCGCCGCTCGACCTCGGCCGCATCGCCGCGCGTCTCCACATTCAGCCGCAGCAGCGGTTCGGTGTTCGAGCCGCGCAGGTTGAAGCGCCATTCCGGAAACTCCAGGCTGATCCCGTCGGTCCGGTCCACCACCGGACTCTCCGGCTGATAATACGCGAGCACCCGCTCGATCACCGGGGCGACTGCCGGCACCCGGTAGTTGATCTCCCCGCTGCAGGGGTANGCGGCCATGCGCGCGTCCACCAGATCCGCGAGTGGACGACCGCTGCGGCTGATCAGCTCGGCCACCAGCAGCCACGGGATCATGCCGCTGTCGCAATAGGCGAACTCGCGAAAGTAGTGATGCGCGCTCATTTCGCCGCCGTAGACCGCGTCCTCCAGACGCAGGCGCTCCTTCATGAAGGCGTGACCGGTCTTGGACTGCACCGGCACGCCGCCCGCGGAACGAACCTGCTCGATGGTGTTCCAGGTCAGCCGCGGATCGTGCAGGATCCTCGCCCCCGGGTGCTTCGCCAGCATCATCTCGGCGAGCAGTCCGACCAGGTAGTAGCCCTCGATGAAGCGCCCGCCGGCGTCGAAGAGGAAGCAGCGGTCGAAGTCGCCGTCCCAGGCGATCCCGAAGTCGGCACCGTGCTCGAGCACCGCCGCCGCGGTGGCGGCCCGCCGCTCCCGCAGCAGGGGGTTGGGCACGCCATTCGGAAAGCGGCCGTCCGGCTGCTCGTTGATCAGCACGAACTCGAGCGGCGCCAGTCGCTCCGCGAGCCGCTGCATCACCGGTCCGGCCGCACCATTGCCCGGGTCCGCGACGATCTTCAAACGCCGGAGCGCGGCCGGATCGACATAGCCCAGCAGGTGCTCGATATAGGGGGTCTTGTCCTCGTCCACCCGGATTCGACCGGCCGCGGCCTCGGGCTCCGGGCCGCCCTCTTCCGGGTCCGTCCACGGCGGCAGGTTGCGCGTGGCGATCCTTTCCCGGATTCCGAGCAGGCCGCTATCCCCGCTGATCGGCCGCGCGCCCGCCCGGACCAGCTTCATGCCGTTGTAGCCCTTCGGGTTGTGGCTGGCGGTCACCATGATCCCGCCATCGGCATCGTGGTGCACCGTGCCGAAATAGACCTCCTCGGTACCGCACAGGCCGATGTCGATCACCTCCGCGCCGCTGCCGGTCAGCCCCCGGATCAGCGCGTCGGCCAGCATCGGGCTCTCGAGCCGCATGTCGCGCCCGACGACCACGCGGCGCGCACCCATCTCGCTGACAAAGGCGCGGCCGATGTCACGGGCCAGGTCGGCGTCGAGCTGCTCCGGGACCTTGCCGCGGATGTCGTAGGCCATGAAGCAGGAGAGATCGCGCATCCGTCGTTCCGGTCCTTCTGGCTTGCGAGGAGACGGCTGCTCAGCGCCCGACGCCGTAATACACGAAACCGCCCGCCGCCATGGTCTCCGGCGGGTACTGGTTGCGGCCGTCGAAGATCACCGGATCCGGCCGCATCAGGCGGCGCATCGCGTCGAAGTCGGGGTGGCGGAAGGGCTTCCACTCGGTCACCAGCGCGAGCGCGTCGGCGCCTTCGAGCGCGTCGTACTGATGGTTGACCAGCGTCAGCCGCCCGTCGTCGAACCACTCGCCCGGCAGCTCCTTGCGCGCCACCTCCATTGCCACTGGATCGTAGGCGCGCACGCGGGCGCCGGCGTCGATCAACTGGCGCAGCAGCACCATCGACGGGGCCTCGCGCATGTCGTCGGTGCCCGGCTTGAACGCCAGCCCCCACAGGCCCACGGTGCGACCCGAGAGCGCCGGGCCGTAGTGTGCGGTGATCTTGCCGAAGAGATACCCCTTCTGCTCGTCGTTACGCCCCTCCACCGCCTCGAGCAGGCGCGGATTGAAATCGTAGTCGGCGGACATGCGGATCAGCGCCTTCACGTCCTTCGGGAAGCAGGAGCCGCCGTAGCCGCAGCCGGGGTAGATGAAGGAGTAGCCGATGCGGCTGTCCGAGCCGATGCCGACGCGCACGTTCTCCACGTCGACCTTCATGCGGTCGCAGAGGTTCGCGACCTCGTTCATGAAGGAGATCTTGGTTGCCAGCATCGCGTTGGCGACGTACTTGGTCATCTCGGCGTCGCGCACGCCCATCACCAGCAACCGCTCGTGGCTGCGGCGAGTGAAGTCGGCGTAGAGCTCGCGCATCACGTCGATCGCGCGCTCGCTCTCCGCGCCGACCACGATGCGATCGGGTTTCATGAAGTCGTTGATCGCGGCGCCTTCCTTCAGGAATTCCGGGTTGGACACCACGTCGAACTCGACACCCATGCCCCGCCGATCCAGTTCTTCCTGGATCACCGCGCGCACACGCTCGCCGGTCCCCACCGGCACGGTGGACTTGTCCACCACCACGGCATAGCGATCGAGGTGCCGTCCAATCTCGCGCGCGACGGCCAGCACGTATTGCAGGTCGGCGGAGCCGTCCTCGCCGGGTGGGGTGCCCACCGCGATGAAGTAGATGTCCGAGTCCTGCATCGCCTCGCGCAGCGACGTGGTGAAGTCCAGTCGCTTCTCGCTGGCGTTGTTCGCCACCATCGCGTCCAGACCGGGCTCGTAGATCGGCAGAATGCCGTTTTTCAGGTTCTCGATCTTGCCGTTGTCCACGTCCACGCAGGTCACCTTGTGCCCCATTTCCGCGAAACAGGTTCCAGTGACCAGCCCCACATAGCCGGTACCCACGACGGTCAGATTCATTTCGGATTCCCCAAGATCATTGAATGAACAGCGTGCCGGCGATCCCCGCGCCCGCACCGCAAGAACGCCCCGTTTTCATCAGAGTTCGATGACAAGCGGTGGCCCGTGTCCAACCCGCGAACCGCAGGATGAGCCAAGCGAAGCGGGCCCACCACCCGCCCTGGTGGATGCGCTGCCCTCCACCCACCCGCGATCTCACCGGACCGGTCGAACCGGTAACCGGCCACCCGTGCGTTCCTGAAGCGGCCCGACCCGGAAAATCTTGAACGTGCCGAGCGTGCCACGCCGTCGGCCCTCACCGCGACCGCGTGATCGCGTGCACCGGCAGCGTCACCTGCATCATGTTCAGCAGGACCACCACCCGTTCCTGGCTGTTGCGCGCCCGGAACAGGGCCTCCATTCCGGCCAGCGGACCGTCGGTGATCAGCACCCGATCGTTCGGCGCAAAGCCGTCTTCGGGCTGAAGGTCGATGCAGTTCTCCTGGTCCGCCCGTTCCCGCAACAGGTCAATAACCGCTGCCGGCACCACCGGCACCCGCTCTCCCATTCGCACCAGCCCGGTCACGCCGCGCGTGGAGCGTATCGGCGACCAGTCCTGGTCGGTGTCGTCGAGGTGCACGAAGAGGTAACGCGGGAACATCGACTCGACCACGACCTGGTAGCGCTGACGCGCCCGCCGCCGACTGCGGATGCGTGGCCGGAACACCTCGAAGCCCTGCTTCATCAGCTCCGTTTCCGCCCGCTCGTCCTGCTTTGGCTTGCAATGAACCGCATACCACTGCTTCACAAGGACAACCTCTCGAAACTCGATCTCGACGGCAGGGTCNGCATCCCTCTCATCCCCANCTTCTCCGNCACTGCCCCCCCGGGGGACAGATTTGCAAATCCGTCGCCGGCCCNTGGCGGCCTTGTCCCGCAGGCTGGAGACGGAAGCGCTCCTACCCCGCTGGCGGGAGAGGGCCGGGGAGGGGGAGCCGACCGGGGGGCACGGTCGCTCAGACCCCGTGGAACTCCCGGTACCACGCCACGAACCGNGCAACGCCCNCCTCCACCGTCGTTTGCGGACGGTAGCCCACGTCGCGCACGAGATCCTCTACGTCCGCGTAGGTATCGGGCACGTCGCCCGGTTGCAGGGGCAGCAGGTTCTTCTCGGCCTTGCGTCCCAGACAGTCTTCCAGCACCTCGATGTAGTGCATCAGCTCCACCGGCTGCTGGTTGCCGATATTGTAGAGCCGACAGGGCGCGCGGCTCGTGCCGGGATCCGGCGCGTCGCCGCTCCAGTCCGGATTTGGCGTTGCCACCCGGTCCAGCGTTCGGATCACGCCCTCCACGATATCATCGATGTAGGTGAAGTCGCGCCGGTGGTGGCCATAGTTGAAGACGTCGATTGGCCGCCCCTCGAGGATCGCCCTGGTGAACAGGAACAGCGCCATGTCCGGCCGGCCCCAGGGCCCATACACGGTGAAAAAGCGCAGACCGGTCACCGGCAGCCCGTAGAGATTCGCGTAGGTGTGGGCCATCAGCTCGTTGGCTTTCTTGCTGGCCGCATAAAGGCTCAGCGGGTGATCCACGTTGTGGTGCACCGAGAACGGCTGCGCGGTATTCGCGCCGTAGACCGAGCTGGAGCTCGCGTAGACCAGATGTTCGACGCCGTTGTGTCGGCAGCCTTCCAGGATGTTCGCGAAGCCCACGAGGTTGGTGTTCACGTAGGCGTGCGGGTTGATCAGCGAGTAGCGAACGCCGGCCTGTGCCGCGAGGTTCACCACCCGCTGCGGCCGGTGCTCGGCGAAGGCGCGTTCCGTCGCCTCGCGGTCGCCGATGTCGACGCGCAGATCGGTGAAGCCGGGGTGGTCCGTGACCCGCGCCAGCCGAGCCTTCTTGAGCTCGACATCGTAATAGGGATCGAGATTGTCGATCCCGATCACCTCATCGCCCCGCTCCAGCAAACGCAACGCCAGCGCGTTGCCAATGAACCCGGCCGTGCCGGTAACCAGTATCTTCAACGTCGCTCTCCCCTTGCCGACGATCGCGGATGCTAGCACAGGGTTGATTGGCAGCGGGGCGCGCACGGCACTTCGATCCCCCGGCACAGACCCTTGAGCGCGTCGTTCGGTGGGCACGCTTCGTTTTCCCCACCCGACGGTCGGCCCCGCTGGCGGATGCGCAAGGCGGGCCAGGCGCAGCGGGCCCCACCATCCGGCACCCCTTCGCTGTCAAGGCGCTCGCAATTGCGCGGCAACCGCTGTTCACTATGAGGCATGTCCCCCACGCTCCACACGACGCTGGTACTGACGGCCCTGCTATTGCCGCTGGGGCTTGCCGCCCTCTGGTCCGTTCCGACGCTGCGTGAGGGGATTGGGCGGCTGGCGCCGTGGGCCCCAGCGCCGGCGCTGGGGCTCAGCCTGGCCGGGTCGCCGGGCGAATCCGTGCAACTGGACTGGCTCCTGCTCGGAACCGGCCTCGGTCTGACCGAGGTCACGCGGGTCTTCCTGCTGTTCACCGCGCTGCTGTGGCTGGGCGCCGGCATCCATGCGCGCGGCTACCTGAGCGATGACCCCCGCCGGCACCGCTTCGAGCTGTTCTGGCTGCTGACCCTCGTCGGCAACCTCGTGCTGATCCTCGCGCTGGACATCGCCACCTTCTACGTCGGCTTCGCGCTGATGACCTTCGCCGCCTACGGGCTGGTCGTGCACACCGGCAAGCCCGATGCGCGGCGGGCCGGACGCGTGTACCTGGTGATGGCGGTACTCGGCGAGGGTCTGATCCTCGCCGGCATCCTCCTGACGGCGGAAGAGGCCGCGGCACCGCTCCTGCCGTTGCTGGCCGATGTTCCGGCGGTGATTGCAGACTCCGAACGCCGGGACCTGCTGATCGCGCTGCTCTGGCTTGGCTTCGGCATCAAGGCCGGGCTGCCGCTGCTGCACCTGTGGCTGCCGCTCGCCCACCCCGTGGCCCACCCCGTGGCGCCGGTGCCGGCCAGCGCGGTCCTCAGCGGAGCGATGATCAAGGCGGGCCTGCTGGCGTGGCTGCACATCCTGCCCTTCGGGCTGATCAGCCTGCCCGGCTGGAGCGCGCTCGCGATCGGCGCCGGCCTGCTCGCCGCCTTCGGCGCCGCGTTCATCGGTCTGCACCAGCATCACCCGAAGACGGTGCTGGCCTACTCCAGCATCAGCCAGATGGGACTGATCACGGTGGGCGTGGGCATGGCGCTGCAGGTGCCAACACTTGCGCCGCTGCTGGTGGCGGCGATCACCGTCTATGCCTTGCACCACGCGATGGCGAAGGGCGCGCTGTTTCTGAGCGTCGCGGTCGCCCGCCATCCGGGTCGGCTTGCAGGCCCGCTGCTTTGGGTGCTGCTCAGCCTCCCGGCCCTGGCGTTGGCGGGCATTTTCGGCAGTGGCGTCGTCGCGAAGACCGGCCTGAAGGCGCCCTTCGACACGGCTGCGGCACTCCCGGACTGGTGGCAACACCTCCCCCGTGTGCTGGAACTGGCGGCCGTCGGTACCACGCTGATCCTCGCCCGCGCGCTGTGGCTGCTGCGCACGGAGAGCCAGGGGGACCGAGCGTCGACATCCGTCTGGGTGGGCTGGGGACTGATACTGGCAGCGGGACCAGCGCTGGTTTTCCTGCCGGAATACTGGGGTCTGGCCGTGCGGAAACCGATCAGCATGGGCGACTGGATCAGCCTCGGATGGCCGGTACTGGCGGGGGCTGTACTGGCGCTCGTCGGTTCCCGGCTGCTCCGCCCCTGGCCGATCCCGCCGGGCGACCTGCTGGCCCTGATCACGCCAAGGCCAGACACCGTTGCGCGTATCCGGGCGTCGGCCACGCCGGTGCTCCGGTGGGCACTGGGTCTGCTCGACCCGGCGCGCCTGATCGGCATCCGCCCCCCCAGCCGCTACCTGCGCCCGGACCGGTTCTGGCAACGCGAGGTCGCGCTGGTCTTCGCAGCGATCCTCGTGCTGCTGCTTGCGTCGGGACTGGGATGAGGGCGCCCGCACGCCGGGGTCGGACCAACGCAAGTACTTGAACAATTGACGATTAGTGTCGATTACGGACCTGTTTTGGACCTTAAAGCGCCATTTTCGCACCAGAAAACGCCCGCCCAGGGAAGTGCTGCCCAGACGATTTGCAGCCTGCTTCAGGATCGACCACCTGCTGTGGTCGATCCGGGCTGCACTTCCGGTTGCCGCAGGGAAACGCCGATGAACCAGCGTTTCCCCGGGCCAGGCTGGCGGCGGCGCGCGACCGCCAAGACCGGTTTCGGCGCGATTTTCTTATTGGCCCTTTTTTAGGCACAAAAATACCCTTTTAAGGGGTAAAAAGACCCTGTTTTGAAGGACATTTACCTGTTAAAACAGGGACTTGCCTTGGTCCGACCCCGCGGTTAGCGGGGCCACCAGCGCCAGGGGAAGATGCGGCAGGTGGCGGGGGTGCGGGAGGGGGGGGTGGCGGACGGGTCGTACGCGAAGCTGATGAGTTCTTTCATGCGTTGGCGGTCGCAGATTTCCTGTCCGATCTGGTGATCGCCGGAGACCGAGCGCAGGATGTGCAGGCGATCTTCTGCACAGAGTTGCCGGTCGACGAATGCATTCAGCATTTCTTCGCTGATCTGTGGTTTGGCCATGGGTCATCTCCTGTTTCTCTGCCTGTCGGCTTCCATGCAAGTTACAGGCCGGGAACGGGGCAAACGGCCGGTGCAAATGGAGTTTTCCTGTTTCGAAAGACGCTTTCCGCCCTTTCTCCATTCCTCCGCTCACGGTCAAAAATGTGCACGAATTCCTGCTCCGAATCCGCAACACGGTGCACTTTCATGCCGCAAGAGGGCGCGACCCTTTGGTTTGGCGCCTCCACCGACACCACCGACACCACCGACTAGTGGGCCATGCGGGAAGTTCGGTAACTATGGAGCACAGCCAGAAGTGCCGGAATAGCCAACCTATTTCAAACTTGCCCAACGCAGCGCCGGCGCTTCTGGCGAAGCGATCTGTTACCGAACTTTCCGCGTGGCCCACTA
>SL_3KL_010_SEDDRAFT_10005260_pt1 | contig 11646 bp, 10 predicted proteins | sample SodLakKL_010_SED_2_FD_10381 | JGI IMG/M metagenome (IMG submission 10381)
CGGGCGAGCAGCTCAACCGGGTGGGGCGTGCCCTGCTGGGGCGCATGGAGGCCCCGCCCGAGCCGCCGGCGGTGACGCTTGAGACGCTGTCGGACGAGGCGCCGGGGGTGCCTTCGCTGCATCGCGACGATGCCGCGGTGGAGAAGCGACTCGACAAGGCCGCCTATCGCGAGCGCCTGGCTCACGGACAGGCCCGGCTGGCCAGCAATGCCCGGGAGATCGCCCGGCGGCGCATCCCCGTGGTGATCGCCTTCGAGGGCCACGACGCGGCGGGCAAGGGGGGCAGCATTCATCGGCTCACCGCGGCGCTGGATGCTCGCCAGTACCGGGTGTATCGCATCGGCGCGCCCAGCGACGAGGAGCTGTCGCGCCCCTGGGGCTGGCGCTTCTGGCGCCGCCTGCCGGTCGATGGGCGCATCGCCATCTTCGACCGCAGCTGGTACGGACGGGTGTTGGTGGAGCGGGTCGAAGGGCTGGCCGGCGAGGCCCAGTGGCAGCGCGCCTATGGAGAGATCCGCCACTTCGAGCAGCAGCTGCTGGAGCACGGCGGGGTCGTGATCAAGCTCTTCCTTGCCGTCCGCAAGGAAGAGCAGCTCAAGCGCTTCGAGGCCCGCGCCGCCACCCCCCACAAGCGTCACAAGCTCACCGACGAGGACTGGCGCAACCGCGAACGCTGGGACGACTACCAGCGGGCCATCGACGAGATGTTCGCCCGCACTCATCTGCCCGGCGCCCAGTGGTCGCTGATCGCTTGCGACGACAAGCGCCGCGCCCGACTGGCCGTGCTGGAGCTTGTCAATCAGCGGCTCGAGGCGCGGCTGGCCTCGGCCATCTGAAACCGATGCGTGAACCCGCTATGCTGTTTGACATCAGGTCCTCTTTCCCTCGATCACACAGGAGGTGATCCCATGTCGCACCCCATCCGCCCCGCGTCGCTAGCGGCACTGCCTCTGACGCTTCCCCTTACCTTCGGCCTTGCCTTCGGGATAGCCCCGCTGGCCCTGGCAGATGCCGAACGCCTCGAGGCCGACCTGCGCGCCATGTTCGGCGGCTACGGCAGCGTGCAGGTCGGTGAGGTGTCTACTCCGCTGCTGCGCTCGGGCGCGACGGCAGAAGGCTTCGTCTTCGAAGCCGAAGATGGCGAACGCCTGTTCATTGACCGCTACGTGGTCAGAGGCGATTACGACAGTCCCGACGAGGTCACTCTGGAAGGGGTGCGCATCGAAGACGCCCTCACCGAGCTGGTGCTGATGAGCGCCGAACGCATTGTGCTGGGCGAGCCCTCCCGGGCGGTCTTCCCCCTGGACGACAGCCTAGCCCCCGAGGGTTTTCGCCTCGCCAGCCTGACCATCGACGAGATCGTCGTCGACCTGGTCTCGGAGATCGCCAGGGACCTCTTCTTCGGCACCCCCTTCTCCGCCAGCGAGGGGCGCCTGACCATCGAGAGCCTGCGCGGCGAGTCGCTGGCCCACGACGCCATTGGCATGCTGGAGATCACCGGCGTGGCCGGAGCCGGCGAGAATCTCGACGAGCTCGGCTCGGGCGCCTTCACCCTGGCCTCGCTGCGCCTCGAAGGCCTGTCGGGTCTGGACGGCGGTGAGGAGCAGCTCGACTCGCTGGTGATGCGCGACTTCGCGGTGGAGTCCGACCGCCTGGTGGGCAGCCTGTCGCAGCTCGAAATCGACGGTGATTTCAGCAACGGCGAAGGGGGGCTACGCCTCGAGGATTTCTCTATCGATCTGGCGAAGATGATCGACATGGCCCCGGAGGAGGAGCGCACCCAGTTGCGCATGGTCAGCAATGTGCTGACCGACGGCAGCGGCACGCTGCGCCTGGACGCCGCCTTCCTCGGCAACTGGGAGGAGGGCAGCGACCATAGCCGAATCCACAGCGACAGCCATATCATCGCCCATGATGCCTTGCGCCTGCTGTTCGATATCGATCTGCCGCTGGCCCTTCCCGAGGGGACTGAGCCGGTCGATGTCTTCGCCGACAGCGATCTGCTGGAACACGCCACCCTGCTGGGTGGTGACATCCGCCTGATCATCGGCGATGAGGGCCTGTTTGGCCGCCTGGCCACCCTGGGCGCGGCGATGGAGGGCGTCACCGAGGCTCAGTATCTGGAGCAGGCGCGCACCCAGGCCCAGGGCTTCGGCATGATGTTCGGTCCCCAGGTGCAGTCGATCCTGATGGGGCTGGTAGAACTGCTGGAAGGCAATGCCAGCGAGCTCGAGATCGCCGTGGGCCTGCCCGCCGAGAGCAACCTGGCCACCTACACCGGTGACCCGCTGGGGCTGCCCGACAAGCTTTCGTTCAAGGTGGAGACACGCTGAAGTCGGTCTCGAGCGGCGAATAGCCAGGGGCGATTTCTGCCAAGAGACGGCGGCGGAGATGAAATTCTTGCAGCCCGGAATGACTGCCTTTCATGTGAAAGCATTCCGGGTGTGGGGTATCATATCGCCCTGAGATTTTCCCCTTTGATGCGAGGTCCTCCGCCCATGTTCAGCCGTGACATGACGATTGCCGGTTTCGATGACGTCCTGTTCGACGCGATGCAGAAGGAAGTCGCTCGCCAGGAAGCGCATATCGAACTGATCGCTTCCGAGAACTATGCCAGCCCGCGGATTATGGAAGCCCAGGGTAGCCAGCTGACCAATAAGTACGCGGAAGGGTATCCCGGCAAGCGCTACTACGGCGGCTGCGAATATGTCGATATCGTCGAGCAGCTGGCCATCGACTATGCCAAGGAGCTGTTCGGTGCGACCTACGCCAACGTCCAGCCCCACTCCGGCTCCCAGGCTAACGGCGCGGTCTTCCAGGCGCTGGTCAAGCCCGGCGACACCATTCTGGGCATGAGCCTCGACGCCGGTGGCCACCTGACCCACGGTGCCAAGCCCAACTTCTCCGGCAAGCACTACCACGCCGTGCAGTATGGCATCGACGAGAGCGGTCGCATCGACTATTCGGAAGTGGCCAAGCTCGCCCGCGAGCACAAGCCGAAGATGATCATCGCCGGCTTCTCCGCCTACTCCCAGATCATCGATTGGGCCAAGTTCCGTGAGATCGCCGACGAGGTGGGCGCCTACCTGCTGGTCGATATGGCCCACGTGGCCGGCCTGGTGGCCGCCGGGGTCTACCCGACGCCGCTGCCCCACGCCCATGTGGTCACCACCACTACCCACAAGACCCTGCGCGGCCCCCGCGGCGGTCTGATCCTCTCCGCCGAGGGGAGCGCCGACATCGAGAAGAAACTGCAGTCCGCGGTCTTCCCGGGGGGGCAGGGCGGTCCTCTGGAGCACGTCATCGCCGCCAAGGCGATCTGCTTCAAGGAGGCCATGGACCCCGAGTTCACCACCTACCAGCGTCAGGTGGTGAAGAACGCCCAGACCATGGCTGGCGTGTTCATCGAGCGCGGCTTCGAGGTGATCTCCGGTGGCACCGAGGATCATCTCTTCCTGCTCTCGCTGGTCAAGCAGGGCCTGACCGGCAAGGACGCGGACGCCGCCCTGGGTCGCGCCCACATCACCGTCAACAAGAACGCCGTGCCGAACGACCCGCAGAGCCCGTTTGTTACCTCCGGCCTGCGCATCGGCACCCCGGCGGTGACCACCCGCGGCTTCGGCGAGGACGAGTGCAGGGATCTCGCCGGTTGGATCTGCGACATCCTCGACGCCATGGCAACAGGGGAAGACTCCGCCGTCATCGAGTCCGAGGTGAAGGGCAAGGTCGAGGCCGTTTGTGCCGGGTTCCCGGTCTACCGCTGAGCCGGCCCGCCGCTGAGTCGACCTGCCTCCGATCGAACGGTGCCTCTAACTGCTCCGGTATGATGCGCCCCGCCCCGTGATAACGGGGCGGGGCGCGGTTGTTGTGATATCGGTAGCGGTCAACGTGACTTATCGTCATGGCTGGGTGCGCACCCTTGCTCCGATCCCGTATGCTGCATATAAGAGATAGAGACGCAGGGCATGTCCGCTGGCAAAGGAGGGCAACACCATGTCGACACTGACGTTCCAAGGTGCGGTGAAGGAAGTTACCGGCTCTCGTTACCTGATCGAGCTGGACGGCAACGGCAGCCCTAAGAAGCTGCTGTTGGAGTGCGGCCTGCACCAGGGTGGCAGCGATGCCGACGAGGCCAACGCCAGGTCTTTCGGGAAGCTGCCTCGGGAGCTCGATGCTGTGGTGCTCTCCCACGGCCATCTGGACCACTCGGGGCTCTTGCCAAAGCTGGTGCGCGAGGGCTTCAGCGGTCCGATCTACTGCACCCGCGGCACCCGTGACCTGCTGGAGATCATGCTCCAGGACTCCGCCTTCATCATGGCCAAGGACGTGGAGTGGGAGAACAAGTGGCGCAAGCGTAACGACAAGCCGCTGATCGAGCCGCTCTACGATCTGGACGACGTGGAGCGCACCTTGGCGCTCTGCGAGTCGCACCCCTACGGCCAGCCGGTCGACCTGCCGGGTGGCGCCACCCTGGTGTTCCGCGACGCCGGCCACATCCTAGGCTCGGCCATCGTCGAGCTGACGATTCCCTCCGGCGGCCGGCAGAAGCGACTGGTGTTCTCTGGCGATCTGGGCAACCCCAGCTCGGTGCTGATGCGCAACCCCGACAAGATCTACGAGGCCGATCTGGTGCTGATGGAGAGCACCTATGGCGATCGTGATCACCGTCCCCTGGACGAGACCCTTGAGGAGTTCGCCCAGGTGCTGGAGGAGGCCCACGAGGCGGGCGGCAACGTGCTGATTCCCTCCTTCGCCGTGGGGCGTACTCAGGAGATCTTGTACCACCTCAGCGTGCTCTACCACGAGGGGCGGCTGAGCCAGCAGATGGTGTTCCTCGACAGCCCCATGGCGATCAAGGTCACCGAGCTCTACCACCGGGCGCGCAAGGCGCTGGATGCCGAAGACCTCAAGGTGCTCAACATCGCCGCCAGCGGCGACACCAGCCAGTACCTGCCGATCCTGCGCATGACCCGCACGGTGGAGGAGTCCATGGCCATCAACCGCATCCATGGCGGGGCCATCATCATCGCCGGTGCCGGCATGTGTACTGGCGGGCGTATCATTCATCACTTTCGCTACAATCTGGAGAAGCCCAATACCCGGCTGGTGATCGTCGGTTTCCAGGCCGCCGGCACCCTGGGTCGACAGATCGTCGACGGTGCCGGGCGGGTGCGAGTGCTGGGCCACGACCTGGCCGTCAAGGCGAGGGTGCATACCATCGGCGGCTTCTCCGCTCACGCTGGACAGACCGACATGATCGGTTGGGCCGGCGCCTTTCGAAACAACCCCCGTTTCTACCTGGTCCACGGCGAACCTGGGGTCCAGGAGGCCTTCAGGTCCGCCCTGGCCGAGAGCGGCATCGAGGCGGAAATCCCCGGCTACGGCGACCGCATCGAGCTTTAGCGAAAATCCGCGTAAGCCCTCGCTAGGGCGGGGAGCAGTCACGAGACAGGCCTTGGTCGCGACAACTCGTCGCCTTGCCAGCGTTCGTTCGCGCGAGCACTCTGCTATCGGTCAGGTATCGTCAGGGGAGGGCACAGTATGGCCGTGATTCAGGCGCTGACGCGCAACTTGTTGGTGGCAATTCCGGTGACCATGGTGCTGGGGCTGGTCTTCGGCGCCGTGGCGCCGGTGGCCTGGCTGGGGGCCCTGGTGATCCCGCTCACCCTGCTGATGATCTATCCGATGATGGTCAACCTGAAGCTGCGCCAGCTGCTGGAGGGGGGCGACAACCGGGCCTTGGGGCTGGCCCAGCTGATCAATTTCGCGATCATTCCTTTCGTGGCCTTCGGCCTGGGGCTCTGGTGGTTCGGCGACCAGCCCTATCTGGCGCTGGGACTGCTGCTGGCGGCCCTGCTGCCCACCAGCGGCATGACCATCTCCTGGACCGGTTTCGCGAAAGGCAACTTGTCGGCGGCGGTCAAGATGACGGTTGTCGGCCTGATCCTGGGCTCTCTGGCCGCGCCGTTCTACGTGAAGTGGCTGATGGGGGCCAGTATCCCGGTGGATCTGTTTGGGGTCTTTCGTCAGATCATCCTGGTGGTGGGCCTGCCGATGCTGGCCGGCCAGCTGACACGCCACACCCTCATCAAGCGCCACGGCCTGCCGGGCTTCCAGAGGACGTGGGCGCCGCGCTTCCCGCCGTTCTCCACCCTGGGGGTGCTGGGCATCGTCTTCGTGGCCATGGCGCTCAAGGCCGACGACCTGCTGGCCAGCCCCGGGCTGCTGATCCATATCGCTGTGCCGCTGCTGATTCTTTACCTGATCAACTACCTGCTCAGCACCCTGGTGGCCAGGGCCTGGCTCTCCCGTGGCGACGGGATCGCCCTGGTCTACGGCACGGTGATGCGGAATTTGTCTATTGCCTTGGCGCTGGCCATGAACGCCTTCGGCGAGGCGGGGGCCGAGGCGTCGCTGCTGATCGCTTTGGCCTACATCGTCCAGGTTCAGTCGGCCGCCTGGTACGTGCGCCTTACCGACCGGCTCTTCGGCCCGCCGCCCCAGTCCTAGCGCGACCGGGGTCAGACCCTTCAGCGAACTTAGGCAAAGGGCCGCCTAAGTCTGCTGAAGGGTCTGACCCGGTGCCAATCTATTCGCTGGCGCCGGCTGCCTCGAGCAGGGCGGCCGCCTCCTCATGCTCCCCTTCCCGGGCCAGATGCAGCGGCGTGGTGCCGTCGTCGGCGCGGTGGTTGGCATCGGCGCCGTGGTCCAGCAGCAGCGCCACCAGCGCCGGGCGGCCGTTGCGGGCCGCCCAGGTCAGGCTTGACCAGCCGGCCTCGCTCTCCACCGCGTCGATGCTGGCGCCATGCTCCAGCAGTGCCCGGCTGGTGGCTTCCTGGCCGTTGACCACCGCCACCATCAGCGCCGTGTAGTCCGCGTCGTCGCGGTGCTCCGGGTCGGCGCCGCGCGCCAGCAGCGCCTCGAGCATGGCCAGGTGGCCACCCGCGGCGGCCTTCATCAGCGCCGTCCATCCGCAGCCGTCACTTTCGTCCACCGCGGTGCCGTCGTCGAGCATCCCCATCACCGTATCGGTTTCGCCACGCTCGGCGGCCAGGGTCAGCGCTGTGCGGCCCAGCGGATCTACCGCGGCCACCTCGGGCGCCATCAGGCGGGGTGTCACCATGAAGGAGACCACCACTGCCAGGGGCAACAGGATGCCGGTGAGCATCGGATAGCGACGATAGGGCAGGGTGATCCATTGCCAGAGCGTTGGCATGGGCGACTCCGTTGGGTTCCAGAAAAAGCACCATGATGCCCTGCGCTGCTGTCCGTCGCTGTGCGGCATGTTGTCTCGGACTCTTTCCTTATGTGCGTCGCCTTGATCTGAATCAGGATGCGGCCCGATGCCTCATGCAAAAAATGCCGGTATGCGCTAGGCTGTGGTGAGAGACGGCAGTCAGTTATTTACTTAGACTGATAAGTTATTAGTGTAAGCGATCGAGACCGACTCCGACGTGGCCTGACGCCCGGCCAACGGAACGCAGGAATTTCCCTTCCCCATGCGTCAGGCGCATGGGGAACGACAAGTTGACAGCCTGAACCGACAAACTGAGAAAGGTGAAGCAATGAGTATCAAGACCACTCTGACCCTGGCCGCTGCGGCCACCGCCCTCGGCCTCTCCGGCGCTGCCCTGGCCGACAGTCATGGCGACGACCACGCTCATGACGACTACGCCGACAAGGCCCTGTTCATCGTGACCAGTGATTCCCTGCAGACCCAGGGCATGGCGATGATCCTGGCTAATGCCATGCGCGAACAGGGCACCACCCCGCACATTCTGCTCTGCGACGCCGCCGGCGAGCTGGCCATCGAGAGCTACGAGAGCGAGACCGAACTGGGTCCGCGCGGCGTGAAGCCCGAAGGACTCATGCAGATGATGATGGGCGAGGGAGCCGGTGTGGATGTCTGCGCTATCTACCTGCCCAACACCGACTATGAAGAAGGCGACCTGCGTGAAGGGGTTGGCGTCGCCGCACCGGGCGACATGGCCGACATGATGCGCGACCCGAAGGTCCCGGTTTACAGCTTCTGAACCCACTCGCTTCCGGTGATGATGCCGGCTGTCCGAACGGCAGCCGGCAAGTTGTCACCCGGGGTTGAAGGAGAGTCACCATGAATATGAAAAGCAATGTGGGCGGTGCCGACAAGATCGCCCGCATCGTGATCGGCGCGCTGCTGATTGGCCTGGCCCTGACCGGGGTTATCGGCGCCTGGGGCTGGATCGGCGTGCTGCCGCTGGCTACCGGCCTGTTCAACTTCTGTCCAGCCTACGGCCTGCTGGGCATCAATACCTGCAAGCTGAAGAAGTAGTCTGCCCCCGGGCTCGGTCCGGACAGCACGCCCTGACGCCCGCACCCCTTCGGTTGCGGGCGTCTTGTCTTTATGGATCGATGCCCTGTCGCCCTGTCGCCCTGCCTCTCTTGCCTGCCATCGCCTCCCCCCCGTCCAGCATTCTGCGCCGGCTATCGCCGCCATGGGCAGGCTCAATCGTTATTTAGAGCAAAATAAGCTAAGCTTATTCCATGTCAAGCAAGGTGCCGTCTGGCAGCGCCAGGCGCCATCAGGAGAAACGCTCATGAACACCTTTGCCCTGTCTCTCAGCACCGGTGCCGGCCACCCCGACGTGGCGGGCTTCTTCGACCCGCGTACATTCAGCGTGCAATACGTGGTCAGCGACCCGGCGACACGCAAATGCGCGATCATCGACCCGGTCCATGACTTCGACGAAAAGTCCGGCGCCACCGCCACCCACCATGCCGACGAGCTGCTCGCCTACGTGAAGGAGCAGGGCCTGGAGGTGCAGTGGATTCTCGACACCCACCCCCATGCCGATCACTTCTCGGCCGCCCGCTATCTCTCCGAGAAGACCGGCGCTCCCACCGCCATCGGAGCCTATGTCACCGACGTTCAGACGCTCTGGAAGGGCATCTACCACTGGCCCGACTTTCCGGACGACGGTCGACAGTGGGACCGCCTGTTCGCCGAGGGCGACACCTTTCGCATCGGTGAGCTTGAGGCGCGGGTGATGTTCTCGCCGGGCCACACCCTGGCCTCGATCACCTACGTGATCGGCGATGCCGCCTTCGTTCACGACACCCTCTTCCAGCCGGATTTCGGCTCCGCCCGCGCTGACTTCCCCGGCGGTGATGCCCATCAGCTGTGGCGCGCCATCCAGGCAATCCTGGCGCTGCCCGATGAGACCCGGCTGTTCACCGGTCATGACTATATGCCCGATGGCCGCGAGCCGCAGTGGGAGAGCACGGTGCGTGAGCAGCGCGAGACCAACAAGCACCTGGCCGGCGGTGTCACCGAGGCGGACTATGTGGCGATGCGCGAGGCCCGCGACAGCGAGCTGGCGATGCCCAAGTTGATCCTGCACGCCCTGCAGGTGAATACCCGTGGCGGTCGCTTGCCGGAGCCCGAGGCCAACGGCAAGCGTTACCTGAAGATTCCCTTGGATGCCCTGGAGGGGGCCGCCTGGGAGTAGCGGCCGGCACTGGGGCTGCGCGCCCTCCAGAGCGGGGGGGCTCCCCAAGGGCAGAGAGTAGCGCTCCTATATATCAAAGAAGTCTATTCTTAGAACTTTTATTGGGCTATGCTGGTCTCAGACTATGCTGGTCTCAGACTGTGCTGGTCTCAGACACAGTGCCAGCGATTCACCATGACGGAGGTTGTCAGCCATGTCCGGACCTATCGTGACCCACTTCTTCGACGAGCCCACCAACACCTTCAGCTATGTGGTGCAGGATCCCGAGAGCCGTTCCTGCGCCATCCTCGATTCGGTGCTCGATTTCGACTACGCCGCCGGCCGCACCGATGTGCGCTCCGCCGACGAGATCATCGCCTTCGTGCGCGACAACGACCTGCAGGTGGAGTGGATTCTCGAGACCCACGTGCATGCCGACCACCTCTCCGCGGCGCCTTACCTCCACGAAACGCTCGGCGGCAAGACCGGCATCGGCGCCAATATCACCGTGGTACAGGACGTCTTCGGCAAGGCGTTCAATGCCGGCACCGAGTTTGCCCGGGATGGCAGTCAGTTCGACCACCTCTTCGAGGAGGGCGATACCTTCACCATCGGTCGCCTGGAAGGGCGGGTGCTGCACACCCCGGGCCACACTCCGGCTTGCCTGACCTATGTGATCGGCGATGCCGCCTTCGTCGGTGACACCCTCTTCATGCCCGACTATGGCACCGCCCGCTGCGATTTCCCGGGCGGTGACGCGCGCACTCTCTATCGCTCCATCCAGAAGGTGCTGGCGCTGCCGGGGGAGACCCGTCTCTTTCTGTGCCACGACTACAAGGCGCCGGATCGCGAGGAGTACCAGCACGAGACCAGCGTGGCCGAGCAGCGCGCGGCCAACGTGCATGTCCACGAGGGGATCAGCGAGGAGGCGTTCGTGAAGATGCGCACCGAGCGCGATGCGACCCTCGACATGCCGAAGCTGATCCTGCCCTCGGTACAGGTCAATATGCGCGCCGGCGAGATGCCGCCCGCCGAGGACAACGGCCAGGTCTATCTCAAGGTCCCCATCAACAAGTTCTGATTTCACGCGATTTACAGGAGGCAGGCTCCATGAATATCCATCAGCTGGAACCCGACTTTGCCATTGCCGACGCCGTCTTGCCGGCGGATCTGGACGAGGTGGCCCGCCGCGGCTTTCGCGCGGTGATCTGCAACCGTCGCCCCGGCGAGGCCGAGGATCACCCGGACGATCGCGCCCTGAGTGCCCGCGCCGCCGAGCTGGGCCTCGAGTGGCGCTGCATCCCGGTCACTCCGGGCGAGTACGGCGAGGCGGATATCGAGGCCTTCGGGGCGGCGCTGGACAGCCTGCCCGCGCCGATCCTGGCCTTCTGCCGCAGCGGCAAGCGCGCCGTGCATCTCTGGGCCCACGCCCGCAGCCAGGGCGAGAGCTGCGATATCCCGGCGCTGCTGGCCGCGGCCCGCACCGCGGGCCACGACCTCGAGGAGCGCCGCCCGCTGCTGGAAGCCGCCGGGAAGCCCTGACCGATGAATCCGAAACGTTACCTGCCCATCCTGCAGTGGTTACCCGGTTACGGCCGGGCGACCCTGGGGAGCGACCTGCTGGCGGCGGTGATCGTCACCATTATGTTGATCCCGCAGTCGCTGGCCTACGCCATGCTCGCCGGGCTGCCGCCCGAGGTCGGGCTCTACGCTAGCATCGCACCGCTGGTGGTCTATGCGGTGTTCGGCACCAGCCGCACACTATCGGTGGGGCCGGTGGCGGTGGTGTCGCTGATGACCGCCGCGGCGGTGGGGCAGATCGCGCCCCAGGGCTCGCCGGAGTATCTCGGTGCGGCCCTGGCGCTGGCGCTGATGTCGGGGCTGATACTCACCCTGATGGGGGTGGCACGGCTGGGCTTCCTGGCCAACTTCCTCAGTCACCCGGTGATCTCGGGCTTCATCACCGCCTCGGGGCTGATCATCGCCGCCAGCCAGTTCAAGCACCTGCTGGGCATCGAGGCCAACGGCCACAGTCTGCTGGCGCTGCTGACGAGCCTCGCCGGTAGCCTGGGGGCGACCCACCTGCCGACCCTGGTGATCGGGCTAGGCGTGCTGGCCTTCCTCTACGCGTCGCGGCGTTGGCTCAAGTCCTCCCTGGTGGGGCTCGGCGTGCCGGCAC
>SL_3KL_010_SEDDRAFT_10005261_pt1 | contig 11645 bp, 6 predicted proteins | sample SodLakKL_010_SED_2_FD_10381 | JGI IMG/M metagenome (IMG submission 10381)
GGACGCCGAACGATGGTCGGATTGGGTGCTCATGGTGGCGCTCCTTGCTTGCTGCCAGGTTCCACCAGGTCATCTTACATCGCGCACACGGTGATGTCGTTTCGTCGTTCGCTGGTTGGCTCATGCCTTGTCGTCCCGGAATCGCCGAAGGCGATATCCGGAACCTCGCACGCCGAACATCTGCACGGCACTCTTACCAGCTATCAGCCATAGGAGGTGCTGAAGCCGAAGCGCATCGGGACGACACCTGAATCATCCCCTCCGCGTCGAAACGGATCGCACCGCAGGCTGGTTGCTCTATTGCACCTCAAGCGGTGGAGGTGCGATTGCGGTTGTCCTGATGCGCTTCGCTATCGCTCAGCACATCCTACGAAAATCTGGCCCGATTCAGCCTCGCCCGGCCGCCCACTCGGCCAGTTGCGGACGACGGATCTTGGCGTTGTGGCGGATATCGACCGGGAAGGCCTTGTGGAACTCGATGCGCTTGATGGCCGCGGTGTCCTCGCGCGTGTCCAGCACTTCGCGCACGCGTACTTCGACGGCGGCGCGGTCGACACCCTTTTCCGGTTCGATCACGATCACCGCTTCCTGCTCGCCGGGCTCGCCCACCCCGACCAGGGCCGAGCGGAACACGCCATCGATGGCATTGACCGGCCCTTCCACGCACTCGGTAAACATGGTTCCGGCAACGGTTCGCACCCGCTCGGACTTGCGCCCGCAATACCAGAGTCGACCGTCGGCATCCATCCAGCCCAGATCGCCCATGCGGTGCCAGATGCGGCCCTGACCGTCGGTCATCTTGGCCTCCCGGGTCTGCTTCTCACGCGCCCAGTAGGTATCGGTCACGGTCGGGCCGCAAACGCAGATTTCCCCGATCTCGCCGTCGGACACCTCGCCGGCGTACTCGGTCAGGTCGATGGCGTCGTCGGAAATCGGGATGATGCGGATCTCGTTGGCCGACAGCGGCCGGCCCACGCAAATGCCCTGCCCCGAACGGTTGCCGTCGGACAACTCACCCACCAGCTCGCGTCCGGCCACTGTGGCCACCGGCAAGGCCTCCGTCGCCCCATAGGGCGTGTGAATGTCGGCCGGCGGCTCGATTGCGGTGTGAATGCGCTCGATCACATGCGGATGCACCGGCGCGCCGGCCGAGAGCATGCGCCGGATACCGGGCAGCTTGAGGTCATTGGCCACCAGATGCCGGCTGAGCGTATTCATCAGCGCCGGCGAGCCGAACAGGTTGGTCACCCGGTACTGCTCGATCATGCTCACCAGCATGTCCGGATCGGCCTTGGCCGGCCGGGTGAAATCCATCTTCGGAATCACCGTGGTCATCCCCAGCATGGGATCGAACAGGGCAAACGGCGGAAAGGTCGGCAAGTCGACCTCGCCCGGGCTCATGCCGAAAGCCTCGCGCATCAAATCGACCTGGGCCACCATATGCCGATGCCGGTAGACCACGCCCTTGGGAATGCCGGTCGAGCCCGAGGTGAACAGAATGGCGGCCTCGCCGTCGGGATCGCTTTCGGGTGCCTGGAACGCATCGGCAGAGGCCTCCTGCAGATCCTGGTATCGCAACCCCTGCCAGAACGGCCGCGGCCCCACACTGACCACCGTCTCGATGGAGTCCCGCGCCCAGCCCAGAACCATCCGCGCCGCCTGCGCCTTGGTAATGCCGATGAATGCCTGCGGTTTCGCCTCGCCCAGACAGGTCTTGAGCGGCTTGAGCCCAATCCCCGGATCCACCAGCACCGGCACGCAACCGGCCTTGAAAAAGGCAAAGAACAGCGCGAAGAACTCCAGCGACGGCGGCACCATGAACGCCACCCGCGTCCCCGGCCCCATGCCGTTGGCATGAAGCCCGGCCGCCAGCCGGTCGGTCAGCTCGTCGAGCTCCCGGTAGGTATAGCGCACATCTTCCCAACCCGAAGCGGTCCGCCGGGTCGGCATGATCAGCGCAACCCCGTCGGGCTGCGATTCGGCCTGTTGTCTTAACGCCGAAGCGATATTGGTTTCATTTTGCATCGTCTGACATTGACTCTTCATAACACGAAGGACTCGAAGAAAGGCACGAAGCGCATGAAGGAAACTGAACGGTCCGCAGAATCAACACCACGTCAGATCAGTGATGTTCGGACCTCTGTACCCGTTCAGTAACAACTTTTCCGGTTTCCTTCGTGCCCTTCATGCCCTTCTTCGTGTGCTTCGTGTTACCCATCATCCCGACAAGTGATCGCGAATGCCAGCGACAACCCGATCCGGCGCATCCTCTAAGACGTAATGGGCAGCATCTTCGAGGACCTGGTAGTCGGCCTTTGGCCAGATTTCCTGCCATTTGTCGAGGACGCGGTTATCGAAGACGAAGTCCTTTCGGCCCCAGATGAAGCGGATGGGTTTGTCGGCGAGTTTGTGCAGGCCAGCTTCGGTTTCGTCCAGGGGTGCCCAGGCGGGGTCGGACTCTTTTAGCGGAATGTCCTGCACGAAGCGCAGGGTGGCCAGGCGTTGTTCGGGGCCGCCGCGATAGGGAGCGACCAGGCCGCGGGCTACTTCGGGATCGAGCATGTTCCTGGTGGCCACGCGTGCGGCCAGGCCGGAAAAAAGGTTGAAGCGGTTGATGGCGAAGGCGCCGATGCGGGTGCGGCAGAACTTCAGGCCGAAAGGCAGGCTCTCTTCCGGTGGAATGGTGAACGCCCAGGTGTTGAGCAGCACGATGCGACGTACACGTTCCGGGTGCTTGACCGCCCACGCCATGGCGATGGCGCCGCCCCAGTCATGGGCGACGATGTCGACCGGGCGCTCGGGCTCAACCTCATCCAGCCAGTGTCCCAGATCGTCGATGCGGCTGGCGTAGGTGTAGTGATACTCATCGTCCGATGGGCGATCAGACAGGCCCATGCCGATATGATCGGGCACCAGGCAGCGATGGGTGTCACGCAGTGCATTGACAACCTCGCGGTAATAGAACGACCAGGTCGGATTGCCATGCACCATCACGACGGGCGGACCGTCCACCGGCCCCTCGTCGAGGTAATGCATGCGGTGGCCGGCCGACTGGACATGCCAGTGGCTGTCGAACGGGTAAAGCGTTCGGGGGATTTCCATCATGGGATCTCGTTTGTTCGTTGATTCGTTTGTTCGTTGATTTGTTGTCAAGGGAGCCGGCTGCTACTCCAACGAAAAAACCAACAAACGAAAAAACGAACGAACGAAACTTACCAGACCACTTCCGTCATCGCCGCGTTCAGCCCCGAACCGACGCCGACCAGGGTAATCCGATCGCCGCGCTGGACGCGGTTTTCATCGACCAGGCGGGCCAGCACGGTCGGAATCGAGGCCGGGCCGACGTTGCCCAGTTTCGGGAAGATGCGGTAGACGCGTTGCGGATCCAGGCCGAAGGCGTAGATGAAGGCATCGGTATGCGCCTTGGAGACCTGGTGAACGACGACATGATCGAATTCAGTGGCGACCCACCCGAGCAACTGGCGTGCCGCGGCATAGGTGGAGCTGGCCAGCTTGACGCCCTCATTCATCAGGCCGCGCGTATCGGTCCACATCTGGTGATTCCAGCCGCGGCAGAGCTGGTTGAACTCGGTCGCGGCGCGCGAAACACCGCCGCGGTAGCGATGACCGTCAGGTTCGATTTCCGAGCGCGACATCACCATGGCCGCGGCGCCCGAGCCCAGTGTCAGGCTGGCGAATTCGGTCTTGAAACGCTTGCGCGTGACCTTCGGATCGAGCAGACGATTGATCGTGTTGTCGTTGATCTCCCGGCTATTCTCCCCGTTGACGATCAGCGCATAGTCGATCTCGCCGCGTTCCAGCATGCGGCCGGCGATGTTCATGCCGTTGATGAAGGCCAGGCAGGCGTTGCCGACATCGAAGCTCTCGCAGGTATTCGGCAGCTTCAGGTTGCCGTGCACCATGCAGGCGGTGGACGGCTCGAGAAAGTCGCGCGACACGGAGGTGTTGATCAGAATGCCGATGCGATCCGAATCGATATCAGCGCGTCGGAGGGCCTCTTTCCCCGCCAGGGTGGCGGCATCGGAGGGCATCATGCCATCGTCCCAGAATCGCCGTTCTTCGATACCGGCCAGGTCGATCAAGGGGTTGCCACGCACCTTCAGTTTCTTGAAGGTGGGCTCGAGGCGCTCACAGACTTCCTCGCTGGTGACCGCGTAGGGCGCATCGACGGAGGCAACGGATTTGATGACGACATTGTCAAACAGCATGAATTCTTCCTAGCCGCGCATGGGGCAATAAGGCAATACAACAGGCTATTATACCGCGAACGCACCGAGGAGTCCCAGGAATGAGCACCCGCCCGAAACAGGCTCAGGCCCGGCGGATCTCCGCGGCTGCCAGTGCCCTGCGCCAGGCCGAGCAACCGCTGCGCATTCTCGGAATGCTGGCCTGGCCGATCGAGGTGCGCGATCGATTCCTGGCCAGCGGTGGCCGCGAGTTGCCCCGAATCGAGTACCCGGCGGTGGACACCCGCGCCGTCGATGACGCGTTGGCCACTGCCCGTCCCCTGATCGAGCAAAGCGGCCCGGCGCGGGAATGGCTCGAGCGCATTGCCGACCGCCTGGCCACGGCCAGCCGCATGCTCAACCGTCTCGGCAGCCCGGGTTTCTACGACTGTTGCCACGAACTCTACGGTGCCCCGACCGAAGCCCTGCCGGATTCGGCCGACAGCCCACTGCAGCTCGCGCGCCGGCTGCGGCGCATCATCGACCAGTTGAATCACCTCGACCTGGGCGCGCCGGCCAACGCGACGGCCACGGCCGACGAGGTGGCGCGTCGCATGCAGGCTGCCGTCCTGAAGTTCTTTGGCGACGAGGCACCGATGGTGGAGATCGTCGACACGCTCTCAGCCAATGCCACCGCCGGCGCCGATCGCATCCGCATTCGAGCCGGCGCCCATTTCACCGACCGCGATATCGATCAGCTCATCCATCACGAGGCCGGCATCCATGTCACCACGGCCCTGAACGGACGCGCCCAGACCGAACTGCCCATTCTCGCTTCCAGCCATCCCGGCACCACGCGCACCCAGGAAGGGCTGGCGGTCTTCTCCGAGTTCATCACCGGCTGCATGGACGTCGACCGTCTCAGCCGCCTGGCCGACCGGGTGCTGGCCATCCAGATGGCGATCGACGGCGCCGACTTCCTCGAGGTCTACCGACACTTCCTTGACAAGGGAGCGACGGAAAAGGCGGCCTACGAGCAAACCCGGCGCGTCTTTCGCGGCGGCGTGCTCACCGGCGGCGCTCCGTTCACCAAGGACGTGGTCTACCTCGACGGCCTGCTGCGCGTACACGACTTCCTGCGCTCGCTGATTGCCGCCGGCCGCGCCGACGTGCTCCAGTTGCTGTTCTGCGGCAAGCTCGCGCTGGCCGATGTGCCGGTACTGTGCGAGCTGGCCGAGATGGGGTTGCTCAAGGCACCGAAGTTCCTGCCGCCCTGGGCATCGGACCGGCGCTTTCTGGTCAGCTACCTGGCCTACTCGGGCTTTCTCGGCCGGGTGCGCATGGGCAAGGTGCACGAGCGCTACGCCTCGATCCTGCAAACCTCGCCGGTCGTTCAGTTCGCCTGACTGATTCGCCTGTTCGTGCCGACTCTTTAGCTTGCCGCGCCGCCGGCCCGCTCGGGGCGGAGCAGGTGGGACATCAGGGATCTCAGCGCCAGCGGTCGGAGGGGCTTGTGCAGCAACTCGCAACCACTCTGGCGGGCGGCTTTTTTCAGGTCCGCCCCGTGGTCTGCACTGATCAGGACGGCGGGCGCCGTGCACCCGGCAGCGCGCAGCGCTTCGAGCACGTCCAGACCGGTCTGCCCGCCGTCGAGGTGATAATCGAGCAGGAGCAGTGCCGGCCGATGGGACTGGGCCAGTTGACGAGCCTGCTCGAGCCCGGCCGCCGCCTCGACGCCGTAGCCCCAGTCGCCGAGCAGCGTGGTCAGCGAGCCCAGCATGTCCGGGTCGTTGTCGACGATAAGCGCGCTGGCCGAGGCGGGCTCGGGCTCCATGCCGGAGTCAGGGACAATCGGTCTTTCCGGAGCCACGCGCGGCACGACCACGCCGAACAGCGTGCCATGACCGGGTTGGCTGTCGAGGACCAGTTCGTGGCCGAGCAGGCGCGTCATGCGCTCGGCAATGGCCAGTCCCAGTCCAAGTCCCGGCGCATGCTGCTCGTCATCGAGACGACGGAACTCCTCGAAAATGACACGGCGGAATTCACCGGGAATGCCCGGGCCGGTATCCCACACACCGATCATGATCTCGTCGCCGCGCCGGCGGCAGCCCATCAGCACGCGACCGCTCTCGGTGTAGCGCACGGCATTGGACAGAAAGTTCTGCAGGATGCGACGAAGCAGCTGCGAATCGGTTTCGACCCAGGTCCGGGTGGGCATGCAGTCCAGGCGCAGGCCGCGCTCTTCCGCCAGTACCGAGAACTCGCCGTGCAACTGGTCGAACATGTCCGACAGCGGGAAACGACTCACGCGCGGCTCCAGCCCACCGGCATCCAGCCTGGAGATGTCGAGCAACCCCTCGAGCAGGTCTTCGGTCGCACCCAGCGCACCGGAGATCTGTGACACAGACTGCCTTGCGCGCGGACTGTCGACCTGTGTGCCCAGCGAGTGGGTGAGCAACTGTGCCGCGTTGAGCGGTTGCACCAGGTCGTGGCTGACGGCCGCCAGGAACCGGGTCTTGGCCGCGTTGGCCCGCTCGGCCGACGACTTGGCCTGCTCCAGTTCGGCGGTGCGTTCGGCCACCCGCTGCTCCAGGGTCTCGTTGATGCGCTTGAGCTCCTGCTCGGCATGACGGAATGCGGTCACGTCAGTGAAGGTGGCCACGAACCCGCCGCCGGGCATCGGATTGCCGCGAATCTCGATGATGCGGCCGTCCGGCCAGGGACGCTCCACCCGGTGGCGACTACCGGCACGCTTGTGGGCCAGGCGACGCTCGATCATCGCATCGACATCGCCGCCTTCCATCAATCCCTTGCGCGCATTGTGGCGCAGCAGGTCGGCAACAGGGCGGCCCACGCGAATCAACGCCTCGGGATAATCGAACAACGCCAGGTAGGCACTGTTCCACGCCACCAGGCGCATCTCGCGGTCAACCACGCACACACCCTGGCTCATGTTCTCCAGTGCTCCCGACAGCACTTCCTGGCTGAAGCGCGCCTGCTCGGCGGCCTGACCGACCAGGTCGGCCACGGTATCCAGCGGTGCCGGTGTTCGCCGTCGCGCGGCATCCAGTAGAAGGCGGGCCGAGGCGGAACCGACCACCGCGGTCAGTTCATGCTCCAGCCGCCGCGCCATGGTGCGGGGATCACCCTGACCGACGGACAATACCCTGGCCCGTTGCGGTGGCAGGAAGCGATCGGCTAGCGTCCACAACACTTTCGGGTCCAGCGGTTCGGCCGTTGAAGGGCCTGCCTCGCCCACCGGGCTGAAGCGCGTGACAAGGCCGATCACGAGGCCGTTGACCAGCAGACTGGCCACCACGGCCCGGGCCAGCGGCTCGATCGCGGTCAGGCCGAACAGATTTTCCGGCGCCAGCCAGGCCAGTCCCAGCGGCCCGCCACCGATCCAGTCGGGCCGAAGCCCGACCCCCGCCAGTCCGAGGGGCAAAAACAGCACATAGGCCCATACTGCAACACCGCTGGCGATGCCCGCCATGATGGCACGCGCGGGCAACCCTGGCCGGTAGACCGCCAGCACGACAGCCGGGCCGAGCTGGGCCAGCCCGGAGAACGACAGCGCACCGATATCGGCCAGCGCCTCGGCCATGCCGACCGCACGGCTGTAGGCATAGGCCATCAACAGAACCGCCGCGATACCGAAGCGGCGCTGCATGCGCACCGGAATGCGCAGATCTCCGACCGCTGCCCAGCGCCGATTGAGCAACGCGGGCGTCAGCCAGTGGTTGCCGATCATGATCGACAGGGTCAGGCTGGCCAGGATGACCATGCCGGTGGCCGCGCTCAGGCCACCCAGAAACGCGAACAGCGCCAAACCGTCAGCCTGGTCGAGCAAAGGCAGCATCAGGACATAAAGATCCGGAGCGATACCGGCTTCACCGAAGCGGGCCATGCCGGCGCGGGCCAGAGGCACGATGGGCAACGCGATCAGCACCAGGAACAGGGGAAACAGCCAGCGCGCAACCTTCAGATGCGACTCCGACCGGCACTCGACCACGCCGATATGAAACTGGTGCGGCAGGGTGAACATGGCCAGGGCACCCAGCAGCATCAGGGTCAGGAAACTGCCGGTGCTGGTGAAAGCCGGTGTTGCCGTCTGCTCGAACATTTCGCCAGGCCCCTGGTAGAGCCGAAACAGCACGAAGACCCCCAGGGCCAGCATGGCCGAGAGCTTGAGCAGCGATTCGAACCCCATCGCCAGCACCAACCCGCGATTGTGCTCGGTGGCCGAGGCTCGGCGAGTTCCGAACAGCACGGCAAAGATGGCCATGAATAAGGCGACGTAAAAGGCCAGGTCTTGCCAGGCAGCCGGCTCGGCCACTTCGGTGCGCCCCAGGGTCAGGGCACCGAAGCTCATCGCAACGGCCTTGAGCTGCAGTGAGATATAGGGCACCAGGCCAAGCACCGCCACGCCTGTGACGACCGCCGCCAGTGTCGAGGACTTGCCGAAGCGGCTGGCGATGAAGTCGGCAATGCTGGTGGCGTTGGCCGCCTTGCTCAGGCGAACCAGTCGCTGCAGAAAGGGAAAAAAGAAAACGAACAGGATGATGGTGCCGACAAATGTCGGTGGAATCGGCCAACCGTACTGCACCGCCTGGGTGGTGGTGCCGTAGAACGTCCAGGCCGTGCAGTAGACAGCCAGCGACAGCGAGTAGACGACCGGCCAGATCCGGCGCCAGCGCTCGGCCGAGCGCTCGCCGACCAGCGCCACGGCGAACAGCAACCCGAGCCAGACCACCCCGGCGATGATCAGCGTCAGCGTGGACAGGCTCAGCAAGCTTCCGGAACCGTGGGTAAGTGCATCAGGCAATGGTAGCGCCACTCGTCAAAAAAAACCCGGGACCGCTTGCGCAGCCCCGGGCCGGGAGAGCCGGATGAACCCCCTCTTCCGGCGTATCAGAAGTTGAAGGTACCGGTCAGCGTCACAGTGCGCGGCGGACCGTAGAAGGCATTCATCACGCCTTCCAGGCCCAGTGTCGACTGGGTGCCGTCGGGCGTGGCGAAGACGTAGCCGGAAACCTGGTACTCCTCGTCGGTCAGGTTGCGCCCGTGCAGGCCCAGTTCGAAACGGCCGTCCGCGCGGGCCCAGATCAGGCTCAGGTCGTAAAGCGAGTAGGCCGGCTGGTCGAGAAACTGCGAGGGAATCTCGAACTGGTTGGTCTCGCTGCGGTACGACCAGGCACCGCGAATGGTGAAGTCGCCGTCGTTGCCGAACAGCGCCATGGGCACGTCGTAGCGCAGGTTCCAGTGGGCGGTGTTCTTGGGCGTGTTCTGGAACACGCGCTGGTCGGCCACGTCTTCCAGGGCCGTTTCACCAGTGGCCGGATTGGTCACTGCGGTGATGAACTCGTCGTAACCGGCATCGATGTAGCCCAGCGCCAGGGCGGTGGTCAGACGATCACCCCCGGTGATCCAGTCATCGGCCAGGATGGCCGAAAGCTCCAGCTCGGCACCCTTGACCGTGGCGGCACCGGCGTTGGTCGTAACGCCGGCGAAGGTGTCGGATACGCCATCACCGGTGGTGTCCACGCCAATGGAGCCGGGCACCTGGATGTTGGTGTAATCGCTGTGGAACAGCGCCAGACTGGTGGTCACGCGACCGTTGGCCCAGTTGGACTTGGCGCCGATTTCCCAGGTGTCGACTTCCTCGGGCTCGAAACGCATGAACAAGAAAATGTCCTCGTCGGTCACCTCGCCGTCACCCGTCAGGTCGGGCGCCGCCGAGGTCAGGCCGCGCGGGTCGAAACTGCCGCCCTTGAAGCCCTGGCTGAAGGAGACATAGAGATTGTGGTCCATGGTCGGCTTCCAGGCCAGGCTGGCGCGCGGGGTGAACTCGGTAAAGGTATCCGACCCCTGGAAGTCCGAGTCAGTACTCAGCACGATCGGGTCCCCGCCGAAGAACTCCGACTCGCCGAGCATCGTCTGGCGCAGCACGCGCGAGCTGCGCTTGTCGCTGGTGTAGCGGCCGCCCAGAGACAGTTCCAGACCGGTCTCCATGCCCAGGTAATCGCCAATTTCGAAACTGGCATCGGCGAAAACCGACCAGCTTTCGGTATCGACATCACCCTTGGTAAAGGCGTTGAGTCCCGGCGCCCCGATCAGCTCGCCGAGTTCGAACAGTCTTACGTCGAACGGCCCGAAAGCGTTGGCGTCCAGGTAGTAAAAGCCACCCACGCCGCTGACCCGATCACCGGCGTAGTGCAGCTGGAACTCCTGACTGAACTGCTCGTTGTCGTAGATCGCGGCCACGTCCAGGTCGACGGCAGGCAATGCCTCGAAATCGATCTGCTGGGTATTCTCGTTCTCGCGCCAGGCCGTGATGCTCTTGAACTGCCACTGCGGGTTGATATCGTATTCGGCCGTCAGGCTGGCACCCCAGGCCTCGGTGAAGTTGGGGCCCTGGATGCCACTGCGGGAATCATAGACGTTGTCCAGCACCGGAGCACCGGAAAACAACCCGGGAATCAGGCGGTGGCCGCCAACCGGGTTCGAGTCATCTTTGTAGTAATCACCCGCCAGGCGGACAAACAACGCGTCGGTGGGGCTCCACTCCCAGCTGGCCCGGGCCGCGGTCACGTCCTTGTCGTAGTTGTCCTCGCCCAGGTGCAGGTTGGTGCCGAAGCCGTCACGGTTGAAGCTGGCAATAGCCGCACCGACGGCCGAGTGATCGCCGATCGGTGTCTCGCCACTGAGCACCGCGTCACGCTGCGAGAAGCTGCCGATGCTGGCGCGAACCCGAGCCTGCGGTGTGCGACCAAGACGACGGCTGACGTACTTGACCGCACCACCGATGGTGTTGCGACCGTAGAGCGTGCCCTGCGGACCGCGCAGAACCTCGATGCGCTCGATGTCGTAGATGTCGAGCACCGCGCCCTGCGGGCGATTGAGGTAGACGTCGTCGATGTAGATCCCGACCCCGGCCTCGAAACCGGCGACCGGATCCTGCTGGCCGATGCCGCGGATGAAGGCGGTCAGCGTGCTGGAGGTGCCGCGCGAGACTTCCAGCGTGGTATTGGGTACCGACTGCTTGAGGTAAGTGATGTCCTGGGCGCCGGCATCGGAAAGTTCCTGGGCAGTCAGCGCGGTCAGCGATCCCGGCACGTCGATGATCTGCTCCTCGCGCCGCCGCGCGGTGACCTGGATGGTGTCGATGGTGCGACTGCGTTCTGTCGCTTCCTCACCACGCTCTTCGTCTTCCGGCTCCTGGGCATGGGCGCCGTGCAACGCGAGCATGATAGCGAGGCTCAATGTGGACAATACTTTGATCTTCATGGCGATTCCCTTATCCCGCTTGTTGGTCGTTTTGATCATTGGTGACTCCGGCGCCGGGGCGACGTCGGGCCGATTGACAGCCTGAAGAGTACGGCGCCCACCGTCCACGTGTAACTTGTACCTTGGTACAGTTCCCGCCATTGAACCGGCTTGCCAACATGGCACCCGAGC
>SL_3KL_010_SEDDRAFT_10005262_pt1 | contig 11645 bp, 6 predicted proteins | sample SodLakKL_010_SED_2_FD_10381 | JGI IMG/M metagenome (IMG submission 10381)
CAGCAAAAACTGCTGGAGATGACCCGCGAACGCGCCGTGATCATAGATGATGAAAGCGAGCTGGAAGGACTGAGCCGCGACCGTATTGCCGCTGCAAAAGAAGCCGCGGAGGATCGCGGACACGAGGGCAAGTACCTGCTCTCCATCACCAACACCACCCGGGTGCCGGTACTCACCAGCCTGAAGAACCGCGATGTGCGCCGCCGCGTCTGGGAGGCGTCGGCCCACCGGGGCATCGGTGAGGATGGCGGCATCGACACACGTCCGATCGTACTTCGCCTGGCCGAATTGCGCGCCGAACGCGCACAGCTGCTGGGATATGAAAACTTTGCGTCGTTTGCCCTGGAACCACAGACCGCGCAGAACCCTGAAAACGTGCTCGATATGCTGACGGACCTGATCCCTGCCGTCCGTGCCAACACCGAGCGCGAAGCGGAAATGATCCGGCAGAAAATGCTTGAGGATGGCATCGACGACCAGGTGCGCCCGTGGGATTGGGAATACTACGCCGAGCGCGTGCGCGAAGCCGAATATGATATCGACGACGCCGAGATCCGTCCCTATTTCGAACTCGACCGGGTGCTGGAAGACGGTGTCTTCTACGCCATGAAACGCCTGTACGGCATCACCTTTGAGGAGCGGTTCGACCTGCCGGTCTACCATGATGACGTGCGCGTCTTCGACGTCTTCGACCACGACGGCGAACAGCTCGGCCTGTTCTACGCCGACTATTTTGCCCGCGACTCCAAGCGCGGCGGCGCCTGGATGAGCTCCTATGTGGGACAATCACATCTGCTTGACAAGAAACCGGTGGTCGTCAATGTGCTCAACATTGCCAAACCCGCCGAAGGTGAGCCCGCGTTGATCACGTTCGACAATGTGACCACCCTCTTCCACGAAATGGGACACGGCGTGCACGGGCTGTTTTCCGATGTGAAATACCCGTCACAGGCCATGACTGCGGTCCCGCGCGACTTTGTCGAATTCCCGTCGACCTTCGAGGAAGACTGGGCCATCCATCCGGAGGTGCTGGCCAATTACGCCATGCATTATGAAACCGGTGAGCGCATCCCCCAGGACCTGCTGGACCGTATCATTGCCGCCCGCGCTTTCAACCAGGGATTTGAAACGCAGGAGTATGTTGCCGCCACCATGATCGACAAGGAGTGGCATCTGCTTGCGCCCGATGAGATCCCGGATGACGTCACCGCATTCGAGCAGGCAGCCATGGCAAAGTACAATCTGGATTACGAGCCGGTCCCGCCGCGCTACAAGTCGCCCTATTTCGCCCACATTTTCTCTGGTGGATATTCGGCCAACTACTATGCGTATATCTGGAGCGAAATCCTGGCCGCCGATGCGTTTGCCTATATGAAGGAACGGGGCGGGCTGACCCGCGAGAACGGTGATCATTACCGTGAGACGGTCCTCTCACGCGGTGGCAGCCGAGAGGCGATGGACCTGTACATGGATTTCCGCGGTGAGGAGCCCGGGGTGGATGCGCTGCTGCGACGCCGGGGTCTGACTGCAAACTGAGTTTCGGGTCTGACTGCAAACTGAGTTTCCCGTAAAACGAATCGGGTATCCGGCTGCGTTAAACCGGGTTTCTACTTATCATAACGGGCTTTCTGCAAGGACAATTGCAACCGCCATCAAACGGTTGCAGTTGTCCTTTTTTTAGTCCGGCTTTTATCCATGTCCCATAACCGCACCGGAATTCACACGCTGCTCAGATGCTCAGTTGCCCGGCATAGTGCGCTTCGGTGATCCGGATCCGGCGCTTGACGATCATCAGCGTCAGGAAATAGGGGATCAGTGTGAGCAGCACCAGCCAGAAGATCTCCGACTGCAGGTGCGCCAGTTCCGCTCCGGCAAGGATCATCTTGCGGAACCCCTCCAGGAAGTGCGTGGTGGGGATCAGGTGCGCCACCACCTGAACGCTGACCGGCATCTGGTAGAGCGGCCAGGTGAACCCGCTGACCAGGAACGCCGGGGCGGCGACCACCATGAGCACCTCCGTGGCCTTGAGCTGCGAAGGTATGGCGGCGCTGGCCATGATCCCGATGCTGCTCATGGCCATCACAAAAAGGAACGAGAACAGGTAGATGCCCCACAGCCACCCGTCCACCGGCACATCAAAGGCGTACATAATGCCGTGCAGGCTGAACAGCCACATCAGCATGCCCATCACCCAGTAGGGGAACGACTTGGCCAGCAAAATCATGAACGCCGACCTGGAATGGCGCAGCAGGTGCACGAACGACTGCTCTTCATACTCCTGGCTGAAACTGAGCGCCAGCACCAGCAGGAACACCTGTTGCAGCACCATGCCCAGCAGCCCCGGCAGCAGGAAGATCAGGTAGTTGTTCGACGGGTTGAAGTAGCGGCTGAACGTGGTCTGGAAGGCGCCGTGACGCTCTTCGGCCAGCGACGCCGGCATGCCCGCCCGTTTCATGGATTCGATGCGCGAACCGGCCTCCATGGTGGCCAGCACCTGCTGGATGGAGCGGCTGGTGTAGTTGGTGATGACCATGTTGGATGCGTTCATGCTCACGTGCACCTCCGGGCTGCGGCCCTGCTGCACGTCGGCCTCAAACCGTCGCGGAATGGTCACAATGGCGTATATGTCACCGGAAACGAAAGCATCCCACAGGCCCGCTTCATCGGCATAAACCCCATCCACCCGGATATTCTCATTCTCGTCAAGGGCGTCGATGATGCGGTCGGCGAGAATGCCGCCGTCAAGGTTGACCACCGCGATGGGCGTGTCGTGCAGCTGGGCGTCCTTGTACAGGATCCCGAAAAGCGGTCCGTACAGCAGCGGCGCCCCCAGGAAAATGAGCATAGCCACCGAATTGCGCGAAAACCGGTGGAACTCGCGGAGTACGATCGTGAAAAAAGTGCGTATGAATGCCATTTGCAGAGTTATTGGATGCGATTTGATATGATTCGGGATGTGTCACGGTGCACAGCACCTCGTGGACTGAAGGAACGCGCGTGTCCCGGACAACTGTACTATGGATGCGTATTGTCGCCGAGCAGAATGGTCATATTGTGCTGCAGTTGGCCGGCGGGCTCGTCAGGCATCGGGCGGAAGCGCAGTTCGTAGACCGACTCGCCGGGGCGGTGACGCGGATACATACTGGTGACGGCCGCGTAGGAAGGCAGCGGGACGATGCGGTCCAGGGTTGCACGAAAGGCCGTGTCGCCGAAACCGGTTCGCAGATGCCATACCTGTCCGGTCTCATAGGCATAAAGCTGTGATTCCGGTATGGTAAAACGGATGGATGGGGATTCCAGCTCATACCCCGCAAACAGGTTGTAGCCGGGGGTTGCCAGTTCGCCGGGACGCAGCACCACGGTCTGGATGCGCATGGTTTTGGGGGCGGTGATGATGCGGTCGGACCAGGCCGTCTCCGCCTCGGCCAGAGCTGCCAGGGCACGCTGGTAATCGCCGCGGGCCATGGCCACCTTCTCGGGTCTCATCCCGGATTCCACATCCTCCAGTTGTGCCTTTGCCGCCTCGAGCTGCGACTCGGCCGCCAGGTAGCGTGAGCGGATGTTGTCGTACTCCTGGGCGGCGATCAGCGAGTCGCTGAACATGTGCTGCATGCGGGTGTAGCTCGACTTTGCGTAATCGTACTGGGCCCGGGCGGCGTCAAGCTGTGCCCCGGCGCGCCGCCGGTCAAATTCCGTGGCTCCGTTCCCGGCCATCTCATACTGTGCCCGGGCCGAGGCCACCGCGCCGCGCGCCTGATCGAGCCGGGCTGCGATCTCAGGGGCGTCGATGACGGCCAGCGTATCGCCTTTGCCGACGATGTCGCCCTCTTCCACCCTGACCTCCAGCAGCCGGCCGGGTACTTTGGGCGCAAGATACACCGATTCCAGTTTCACTTTTCCTTCGGGCGGACCCTCCCGGTTGTCGGCGTACTGCCTTGCTGCAAGTACTCCAAGTACGGTCGCCGACAGCAGGATCACAAGTGTCAGCGCCACTATAACAAGGTATTTTCTTTTCACGATATCACTCCCGTATTTCTGATTTATGTTTTGATTTTGTGCCGGTATCTCTACTCGGGTTTCCCGTTGATTCTCCGACTGAAATTCACTGCCGCTTTCAATTCACTGCCACTCTTCAACCCACAGAACCGCACCTCACAGACCGGCCATGGTTTCGATGCTCAGATCCCCGTTCGCCCGGAGCAGTTCCATGGCGGCTCTTCGCTGCTCGAAGACGGCCTGCTGCCAATCCAGTTCCGCACGCTGGTATCCGGTTTCGGCTTCCAGTCTCTCGGATACGGGCGCCAGTCCGAGACGGTACCGTTGTGTGGACAGGCGCAAGGATGTTTCAGCCTCGGAAAGGGTCTCCCCGGCCACATCAAGCTGCCTCTCCGTCACTGACAAGCGCACCTCTGCATTGCGCCGCTCCAGTTCCACAAGCGAAGCGGCTTCCTCAAGACGCTCCCTGGCGATCACGCGATCCCGTTCGGCTTTCTGGATGCGCCGGGACCTGTCGAAACCGTCGAACAGTTCCCAACGCAGTCCGAAGCCCATGACCCGGGCCGGTTCCAGGACCGACAGGTCGTCTTCATACAGCTCCTGTCGCAGGAATGCGTACGCCTGCGGAAAGTAATCAGCCCGCCGGGCCCTGTAAGCATAGTCAGCTGCTTTACCGGCTTCCTCAAGTGCCCGCACCTCCGGACGTGTATATTGCGGAATGTCGCCCGGTCTGAGATCGATAAGATCCAGCCGGGAATCCGGCAGCTCTTTGGATGCGGATGTCTGCTCATTATCGGTGTTGGTAGCAGGAACCACATCCACAAATCTTCTCCATGAGATGCCACTCAGGTGCTCCAGTTTTCTGGCAGCAAGCTCGCGGTCCCCTTCCCTTCGGATCCGCTCCTTCTCAAGGTCATTGCGTGCGATGCGCAGCCGGGTGAGGTCATAAGCCGGTATCAGCCCCTCTTCATAAGCCCGGTCCGCCACGCGCTGCTCTTCTCTCAGCCTGCGATCGGCACGGTCCAGCACCCGGAGCGCCTGCTCGACAAGCACCAGCTGGTCATAGGCTTCCGCCGTCTCAAGCAGCAGGGACTGCTTGTCGGCCTCCACCATCTGCCGCGCAGCCTGTTCGCCATGGTAGGCCGCCTGTCCCATCCTGGGCACCTTGAAACCCGTGAACAGCACCTGGGTCACCTCCACCGATGCCTGGAAGGTATTGCGTTCCTGCAACGTGATTGGGGGTATGTCGACCTGCAGCCCGTTCGGCTCAGGGAACGGCATGGTAATTGGGTCCACCCCGAACCGGATGCGCTGGTCCAGGGAACGGAAACTGGATTCCAACCTGACATTGGGCAGATAGGTCTGATAGACCATGTGGCGGTCGAACCGGGCCTTGTCGACCTCCGCCATTCCGGATTTAAGGGTATGGCTGCGGGCTACGGACCGTTCCATCACTTCGCTGAGAGCGGGACGCCAATTTTCCTGCGTATCCGCAGGTGGATTTGTTGCAACCGGCTGCGCCTTGGAAACGGCCGGATAGCAGGTAACTGCAAGCAATACGGGAAGTAATACTAACTTGATTATTCTCATTCCTTCAGTTCTGTTTTACAGGTTGAAGATGTCGGTGGTATGCTGACTTCAAACCGGCCCTGCCGTTGCTCTTCGTCCACCAGAATGGCGACTTGCCAGTCCGGATGGATAAAAAACAGGATCCCGCCTTCCAGCGGAATCCTGTAGTGGGGGTTTTATCAGGTTCCGATATTCCGCTTTTTGGGGTGGCAGCGAAATGCCGGCAACTCTGAGACTTGAGTCAACAATTCAAATATAGAACTTTATTCTATTCTTACAAATATTTTATGAACTTTATTCTATTTTTCTCTCATTTGATTGATTTTAAATGCTTTCTACAGCTTATAAATGGCACAAGATACAATTTCTTTGAATTGCAATATCTGGTAATGCTGGCACATGCGGAATAGTACATGGGCGGATTTGCGTGGAGAAGCAAGTCAACGGGGAGAGATGTCCGGCCGGACTGGCAACGGTACCTCAGGGCATAGGCATAGGCATAGGCAGAGGCAGAGGCAGAGGCAGAGGTATAGTCATAGTCATAGTCATAGTCATGGGCATGAGAATGGACAAGGGCGCGGGCTGTCATCACGATCCGGAGCAGGAAAGGCGGCATCCGGAAAAAGACAAGGTCCCGCATCCAAACGGGACCTTGTAGTGGGGTTTATGTTGGTTTTCCGGGCTGTGATGACCGTGGGTGCAGTATCGGCAACCCGGTTACTATGAGTCAGAAGTAAAATCAACACAAAAAAGATAGAACATTATTCTATTTATGTCAAATAGTTTTCGAATAATATTCTATAAAGCAGGTGCCGATCGTCTATTTGAGTGCGCCAGAGTCAGGATTTGCTTTTCAACCGGTCGATCTGCTGAATGAGCTGTTCAAGGTCGGACAGGGCTTTGTTGACGGTCTCCTGCCGCAGTCCCCGAGCCTGCAGTTTCCAACGGGCCAGGAACATGCCCACCTCATGCGGTGTGCGATCGAGCTTTTCCTCCAGCACTTTCATCATGACGTTGATAACCGAACCGAAATGACAGGCAAATGCCATCTCCCTGTCAATGCCCTGATAGAAATCGGAATATTTGGCATACCGTTTTACCGCCTTATCCTCAAAAAAACGGATCAGCCGGTCACGAAAACCCGGATAGGTTGCCCCTCCTAGAATGGCCTTTGCAAAGTGCTTCTTTTCAAAAATGGCGGTGATTTTCAGGTAATCGTCCAGCGCCTCGATGGAATAGTGCGGATAGGAGCTCAGGTCCACCCTCTCCAGGTCGCCCGTGTTCCAGATCTCGTCGCACAAATGGTCGATCACCTCCATGACCATCTCGTCCTTGTTGGAAAAATAGAAATAGACATTTCCGATTGATGTGCCCGCCTTGCTGGCCACATCCTGCATGGTGGTCGCTTTGTAGCCGGACTCACTGATCAGCTCCTCGGCCGCCTTGATGATCTGCTGCTTGCGGCGCGCCACACGCTTTTCCATGTACTCGGTTCTGCGGTATGCCATAGGTATTTCCGTATTGCTAAAAACGTGCCGGCGCAAGCCGGCTATGATGTATAGAATATAATTCTTTTTTTGAGCAAAAAAAACGGGTGGATGATTTGGCATTCATGGTTTCGAAGGAATATCCTATTTTACAGGTACCTAATACGTATATGCGATGAGAGACTGTTCACACAACAGGAATCCTGAACCTATAATGAATACAACCGACCGTTCAAAGGACGATTCATCAACCGGTTTCAGACCGGCAGCCCTCCTGTTCACGGTACTGCTGATTGCGCAGATTCCGGCCACAGGATATGCCGGACAAGTGTCCGGACCGGACACCCTGTTCTCCGTCGAAGTCAGCCCAGGGGCCGTACATACCCGCTATCTCCTCAGCGGACCCAATATTATGGATGTGATTACCGTGGACCTGAGCAACCCGTGGCTCCACTTCGAGACCGCACGACCGAACAAACTGACGCGTACCACGGAGCTCTCACGCGACGCCGATCGTCCGGGCAACCGTGTCGTTGCCGCCATCAACGGCGACTTCTTCAGTTTCGACACCCACCGGCCTATTTCCAACCAGATGGTCCGGGGCAAATTCGCGCACGGAGTGCCCATCCGCAACCGGTATCATTTTGCGGTGGATTCCGATGGCCGTCCGTATATGGAAGCCCTAACGTTCCGGGGATCGCTCACGCTTCCCGATGAAACCACTTTAGCTATCCAGGGCATCAACCGCACCGCATCCGACGCCGGCGTTCTGGCTTTCAACCGTTTTTTCGGCGACCGCACACCATCCGGCAGGAACATCCTCGAAATGGTGCTTATCCACGATGCCCCGGCAGAGCTTCCAGACTCCGGTATCGATCAGTCGACAGGCTCCGGCATCAATCAGCACTTTCACATACAGGCGCTTCATGAAGGCGGGGAAACATCCATCCCGGACAACGGGTACGTCGTCCGCGTGCAGGATCCGGATAAAGCCGCGGCAATGGCTTCCGCGCTAAAAACTGGCGATAGGGTCACCATCCGCGCCGGATTCCGGCCCGATCACCGGCGGCTCACCGATGTGATGGGCGGCGGGGTCCGCATCCTGGATGACGGACGTCCTTACCGCGGGACCAACGAAGCCCGGCATCCGCGCACGTTTGTCGCCATGGACCGCGATACCACCATGGTCTATCTCTGCACGGTGGATGGAAGGCAGATGACAAGCATCGGCATGAGCTATCGTGAAATGGCCGACGTGCTGCTGCAGCTGGGTGCCTGGCATGCCGTGAACCTGGACGGCGGCGGGTCAACCACACTCGTTATCCGCAATGAAGTGGCCAACAGCCCCTCCGATCCCGGCGGGGAACGCAGGGTTGCCAATGCCCTGATGCTCGTAAGCACAGCTCCGGAAGGCGAGGCGGTGCACCTGAACATCCTTCCGGAAGATTTTACCCTGTATCCTCATGAGTCACAGCCCATCACCATCACGGCGTATGACGCATTCCAGAACCCGGTCCCCGTCCCGGATGACCTGACGTGGGAGTTTGATCCCGCTTTGGGCCGGCTCGATAACGGCGTGTTCACACCCGGCCAAACCGACACCACCGGCACCGTTTCCGTGCATTCGGGTGACATCAGCGCCACTACCGGGGTGCGCGTCCACCATTACACCTCCCTGACAGCGGAACCGGACGAACTCGCTTTGGCTCCCGGCGAACGGACCGACCTCACGCTTTACGGCCAAACCGCCGAGGGCACCACGCGAAAGATCCCGCTGGACCGCGTGCGTTTTGATCAGCCCGGAGAAGCTCTGTACCTGTCGCATGACGGCACCGTATATGCCAGCACTCACGGGAGCGGACAGCTGGATCTGGATGTCGGCTCGGCAGCCCTTTCCATCCCTTTCAAGGTCCGGGGGGATGTGGTTACGGAAGTCATCCATGATTTTGAGGGTGATATCAGCGGCTGGGCCACACCTGCGCAGACGCATCGGGCTCAGATCCTGGGGGTGGATCCGAACCACTCCAGCCTGACGCTGCAAAACGGGACGGCAGTCTGGTCTTTTGTGGACGACCCCGACCGTGATGTGGACTGGGATATCCGCATCACCCGCCAGCTTCGGCAGGAACTGGGCCATCAGCTCTACGGCAGCCATGTCGGGGCCTGGGTGAAGGCCGACGACGACCTGGAGTTCCGGATCGTGATCCGCGACGGCGACGGGCAGCTCGAGGCCGGTCCGGCCACGCGCCTGGTCCCGGGAGAGTGGCAGCTCATCCAGACCCGGCTTTCGGATTCCCTGTTCGATGGATACCTTAACGGCGATGGCCACCTCACCCGTGAGGGCAACCAGGTGAATGGATTCCGCATCACGGCCGGCGGAAAGGAGCACCAGGGGGCTGCGGTGACTCTCAAAATGGACCGGATCCTGGCCTCGCCATTCCCGATCGAGGATACCAACAGGCCTGAGTAGCTCAGGGACCAACTTGGGGGAAGCAACAAAGAGAGGCCAACTCAGAGAGGCCAACTCAGAGAGGCCAACTTTGAGAGACCGACATAGAGAGACAAACTCAGAGAGGCCAAATCAGAAAAATAAACCGTGTTCGTTCAGGCGACGGATGCCCCCTCCGATTCATCCGCTTTGGCAAAGCCATGTATTGCAACCTGTAGTTGCGTCAGAAAATCATTATCTTAGGGATGTTAACCTGAATGCGCCACGCTACTAATATTTTGCGCTTCTTCCGACAACTGATGAGATTTATTGCAGTTATTATACTAATTATCATCCACACCGGGACCCTTCACGCGCAGGTTGCCATCAATGAAATCATGTTGGTGAACAACCAGACCCTGGCTGACGAGGACGGTGACTTTGAGGCCTGGCTGGAGCTTTACAACTATTCCGACGATCCCGAAAACCTTCAGGCATTCGGACTCAGCCACGATCCCGGCAACCCATGGGAATGGGTCTTTCCGGACACCGCCATCCATCCCGGTGAATTCATGATGATCTGGCTTTCGGGCAAGGATCGACACCAGCCTGGCAGCCCGCTGCATACTGGCTTCTCTCCCGACGAAACCGGTACCACCCTCCGGATCACTTCCTTGCAGGGTGTTCTGGTGGATGCGGCCGAGGTTCCGGAAATGCCGTCCGACCACTCATGGGGACGCTTTCCCGACGGTACCGGCACCTTCCGAATGTTCACTCATCCCACACCCGGCGGCCCAAACAAGGACGAACACTTTGCGGGCATCCTGGCACCGCCAGAGTTCAGCGTCCAGCCCGGCTTCTACCACGAGCCAAAGCTGCTTGAGCTGCACCATGATGACCCGGACGTCTCCATTTTTTATACCACCGACGGTTCGGTGCCTGATACCGGCTCCATCCGTTACACCGGTCCTGTCGGACTTTCCAGCCGGGCAGGAGAAAAAAACTTGATCTCCATGATCCGTACGACGCCGCCCGAGGGCGAGGCGCGCAGATACGGCTGGTTTGCACCGGAAGTGCGGCTGGACAAAGGGCATGTTATCCGTGCCGTGGCCATTAAACCGGGCTGGCTTCCATCGCCGCCGGCCACCGGTACCTGGTTTCCCGGACTGGAGCAGCAGGATCTCCCCGTGCTCTCCATCACCGTCCCGGAGGAATCGTTTTTCGATAATGAATTTGGCATTTACGTTCCGGGCGCCATTTACGACAGTCTCGGGTTTGGCGATAGTGTTTGGGGCCGGCCCAACGCCAACTATTTCCAGCGCGGTGTGGAATGGGAGCGTGAAGCGTCCCTGGAATGGTTCGAGGACGGCAGGCAAATATTCCAGCAGGATATTGGCGTGCGTATCCACGGTGGCGGATCCCGCGCCCTGCCACAGAAATCCCTGCGCCTCTACGCCCGCAGCGACTACGGCAAGAGCCACATCCACCATCAGGTTTTCCCGGACGAACCCTACAGCGAATTCAAGCGGCTGATCCTGCGCAACTCCGGACAGGACTTCTACCGGCGCACCACCATGTTCCGCGATGCGTTCATGCAGCGCCTGGTAACCGGGCTCAACGTCGAGACACAGGCTTACCGACCGTCCGTGCTTTTCCTGAATGGCGAGTACTGGGGCATCCATAATATCCGCGAGCGCTACGACAAGCACTACCTGGAGCGGAGATACGAAGTACCGGAGGAGCATTTGGATCTGTTGGAGGAGCAAGACCACGCCAATGAGGGCGACAATATCCACTATCTGGACATGCTTGCCTATATTGAAGAACACGATGTGGCAGATGCCGGGCACCTGGAGCACATTTCCGGGATGATGGATCTGGAGAACTTCATCGATTACAACATCCTCCAGCTCTTTTTCCGCAACACCGACTGGCCGGGCAACAATATCGATTTCTGGCGCTACAGCGGTCCGCCAAATCCGCACATCCCCGAACTGGACGGCCGCTGGCGGTGGCTGGTGTACGATCTCGATTTTGGATATGGCCTGCAGGAAGGGCACGGCGCCTGGGAGTTCGACATGGTCCGGTTCGTCCTGGATCCCGAGGAGGTGACCTACGCAAATCCACCCTGGGCCTCGTTCCTGATCCGCTCGCTTCTTGAAAAT
>SL_3KL_010_SEDDRAFT_10005263_pt1 | contig 11643 bp, 12 predicted proteins | sample SodLakKL_010_SED_2_FD_10381 | JGI IMG/M metagenome (IMG submission 10381)
CGCGGAGGACATCCGAGACTGGACCCCGAGGGTGCATTGATAGGCGGCCGTAGGACCCGTGTGCTCGCCGCGGACATATCGACCTCCGGCATAGGAGGGGACAGTAGGTTCGTGGCCAACGGGCGGAAGCTCATGCTGACCCCGCTGAGGGTGATCCCGTTGTGCATCGGTGCCTCACAGCGCCCGGACATCATAGACCGTCTGAAAATCGCAGCAAAGAGGGCATCACGATTCACCCCCGAGAGTTTCGATATCGACAACGTGATACAGGATGTCGAGTTCTTCGTTCTCTTGAAGGACAACAACGACCCCGGCCTGTCCGATAACGACAGGGCGTTCCTCAAACTCCTCCATGAGGGTCCGCACTCCCTCATGGAGGCCAACGAGAAACTGGGCATCCATCAGTTCTCATTCAACGTTAAGCGTATGGAGGAGATGGGACTCATCACCCGCATGGGTCTGACCCCTACAGATCTTCTTCATGCCGAGGGATCCTATGTGGAGTACTCCGCCGAGGCCTCCCGTATCGCGGTCGACCAGCAGGCAAGACGGCTGGGCGTTGAAAGTGATGAATTCATCCGCATAGCGAAGAACATGGTGGTCGAGAAGCTCAGCAAGGAGCTTCTCTTGAAACTGATGCAGGAGGAGACGGGAACGGAGACCGACGGGATTGTGGCCAACGACCTGTTGGACAAGGCGATAAACGGAACCGTCGGAAAGGATTTCGGATGCCGGATATCCTTGAACAAACCCCTGATAGGCATCGGTGCCCCCATAGGCGCCTATTTCCCCACCATCGCCGAGAGGTTCGACACCCGCCTGATACTACCGGAACATGCTGAGGTCGGCAACGCCGTCGGGGCCATCACCGGAAGCGTGGTGGAGAAGATGGACATACTGATCAAACCCAAAACGGGTATGGGTACCGCCATGGATCCGCCGTGCACACTCTTCTCCACCTTGGAGAAGAGGGAGTTCGGATCTGTCAGTGAGGCGGCTGCGTATGCGGTCGAGACCGGCAGTGCCCATGTGGACAACATGGCCCGTGTGGCCGGTGCGGATTCGGTGGAGGTCAAGGTTGAGAACCACGACCGTAAGTTCGGATTCGGCCAAGAGTATGACGGCGAGGTCCTTCTTGAGAAGCAGATACGCATTACCGCTGTCGGAAAGCCCCGTCAGTTCTATGCGGGAGGAAGCTGCCGATGAAGGTAGCGGTGATAGCCTGCGACATATTCAAAGAGGAGGTGGAGGCCCTCGTGGAAGGAGATGAGGACGTGGTCCACGTCGAATTCCTGGAGTTCGGCCTACACATCGAACCGGAGAGGATGCGCCAGGTGGTGGTGGAGAGGGCCAACGCCATCAAGGACGAGGTGGATGCTATCATGCTGGGATACTGCTACTGCCAGAGTCTGATGGGTGTGGTTGACGATATCGACGTCCCTGCGGAGATGGTGCACACCGATGACTGCATAGGCGTTTTCCTCACACCGGAAGGTTATGCCGCCGAGAGGCGGAAATGCGCCGGGACATGGTACAACTCACCGGGATGGACCAATCTGGGAATCGATGGTTCGATAAAGGAACTCAAGCTGGACACGGTCGCCGACCAGGTGGATCCTATGGATCTGTTGCACATGATGTTCGACAGCTACTCCCGCTGCCTTTTCATCAACACCGGAGTGGGCGATGTGGATGACCTTCGGAAGCGGTCGCAGGAGTTCGCGGACATAATGGGCCTGTATCATGAGGAGACGGTCGGCAGCTACAAGATGCTCGCCGACGCGTTGGAGAAGGCCAAGGCCCTCGCCCGCAACAAGGACGTTTAACTCCTCAGGCGGTAGTGAGTGTTGGGAACGGTCATCTCGTAGCGGGTGCCCTCGCCATATATGCCGTTCTCGGTGATGTTGAAGTTGGTGACTCCCATCACCTCCTTGACCAGATACATCCCGTTCGACCCCAATGAAGAGGGAACGTCGAAGATGCTGTCCTTGAGACTGTCAGGTATCCCCTTCCCATCATCCTCATACACCACCCGCATCCGACCTTCCACGATGTTGAACCCGACCTTGATGCCGGTGACGGTGTCATCCGATAGGGTTGCCGCCATGATATTCTCGAAAGCCTTGGGAAGCTGGGGGTCGGCGAGTACCTCCAGGTTACCGGTCTTTATCTCCAACAATCCCTCATCGACGTCCATGGTGATAGCTAGTTGTGAAATTATGTCGCTGATGCTCTGCCACTCAGGATCGATTATGCCCACATTGCGGAAGTCCTTGGCAAAACGCATCCGCTCCTGAATCATGGTAGATGAGTCGATTATACGGTCCAGGTGTTCCTGGAGAGGCTCATTCTCAGTCATGGCCTTTATGAAGTTGACATACCCTCTGATTATCTGTATCTGATTGGACACCTCCAGGAATGTCATCCGATCCACCACGTTCAACTGGAAGGAGGCTCTCTCCAGTTTCTCCAATGAGCTCTCGATGTTGCTCATGTCCTCCAATGTGATTATCGCCCCTCTTATCTCGTCTCTGCCGTTCATACGGGGCTGGATCGAGACCTGGAGGGTGATGTTGAGTTCGGAAGCTTGGAAACGTATTTTGTTGTGGGTGGCGGAACGGTTACGGATGGAGTCCATGACCGCGGAGTAGAGTTGCACGGTGAAGTCGTTCTTGTACTCTATCAATCCCTTGCCGATGTGATTCTCGTCAGAGAGATGATCTAGGATGTTGCGTGTCCTGAGGTTGCATTCCACTATGACTCCTTGGTTATCGACGACCATTATGCCCACCGGCGCGAACTGCAGCATCTCCTCGTAGCGCCTTTCTGTCTCGTAACGAGCCTCCCCGGACAAACGACCCATATATATCGAGGTCATCCCGTCCATCAGCAGGTTCATCTGGTTCAGGTCGGTGTTGTCATAGGGCTCGAATTTGTTCGCCACCCCGGCGGTGCCGATGACCTTGCCGTCATGCATCAACGGTATCATCAACAATCGCTTCAAACCAACGTGTCCTTTAGGTATTCCCTTGATGAGAGGATTGGGCGTTGAATAATCGTTGACGATGATTGCCCTTTTCTGTCGGACCGGTTCCCCCCATATCCCTACTTTGTCCATGGGGTACTCGATGGGTTTCTCCTCTATCCTGCATTCCTTCATCCCTGACTGGGACCAGGAGTACATCGTAAGCATGTCCCTCTTCTCATCGTAGAGGGCGAAGTACCCCATCCCACTGCGGGTGAGCTTCACGCTCTCCTCGAGGACGAAGTGAGCCACCTCCGAGAATCCGTATCGGTGCATCTTTGCCAATCGCACAAGGGCCTTCAAGCGCTTCTCGTTAAGGCCACGCTCGTCCTCTATCCTCCTCTTCTCCACGGCCAGTATAATTTTGTCCGCCAGGTCTGTGAACAGCTCCCGGGGAGGACGATCCTTGATCATGTAGAAGTCGATCCCCATGTTCAGAGCCTCTACCGCTATCTCCTCCGAACCGTTGCCGACCATGGTTATGAACGGGAAGTTGGTATTTCGGCGGAGAAGGTTGCGGAAGAGGGACAGTCCGTCGACTCCTGTTGGAGGACTATGGTCCGAGATGATGATGTCAGGATTGTATTTCTCGATTAGATTCATCACATCTTCGGGATCCTCGCAGGGCACCACTCTGATGTCCCGGTTGATTTTGGTGAGGAAGGTGACGGCCATCTCCATGAAGGCCTTGTCCTTCTCGACAAGGAGAGCCCTGTACATCTGAAAATGTTATCGCCAAGTGAATATAAAGTCATGCTGGCCTATACGGACTATGGCCTTATCCTATGGTTGCCCGCGGGGAACCGCATCTCGAAGCGTACACCCCGGCCCTCCTCTCCCACCTCTCTTATACTGATATCCGTCATGGACAGTATCTCCCGTATGAGGAACATTCCCAACCCGGTGTTGGAACCGACGCCTTTGTTGAATATGTCCTCCTTTTTACCCTCTGGAACCCCCTTTCCGTCATCGGCGTAGATGATCAGCAGTGAACCGTCGTCCTGATGATCCCTTACGATCTCGACCCTGGTGACGTCCCCGCCGTGACGAATGCTGTTCTCGAACAGGTTGAAGAAAACCTTGTTCAGAGAAATGTCCGCATACACCTGAACGGCATCCAGGTCGATATCCATTATGATGCCGTGTTTGCCAGAGACCGCCCTCCTGACTTCCTCGTCCAGGTCCAACCACAGGGGCTTCTGCACACCCAGGGTCTGATATGTCCGGGAGAACCTCATCTGATCGGTGATGGTCCTGATACTATGCTCCATCCGCGAAAGCATCTTCACCGTATTCTCCGGAACGCCTGCGTCCATCATTATCTCTATGTACCCTCTCAGAACCTGTATCTGATTCATGATGTCGTGATGGGTTATCTGTTCGACAGTGCGTAACTGATGGGCCGTCCTTTCCAGTATCTTCATGGACTCCTGCTCGTTGGTGATGTCATCCATCACCAGCATTGAACCGTTGAATCTGTACCGGTTGTCCCATACCGGAGAGACCGTCGCACGCCAATATGTGTTCCTGTGCTGGCCATCGGAATGTTCCACGAGGCTAGTGACTTTGGCTCGCCGCTCGCGGCACTCTTTGAAAAGTTCCCACATTTCGGATATGATGCCTTCATCGGAATCCAGACTCATGTTGCGTCTCAGGGTTCCACCGTCGATGTTCATGAAGAGGTCGTTGGCATCGACCAGCACTCCCTCGGCATCCAGGACGGCGACGGCGACAGGGATGTTGCGCAGGATCCCTTCGTACCTCTTCTCCGCCTCATGCAACGTGATGTCCTTGTTGGCCAGGTCGTACATATCCCCCAGGTTGTTCATCATGAGACTCAGATGCCTGACGTCGCGATCGGTGTAATCGTATTCCTTGTTGGCGACTCCGCAGGTGGCCACCACCTTATCATCATGGTATATGGGTATGGCCATGAATCGGTTCATCGTTACATGGCCCTTCGGCGTCCCTTTCTGTAGTTCGGTCTCATTGCCATAATCGTTCAATACGATAGGGCGCCCCTGTCGGACGGGTTCACCCCATAAACCGGTCTCAGCCAATCTGTAGAAAATTGGTTTATCGAGCGTCTTGCATTGATTCATCCCCGCCTGTGACCAGGCGAACATGTTCATCATACCCTCCTCCTGGTCCACCGTCGCGATGTAACCGATCTTGCTGCCGGTGATCTCCACCATCCTCTCCAAAACGAAATGTGTCAGTTCATGGAAAGGGGCTTTACGCTTCTCGGCCACTTCGATCAGGGTCTGAAGCCTGTACTCGGTCATCTCTGCCTCCCGTTTCTGACGTCTGGTGATGACGAGGGATTCCACTTTGTCGACTAAGAGGGGGAATAGTTCGTCGGGAGGGCGGGAACGGTCAGCGTAATAAGCCACACCATTGTCAAATGATTTTGTCGCTAGATCGCGGTCGAATCCATCGGACAACACTATCAGTTGGGAGTCTAGATCTGAACCGTTTGAACCGTCAATAATGGCAAAGAAGTCCGAGCCGTTGCTGGAAAGGTCGCATATGAGGACGTCGGCGTTGATGTCTTTGCAGGCATTGACTGCTTCATCGACGGTTCGCACCGATGTCGACCATGACTCGACTCTTAACCCTCTCAATGCGTGGGCGGCATTATCGAGGAATGAGGGATCGGACCCGGCCAGGACTATCTTCGCCTTCCCCATAGATTGAACGCAATGGTGAGTGTGATGATAAATGTTATTCTGTTAAGCCGTCGTATCACTAAAGGTCGGTGGAGAACTTCCACATGCGCGGATAGGTGCCGCGATCCATGAACACCCTCTCGCTACGCACGGCCACACCACGTTTGGCACCGATCAAGCGATCGGAAGAGAGAAGGGTCTTGCCTATGGCGATGAGTTCACCCCGGGTCGTCAGTAGCGCCACTGGTTGTCCTTTACGGATTTCATCGTCGAACAACGCCACACCGGGAACTGCCAGGTCTGCCCCGTGGCAGACGGAGTCCACTGCGGCGGTCTTGACCACCACCCGGGGGAGGTGAGCCACGAGTGATTCGGCAGGCCTCAGCATTGCGGTCAAGGGCTCTGCCCTCCCTTTCTCCTGCCAGAGCTCATAGGCGTCCTTGAGCTGTTGCAGGGTGACGGCTTCGGATTCGGACATCATACCGGAGCGGGTCCTTCTGAGCTCGACCATGTTGGCTCCTACTCCCAGAGCCTCACCGATATCTATGCAGAGAGTCCTGATGTAGGTGCCAGCATCACAGGAGACCCGGAAGAGTACATCGCGACCGTCGATGTCCAGAAGGTCTAAGGAATGGATTGTGCGTATGCGCAACTGCCTTTTGATGGCGGAACGCAGGGGAGGGAACTGGTATATCCGGCCTACGAACTCCGCCATAACGCGGCGCACAGAGGACTCGTCCCTGTCACGATGGAGGCGCATTATGCAGACGTATTCCTTGTCGGCACCGAGCATGAGGTCTGTGAGTCTCACCGATTTACCGACGCAGAGCGGCAGCACGCCGCTCACGTTGGGATCCAAGGTACCGCCGTGGGCGATCCTTTCCACCTTGAGGATGTCCCTCGCCCACGATGCCACCTGATGGGATGTGGGGCCGCAGGGCTTATCCAGTATTATGACGCCGTTGCGCAGGAGCTCGCCAAGGCTACGGTCGGAGGGGCGCTTGCCGTAGCGGTTGGGCACCGGGTCTTCGGACTTGGTTATCATTGTTCCTCGGGTAGGATGGAGATGATCTCATCGACTATCTCATCAGGGGTCTTGTCACCGGTGTCGACAATCAGGTCGTAAACGCTGAGGTCGTAGAGGTCGATGTCGTAATACTGCTTGTACCTCTTAGCCTCGGAGATCTGCCTTTGTGCCATGGCCTCGGCGGCCTGTTGCAGGTCCTCATCCTCCCTCTTGCCCACCCGGGCAGCCCGGACCAGAGGGTCCGCGTCCAGGTAGAGCTTGAAGGCCGGGATGCCATCGCGTTGCAGCATCTGCGCCGATAGTCGGGACTCGAGTATCATGCTGTCGGTCTCACGTGCGATCTCAAGGATGCGGGCGTCGATCGACTCGTCTATGGAACGATCCTTCTCCGCCAGAGCCCCCATCTCCGCCAGGGTTATCCCTTTATGGGATGCCATTTCACGGAACAGACGGCCGAAGACCACGGCTGGAATCCCTAATCTCTCAGCCAGAAGGCCGCAAACGGTGGTCTTGCCTGAGCCCGGAGGGCCGCTGATTGTTATCCTCATAGCGCTTCGTTCCCATTCTCAGGGTCGTCCATCTCATCGAGCTTCTTCTTGAATTGGAAGAAACGTATGGTACGCGTCAGGACGTGCCCGAACGGTATGCTCACCAGAGTGTAAACCAATATCCAGTTGGGGAGCACGTTGCTGTCTTTCAGGTTCACGACCGGTTGCCAAGGAACGGATATTATGGCTGAGGGCAGATTGTCCACGAACAGGAATACCCAAGCGAAGATCGGTATGATGAACAGCAGAGTTGCCGGCATCAGCTTGAGCTGCTTAGTACTCATCTCCATGGACTTCGACATTATCTCCTGCTGGTGCTCGGTGAGCTTCTTGATCTTATACAGGTTGTTGTCTTGACGGGCCTGACGCAATTCCTTGTTGAACTCGCTCATGACCTTCTGGGAACGGGCCATGTCCACGTAGTCTGTGAAAAGGGAGCGTACGATTATGCTGAACGAGACCATGATCAGACCGGCGAGGACCAGGGTCAACATAGGGTATTGGTAATCGAAAACCCTATGATCGGCTGTAGGACCGTGCCGACCAGACGGCCCAGCATGTTCCTCAGGTTCTGGTCGAACATGATGAACATCGCCAGGATGAATATCATCATGGTCGTCAGTTTGGGAGAGGCCATCTGGGGCGGCGCTGGAGCATCTGCCATAATCACTCACCTCCGAAGAATCCGCGCAACACTGGATGCATCTCCATCATCTGCTCACGGCCCATGGCCTCATAGAACTGTATGAGTATGCCCACGGCCAGCAGCACACCGGTGCCAGTGGCGTTACCGGTCGTCCCTATGAGGTCCGCACCTGCGGCCAGTCCACCGACCAGAGCACCGGATATCACCGTGACGACGGGGATGTATCTCTCCAGCACCCTCTTCAGGACACGCGGGTCGCGACGGAAACCGGGTATCTGCATACCGCTGTTCTGTATCTGCTTCGCCACCGCTTCCGGACCGAGGTTGGTGGTGTTGACCCAGAACTTGGCGAACAGTATGGATCCCAGGACCATGAATGAGAAGTATATGAGCACCCTCATCATGTTCTGTAACGGGGAGTGCCCGTTACCGTAGGTGCCTGGATCCAGCATAGGAAGCAACCAGTCGTTCAACCCCATGGGGGCTGAGAGGTACCACACCAGACCTCCGGAGGCATGGGTGGCCCCAGGTTCGAACAGCCCCAGGGCCGGGTTACCGCCCAACAGCGGCACCTGACTCAGGGTCTCACTGGTGTAGAACAGGAGCGCGAACATGCTTATATTGGCCAGCAGAGCGGCTATGAGAATGACCGGTATCACGCTGGCGTAGATCAGTTTGATGGGATAACGGCCCCGGGCGCCACGAGCGGAACCGTGGGCCAACGGCAATTCGATACGCGAGGACTCCACATAGGCCACGAAGAAGAAGATCACTATGGTACCCACCAACGCTATGAGCGGGTTGGGTTCGGCCAACAATATCTGTTCGTAGCCTCCTTGGGAGAGTTCGGCGACCGATTGGGAGCCTATTATGTAGAGGGTTTTGGGGATGGTGCCCGCGGGCGGGTTGGAGGCGCTCACAGCCGCAGCGGAATCCAACGGGTACCAGTTGAGGGTACCGGTGAACAGCGCCTCGGAGACGCCGGCCGCTATGAACAGCGACACGCCGCTCCCAATACCCCATTTGGAGACCACCTCGTCCATCAGGAACACCAGATAGGCCCCTAGACATAGCTGTAACACTATGACGAAACGGGCCATGGAGGTGCCGACGGCGGCGATGAACTCCTGAGAGGGTACCAGGAAGCCAAAGACCTGGGGCACCGCCGTGAATATTATCATGACGATGACCAGGAGCTTCTGCGTGGACTGGAACACTGCCTTGTCGCTGCCCTTGGAGAGGTCGAGGTTGATTATCTTCGCCCCTACGAAGAGCTGCAGTATGATCGAGGCGGTGACTATGGGGCCTATGCCCAGTTGCATCAGTGTGCCGGAGGCACCGGCCATTATGGTACGGTACTGGGCGAACATGTCCAACGTGCTCTCGGTATCGAGACCGTAGAGGTAGACGTTGGTCATGATGAAGTACATCACCAATATGACCGCTACCCAGATCAGCTTGGTACGGAAGTGCACGTGCCCTTCCGGACGGGTGACCGCAGGGAGGCGGTCAGCGTATGGCTTGATCTTGTAGAGTAGGCTCTGCTGCTCGGACATTCCCATCCCTTGTTATCTTTTCTTCACTCCGCTGCGACGGTTCCGCCGAGGGACTCGATCTTCTCCTTGGCGCTGGCGGATGCCTCGGCGACGATCACGTCCATGGGGACCTTCACGTTGCCTTCGCCCAGAAGCTTGTCTATGCCCATATCGGTCAGGGACACCATATAGCGGTCGCCCTCTTGGCGGGCTAAGCCGCCATCGAGCAGGCGGGAGAGTCCTTCCTGGAGCTCTCCGACGTTCATGGTGGCATTAGCACCGACCACGCACTGGGGCCTCTTGAAGCCCCTCCTGCCGAAATGGTCGCGGTCGTATTTCAACATGCGCAACCTCTTGTGTTTCAAGAGACCAGCGTTGCCGTGACCGCCGATGAGACCCGCTCCCCTGCCGGCCTTTTTACCGCGGCCGTGGGTTCTGGAGCCCCTTAGTTTCTTGGTCCTGCTTGGCATTCAATTCACCTCTAAAGCATCCTCATGATGAGGTCGTTGATCGCTTCCCCGCGGTAGCCCAAAGCGCCGCCGGAGCGGTAGGAGCGCTTGATGCCCTCGTACCCCTTGACCGGTGGTGCCAGCCGAAATACCGGCTTGGCTCCTATCTTAGTCATCCTGGCCTTCTCCTCGGCTAGGGCGGCGGCCATCTCCTCGATGGAGGAGAAGCCGGCCTCTTTCAGGAACACGTCGTCTATGACGCGGTCCCCGGGTTGCCTGCCACGGCTGCGGATCATCTCCACAGTCGTGTCGGCACTTATCTCGCCCCAGGTTATGTAGTCCTTGGCCTTCTGCAACATACCCTTGGTCACATCGTCCTCGGGGACGATGACACAGTGGTTCACACGGGTGAGGTTGAGAAGATCCATCGTATCGGATATGTCATGCCTGACGTCGGCCTGACCCCTTACCCTGATCACAGCGTAAGCCATTCTCATTCCTCCATGATGTCCACATCGGTCTCGTGGACGTGTATGTTCACCGGGCCGGAACTGATCCTCAGCCTCTGCCCCTGCTCCTCGGTGATCCTCATCTCAGAGGTCAGGCGCAGGGCCTCGAAGGTTGCCAGGGCGTAGTTCACCTTGGTCTTGGTGTGACCCTTGGCGAATCCCCAGGCATCCTTGACACCGGCCAGGGTCAACAGGCTCTTGGCAACGTCACCGGTGGCCAGCGAGATACCGCGCGGGGCGGGCTTCAGGCTGACGCGGACGGACCCTGAGTCTCCATTGACCTCGAAGGGCAGGGTGTGGGGCTTGGCGCATCCGCACTCCCAGGAACCGCAGCCCCTCTTGATCTCGATCATATTCAACTTGGCGTTGTCGATGGCCTTCCTTATGGAGGGGCCGACCTCCTTGCCTTTGGCGCGGCCGATGCCGACGAAACCGTCACCGTTGCCCACAGCACATGTCACGCCGAACCTGACCCTCCTTCCGGAGTCAGTCATCCTCTGCACCATGTTGAGGTCGATGACCTCGTCCTGCAGCTCAGGCAGCAGTATGTCCACTATCTCCGCCTCGCGGAGTGGTAGCTTGGTGGCGAGAGCGGCGGACATGGTGGTGATCTCGCCGTCATAAACCATCCGTCCCAGTCTGGTCTTGGGAACCCAATCCATATCAATCAGCCTCCATCTTCTCGATCAATGCGTCGAAGGCGGTTTCAATGCCCTCGTCGATGTGCTGCCCGCGTATGCGCTCGTCCGCCGGCCTGACATCCTCACCGTGGGGTATGTCCAGACCAGCATCGACCATGCCTGCCAGTGCAGAGAAGCAGACGGACCCTTTCACGGGTTTCTGCCTGCCTATGTCCAGCACTGCGGACTCTATCCCTTCGGCCAGGGCCCTCTTCCCGGCCAGGTAGCCGGTGAGGTAGGCGGAGGGTAGGTTGGAGCCGGAGTAGCCCCATCCCATCTTGGCCAAATCCTTGGAGTTGGCGGCGGCGAGCACCTGGTCTCCTTTCATGTCGAATACTACCAGCTGTATGCTGGTGTGTTTCAGGGATCGGCGCACTACGGCGCGGGGGACTCCGCTTCTGAGCAGTCTCTGCCGAGCGCGGTAGTCCGTCCTCCCCTCCTTCCTGCGGCGGAAGGGGACCTTGTATCTAGGTCCAGTTGCCATCAGTTATCATCCTCCAGATGCCCTTCGGATACCAGGTGGGACACCAGGTTCCTCCTGCTCTTGTACATTCC
>SL_3KL_010_SEDDRAFT_10005264_pt1 | contig 11641 bp, 13 predicted proteins | sample SodLakKL_010_SED_2_FD_10381 | JGI IMG/M metagenome (IMG submission 10381)
TTCCCTTTTGCACCACCTTGTAGAGCAGGTTCAAATTTCCTTTGTTGCCCGGACCGTGGATCATGACGGGGCGCAGGATGTATACTTTTTTCCCCTCAACCCCCCCACGTTCTCCCCTTCCCTCATTCCCCCGTGCCCTCGCGCCCTCGTTACCCCGCTCTTTCGCCTCATCGTTCCCTCGTTCCCCTGTTCCCTCGTTCCCCCGGTCTTTCGTCCCATCGTTCCCCTGTTCCCTCGTTCCCCCGCTCATTCGTTCCATCATTCCGTCGTTCCATCGTTCCGTCGTTCCATCGTTCTTTCGTTCCATCGTCTGCTCCAGGATATACCGCTCGGCTGCCAGCTTGGACTGTCCATGGGGGCATGTTCTTCTGTAAGGGTTTCGCCTTCGACGGTGTCGGCAATGGCTTTCACCGAGCTGAAGAAGATAAAGGTTGTGGCTTTGGATTGCAGGAAATGGTCAAAAATGCGTTTGGTCAGCCCCAGGTTCACCTCGAAGTACTCCTCTGGCGCGCTCACGTTGGCTGTGTCGTGCGCCATTCCCGCCAGGTGAATGATGGCATCTGCATCGGGGAGGCTGTCCAGCTGGTCCCACGAAAATGTGTTTCCGGAAGGCAGGAGCGGCATTTTTGCACCGGCGCCATTCCCGCTAGCTGCGGGCTCTTCGGCGGACTGACCGGCACCGGCGGCAGCAGACACATCCCCTGCCAGGGCATTGTCCGCAGCAATATCCAGCCCGTACAGGACAAAATCATTCTGCAACGCTCTAACGAGGTTCGTGCCAACAAATCCTGTGTGGCCGGTGATCAGAATGGAAGCGACCATGTTCCTGTTTTCTTAAAAGATAGCGCGGCAAGCATTTGTATGCTTTCGCAAGAAAGGTTGTATGCCATCAATATGTTTGGTTAGACGGCTTGCTTGAGCATGTATGAAAAGGGGCTCCCCGTCGCAATGAATTTCGGGATGACTGTCCAGCAGATCCTTCAGCAAGGTGCTGCCGGAACGCCCCTGGCCAAATAGCATAAACGTTGTTTGCTTGCTTTTCATTCGACCGGATTATTGTTCCTGCCTGATGTTTCCCGTTGCTCTCGCCCTGTCCAGCTTCTTTTTAAAGGTTTTAAGCACATTCAGCTCCACCTTGCTTTTCCCTTCCGTCATATTGCCACCGTGGTCCCTGCGCACATACAGGGTCACAAACTCAAGCCGTTTGATCGGGACATTATTTTCAGCAGCACGGTTGTACCAATCAACATCTTCACCAAAGATCAAAAAAGGATCAAAGAATCCCACGGTTTGGAAGACCGGCCTGCGGTATAGTCCGGCGCCAATGTAATCCGGGAAGGATTCTTTCGGACTGCCCAGGTATTCTAACCTCCCGCTCCCATGCTCTCGCACCCGTTGTGCATATCCTCTGACAACATCAATATCCGGGGTTTGCTGCATTTCGTTCATCAGCATTTTCAGGTTGTTGTCGGGCCAGTAATCATCGACATCCAGGAAGGCGATGAGGTCTGCCGTGGCATTCTGTATCCCACGGTTACGTGCCGCCGCCGGGCCCTGGTTTGGCTGATAAAAATATCGTATGTCCACCTTCATTGACTCGATGATCTTCCGGGTGTTGTCGATAGAGCCGTCGTCCACGACAATGATCTCGGTGGCCGGATAGTTTTGTGCCACAACAGAATCAATGGCCTGCCGGATGAATTTTTCGCCATTGTACACGGGGATAATAATGCTTATCAACGGTTTTTCCGAAGCTTCTCCAGGGGTTTCCGTGGCAGGGGGCATTGAAGCCTTATCCTGCAGGCACTCCTTCACGACCAGCGGCACCTGCGTGCGTGAATTCCCCAGCCTGAGGGTAAAGCAAGGCAGCTTTTCCAGCAATGCGCCCAGGTATTCATGGGTCCAATGGTCTGCTCCCGGCAGTTGCGACATGGTGGTGAATGACATCGAACGGTGCAAATGCCAGAAGGAGGCTGGCTCAAGCGAAGGATGCGTCTCACCGGTTATCTCGGGCGTAAGCACGGCCACCAGGGGCATATCTGCTCTGACCAGGTGTTTGAGCCGGGGGTAAAGGAAGAGGGTCTCCTTGTCGGGGTTTTCCTGGAAGGCTGTCTTTTCAAAATCTTTGAAGGAGGGGAACCTTTCCATGTCGGACGGTGAAAGTTTGGCTGTGCAGTAAAGGCTGTGCACTGTCGGGACCGGGTCCTTGCGAACGACCACATAGTCGTCGCCCAGGTAAAGGAACCCTGCATCCAGGCATCTCAGGGCCGTGGAGGATTTTCCGGCTCCCCCCTTCCCGGTGATCAAAACGGCGCCCTCATCCGTGCCCACCGCTGCGGCATGCACAAGCTGGGCGCCCTTTTCTCTCAACCACCAGTGAAACAGGCTGCGGAAGGGCGAGGAATATACCCAATAGGGAAAATGCCTTGGGGTCTTTACCCAATACACACCAATCCGGTCATGAAGATCAATCAGGTTCACGGAATACTCGCTGTAGTGAAAGGCTGTTTTTATACGCTTGCTTTCAAAGCCCCAGAGATCACCCCTGTTCGTAAAGTGGGTCCATTCGCAGGGTGGAGCGGGAGCCTTTACACCGGTCGACTCCGAGTCCCATATATGAATGACCAGGTCGGGCCGAAGGTCCTCTTCCGTTCTCAGATGCCGCAATGCAGGCGCAAGGTGGGGGATCAGTGCATCGCCCGCAAAGCTGAGGCAAACGACCGTACCGGCCAGCCGGTAGATAAGACGATGCTCCGCTTTTTGCCGGGCTGCAAGGGTATAACCTTCGTAAAAGGCCGCAAAAAAGGCCCGCTGTTGTTCCTCGGAAATATTTGGTTTTTGCATAAGGTTATTGTTTGCCCCCCCTGCGTTGTCTGTCAAGGTGGGCCTTTAGAACCCTTACATAATCCAGCGACTTGTCCCTACGCACGATGCCATGGTTGGCATCGTGTATCCGCCGCATATAGAACACATCAGGAAGCATCATGGATTGAAGTCCGGCAGCACCGGCGCGCATATACCAGTCATTAAAACTCCCTGTGGCGAACTTTTCATCAAAAAAGCCAACGTTGAAGAAAGAGGCCTTGCGGATCAGCATGGAACCGGAATTGTGCCCTGGTGAAGGGCTTTCAGGACAGGCGTATTTGTCCCTGTATTCCTTTGAAAGCTCCGGACTGTAAAACTGTTTCACATGTCCGAACACCATATCAATTTCAGGGTGTTGCCGCAGCACTTCAAGCTGTTTTGATATTTTGCCGGGCAGCCAGTAGTCGTCCGAGTCAAGGAAGGAGAAGAGATCGCCTTTCGTCCGCCGCACACCATGGTTCATCGTTGCAGCAATTCCTGCGTTTTCCTGGTAAAAATAGCAAACCGGGGCACCGAATTGTTTCACAACAGCGGCGGTGTCGTCGGTGGACCCATCGTCGACCACAACAATCTCAATTTTTGGGTGACCTTGCTCCAGGATGCTTTCTATGGCCCGGGATATGTATCTGGCACCATTAAATACGGGGATAATGGTACTGATAAGCGGTTCGTTTTTATTGTTCATTCAATTTCTTTTTCCGGATCACCGATTCGCGTATCATATTAAAAACATTGGCCTTCGCCTGGCCGGGTTCTATACTGGATAAATTGTTTTCGTGCAACCTGCGCCGGATAAAAAGTATGGGTACACTTTCGATGCCTGCACGCAGCTCTTTTGCCCTGAGCAGCCACTCTGTATCTGACCCGGCACGGTACGATGGATTAAACAGGCCAACGTGCTCAAAAACGGTATGTCTTGCTGTCATGACACCTGTTCCGGCCGAGTCCATTTGTTTTTCAAGCCATTCTTCGGGAATATTTTTTGGTTTAATGCATCCCTCTTCGAGGAACATGATGAGTTGTCCCAGTATGATCTGCAGATCCGGCCTGCTTTCCAGCACCTCAAACGATCTTGCAAACCGGCCGGGCATCCAGATATCATCGCTGCCCAGAAAAGAAATGTATTTCCCCGAGGCTATGCCGATGCCGGTATTTACGGCAACAGCAACTCCCTGGTTTGGCTGATAATGGTATCTGGCCTCAGGAAACGACCGGGCGATCTTTGCTGTATTATCCGTTGACCCATCGTCGACCACAATCACCTCAAAAGAATCAAAAGGATCGGCAAAAACGCTGCTGAGCGCTTCGCCGATGTACTTTTCCCCGTTGAACACCGGGACAATTACACTGAACGCCGGCCGCCTGTTTTTTTCTTTCATAACAATCACCTGTTTGTCAAAAGTAAACGAAAGTATTTATATATCAATGCCGGCAAAAACCTGCCCTTCGAAAGCGCATACGCATAACGGATAAATCCGAGGTGCAGGCGGAAAAAGTTTTTGTTCCCGGCCTGACGGATATAGTTGACATATACCTTGGACACCCTTTGCCTGAAAGTGTGAGCTGAACGGTCGCCGAACGCGATGGCGTGTCTGTAAACCAACCGGTCGGCCCACCGGGGCTTTATTTTGTTTATCCTGTCCATAAAATATCCGGGGATCGGTGCGTTAAATGTGTTGTGCAGGTAATTGAGGCCCTCTTTCATTTGCAAAGAAACGGAATAGCGGCCGGTCAGCTCTGTCAGCCGGCCCCAGTCAACCGGGCAATCATCCTGGCGAATGATCATAAGGGAGTCCGGCACCCACCGCACCGGTGGTTCATTATTGCTCATAAAGCCGTGGACGATCACATGAAACAGCGTATCTGCCGGACACATGGTCTGTGTTTGCACACCAGCCACTTCCAGGGTGATGGCCTTATCCCAAAATGTTGACGTTGCCCTGTCATCATACGTTTCAAAGACCGGGTGCCAATGCAGGTCAAGCTCGTTTCGGTCTGCATCGAAAAGTTCGGTGCTGCGTCCATACTTAAGAAAGAACTCCAGCTGGGCCGGATTCCCTACAGACCAGCCATTGTTTTTTAATACACCGATGGCATCCCTGGCGCGAGAAAGGGGAACCATGATATCCATATCGGACATTGGGCGCAATGCATGGTTTTTATAATACAGGATGGTGAGGGGAATGCCTTTCAGTACCATAACGGGAATTCCCGCTTCCTGCAAACAGTTCAGGATATTGGCTGTCTGGCGGAAAAGAAAATGATTGGCCGACCATGTCTTCCGGTACATCCCCTTCAGGCGCAACATAGCGGGGTCATCTGTCCGGTGTTCCAGAAGGTTAAGGAATACCAGCGGCAACAGTCTCTGGGAGCCGCTGTCAACATCCCGCTCAAAGTCTGTGGTTGTTCTCCATTGCCGCCAGGCCTGTTTTGCGTCATCTTCTTTCAATAAAGCAGCTTTCAGCAATAATTCCTGGCCGGGGGTGGGGAAGGGGCTGTAGACAGACTGGTGCATTTATTCATCCTCTTTGGGTTCCGGCCACCCCTCTTCTTCCACGTCATGGATGGGATCAAGCAGCAACAAATCCTGCATGTCGGTGTATTTGCTCATTGCCGGAGGGAAAAAGTCACCGGCAAAAGACTTCAGCCTTTCGGTCATTGAATTAACCTCTGTTTCGGAAACCGGATCTGCTTTCTTGCCGGCTACCAGAAGCTCCTCTTCGATAAGTTCGTTCAGGAACCGGTTAACAGAAGAGACGATGTTCTCATGCTCCGCACCGCTGTCTTTTGTCAAAAGGGCGATGGCCGCCCCCGAATCACCTGTTACCTGAATATAATCCCAAAGGGCCGATCCCGAATCGTTCATGCTGTAATAAAGGCCTTTACGGAGGTTGAGCAAAATGGTTTCCCCGTCCAGGGTTTCGTGCACCACATGGGGGTCGTTAACTTTTAATTGTTTTGGTATAGGCATAACGGCAGTGTCCTTTTTATTTGTGAGCTATGTGTGTTTTCCTGCAATCCAAAGGTACTCAATTTTATATGATTGGCTGCCAGCCAGAACAGTAAAGGCAACGTCGAACGATGATTTCGTTGGGCTTAGTCATTCAGGGCTTTTTGAACAGCTTCCGCAAGTACCCCCAGATGACGGTCCATTGAATAATTGTTGCGGATATTTTCTTTGCCGGCGGCGCCCAATGCAATGGCAAGTTGTTTGTTGTTGATCAGCTGTACCATATGTGCGGCCATTTGCCCGACATCGTGTTCTTCGCAAAGCAGGCCGGTATTGCCATGGGTGATCACATCGGGGATGCCGGCATGGAAAGTGCTTATCACCGGCAATCCTGCAGCGCTTGCTTCAAGAATACCGACCGGCGTACCTTCCATGTCGCCATTTTCGGCAGTGATGGAGTGCTGCACATACGCACGGGATTCTGCAAGGTGCTCGCGATACTGCCCAGGCGTTATAAAACCGGGCAACACAACATTTTTTTCAAGCTTGAGGTGTTTCACCAGGTTGTTGCAGGTGTTTAGCAAGGGCCCTTCGCCGCCAATGATCAGTTGAGCATCCGGATGTGCTGACAGGGCACTTTGAAATGCGAGCAGGGTGTAGTACGGCGCTTTTTTGTCAACAAACCTGCCGATACCGACAAATTGTTTTTTGCGATAGGTTGGCTTGACATCCAGAAATGCATCATCAGGGGCACAGGCGGTGTACAACAACTTGCTTGCGGGGCAACCCAAATCCAGCAGCTTTTTCTCCATGGCGCGGCTGACCGCGATGATGCTGCTTGCATAATCGAACAGCTTTTGATACGCTTTCAGGTTTTTTTCAACGACCAGATGTACCGAAGCATCGAACCCATGGAAATGCGCTATTAATGGCAGCTTCAGGGTTCTGCAAACATTCAGCACACTAACTGCCGTTGTGCCATATTCAGCCAAAACGCAATCTATTCTGTGTTGTTTAAACGATTTCATCAGGGCTTCTTCCGGCAAGCTCAGGTTGGTTCTTTTGTCGCGATGCTGGCTGGTGCGATTCATTATGGCCCTGATGGTTTTGAAATCAACAGGTCCGTGGCCTTCAAGGAATTTTGGGACCATCCCGCCGTAGTAAAAAAACACCGTCACACCAGGTATGCGTTTATGCGCCTGGATGAAGGTTTCTGAAGAAGTGTCATAACCCGGCGAGATGATAGCAAGGTTCATATTAACGATTGATTTATTTGCACTTACCAGGGTCTGCCCATATGGGTTCAGCATATAAAAGAGCCAGGTCTTTTTCTGACAGCCGGTTAAACAAGTCTCTTGACGAGTCAACCAAACGCTTTATGCCCAGCTGCTTAAGCATGTTAAAGACAAAAAGGTTAGCCGAGGCTTTATCCACGAGCGTTTGCTCATTTCTGGCATTATTCCTGTCTTCCGCTGTGTGGCTGTTTATAAAACAGTCCATATTTGATGATCACATAAAATGCCCGCACACCATCGCGCCATCCGATTTTCTTACCCTCAGTATAAGTTCGTCTGGAATAGGAGACGCTCACTTCTATTATGCGGAGGTTTGGTATTTTTGCGAGAAGAGCAGTTAGTTCGGGCTCAAATCCAAAACGTTGCTCTTTTAGATCCATTGACTTTATGAGTTTAACCGGGAGGAGCTTATAACAGGTTTCCATGTCTGTCAGCTTTAGCCCTGTAAACAAGTTCGACAGTCGCGTCAGAAATTTGTTTCCCACTGTGTGCAATAACCCATATATGCCAAACTGGCTCCCCTCAAGGAACCGTGATCCATATACCACATCCGCTTGACCAGCCATCACTGGCTCCAGGAGTTTATTGTAATCGGCGGGGTCGTATTCGAGGTCAGCATCCTGGATAATCAACAGGTCACCGGAAGCGTGACGGATTCCTGTGTGCAGGGATGCTCCCTTGCCCCGGTTTGTGATGTGTTTAAAATATTTAATATCTAAACCGGGGTTGGCTTTCATATATGAAGCAACGGTTTCACCGGTTTGATCAGAGGAGCAATCGTCTACAACAATGAGCTCTTTTTTTATCTGTTGAAGAAGGGGTGTTGCACGGATTTTTTCCAGCAGCCTGACAATCGTCTCTTCCTCATTATAGGCAGGGATAATGACCGACAGGACCTTTACTTGGTCTACACCAGTCTCCTTCGTTGCTGGGCCGGCAGTCAAGTTCATTCTGAGTTAAAATAAAACAAATAAGTAGCAGCATTCACTGTTTCGAAGGCCTTTGCTGGCTTTAGGCTCATTTTGCCAAGTTTCCCGACCACATAATCTGCTATTTCCTGGTTATGCGAAAAAAGGAGCCAGCAGGGTCCGGTAAGCGGAAGGATGGTTTGTTCAAAAAAGGCTTCCTTTGAAGTCATTCGTGGTCTGCTGAGGATGACAACCATATTGTTTTCGCAAAAGTGGCCGGTTTGCGTATAATAGGTATAAGCAGCTACAGACCCCGGTGCAACATAGAGTTTGTCTCCTTGTTGCCGGTTATCCTGTATAAATTCAAGGGGCTGTTTGATTTCGGATCTATGCAGAGGAAAGGAATACATAATAAGCGCCAAAAACAACCCGGGGACTAACACGAAAACCGCGCGAAGTGATTTTGCCTTCAAAGGCCATCGATCAACAACGGCTTGTAAGCCAAACCCAGAGGCGAGAATGACATAAGGAGCCAGGTACAGAATCAGCCTGCCCATAAAAGGATAGAGAGCTATTGCTGAAAGCAGCATATGAGTTACTATGGGCAGGGCCAGCAGGATGAAGGTGAAGGTCTTTTTGTTTTTCAGCAAATGAACATAGCCAGCCAAGACAAAAAGAGAAAAGAAAACGGCTAATGCAATAAAAGGGGAGAAGCTCATCTTGCTAAGCCCCCCAAGACGGTATAGCAGAAAGACCCAAAAGTCTGATGAAAACGGGTTCAGCGGCAGGAATGCATGGGCTTCTGACCAATATGCCTGCATAAATGCCCTGGTGGGGTGATCATAAAGGAAGAGAACATAGTACACGACAAATACAATGAGCCATACGCCACCTACGCCGACAAGTTGCCATAAATCCTTTTTTTGCTTAATTGCAGCCTGCTGCAGGAGGCCAACACCTGAAGCGCACAGGATGATGGGCGCCACATTGGAAACCCATATGGCCACTATTCCTGCAACCAATATCGACAGATGTTTTGTGCCGGGCGATTTGTAATCCCTTAAAAGAAGGAAAACAAACAACACAGCTATAAACACATCTGTCATATACTGTTTAACCTCGCTAGAATAATAGACCATTGAAGAGTTTAATGCGAACAGGCTGACCACAAAAACGAACGGCAATGTGTCTTTAAGCAGCAGGCGTGCGGTTTTGTAAAACAGGACAAGAGCCGCCCAGAAACAAAGCAAGGAGAAAAGCCTGAGGCCATATTCCGCTTCCGGCGTGAGGGCAGAAAACAGTTTAACAATCTGCAGGTAAAGCAAAGGAGCGACCTGATTCATGTCGAGCGGCAGGAGTAATTCAAAATGGCTTTTATTAATAATATTAAGGGCGAGCCTGGCCTCATCGAGCCAAAGACTCCTGTTGTAAAAAAACTGCACTGCAGAGATGATCACGGCCAGCATAACCACAATCCAGCTTATGGTTACGGCAGGGTTATTGAAAGCATGAGTTTGTATTTTGTTTATTTTCAGCGTCATAAAGAAGCGAGAGGAAGCAGTGGGCAAAAAATGACCTATTTATTTGACCCGGCCTGATTTTGTTTGCAAAAAGTGCAAACCTACTTCAGGACGAGGCCATGGTTTTTTCAAAACCAAGTATGGTTTCAGCGTTTCGATCAGGTTCATCTTCAGCGTAAACAATGCAAATCGGGATGCCTGTGGACCGGGCCCGGGATACCAGTATGTCAAACTGATTCATGTGAAATTCTGCTTTTAAACGCAATTCATCGTCAGACAATCCCTTGTGGTGGCCTAACGTTTTTCCACTATTTTGAGCTCTTTTCCTGATACGTTTTAAAACAGTAGAAGGATTCTTTGGCACCAGGTAAATGAGCGCCCTGCCTGCCATTATTGTTTTAAATTCGTCTTCCGGCAATGCATTTAGTTCTTTAGTAAAGTTGTGACAAATCCCTTCATCAAGCAGAAAGCCCTTGTCAGACACCCCGTTGTGCAAATGTAGATCATAAAGCATCACCTGGGCAAGATATCTCATCCGTTTTGTTTTATAAAAACCATCTAAATTGAGACCATTAAGCCTCAAAAGCCTGTCAAAAAGAATTTTCCAATGCAAGCTTCCACTCAATATACCCTCCCATTCTTTTAGTTTCAGAGAAGATAGGTTTTCCCGGTAATACCATTGGGCAGAAGTGTGGTTCTTTATCCTTTCAAACAGTGTTGTTTTGCCAACACCGGTCGGACCAATGAATTCTATTACAAATACATGGGTTTTAGAAGGGGGGTCACCATCATCTTGAACAAACGGAACCGACCTTGCTTTTTTGTCTAAAACCTTTACAAGCCTGTATCCAAGTTTTTTAAAAAGGAAATGAATGGTTCTTTTTAGTAATCTCATGGAGGGTTTCCGTATAATTTAACTGTGCTTAAACCTAGCCGGGGAGACGAATGTCATCACATTCCATTCCGGCAGTGTCTTTCCCCCTGCTTTAGCAATCCTGATTATTTGCGCTTCAGCGCAAATGACGCGAACCAAATGACCATTAATGATGCGCTTAAGTGTAAAACGTTCTAAGAGATGCCTGGCGAAGGTTACCGGTTGCGCGGGTTAATTTTGGCAAGCAATTTATAAAACCACACATTTAACGGGTATGGCAATAAGGTCCGTACGAATGGGACCATAACACCAACGTAGGCAGTTGGGCCCGCTTTCAGCATCCTGTTGCCCTTCATTCCGACCTTGAGCCTGTGGTAACCTACTTTTAGGGTGTTTTTCCTGATCTGGTCGTCAGTGAAGCGATATAATAGCAGTGGTTGGTGGGTGTTGGCAAACAGGTAGCCAGCTTTCACGCACCTGAACCACAGTTCGTAATCATCTTGCCGCGGCCCGGATTCCGGATCATACCCCCCCAGGGCCAGGATTTTATCTCTGCGGAAGCAAACGGTTGGATGGATCATCGGGCAGGACCATACAAGCTTTCTGATTCGAGTGTTCTCAAGTGGAACCTTCAGGAGGCGTTTTGGTGTTCCGGCTTCATCTATGGTGGTAGCCCATGATCCTAAAATGTCTATGTCCGGGTTGTTTTTGATCATTTCTGCCTGAACTGCCAGTCTTTCCGGCAGGGCGATGTCGTCGGTGTCCATCCGGGCCACCCATTTGTTTTTGCAGTGCCTTAACCCGGTGTTCAGCGCTTGGCTCAGGCCCTGGTTGTTTTTCAGGTAAACCGGTTTGAGCGGCAACACGTCTCTGAAGGAATTGATCACGGCGTGCAGGTCAGGGGTGATGGGGCCGTCATAAACCAGCACAACCTCATCGGGCGGCAGGGTTTGGCTGACAAGGCTCTCCAGCGCCGTCACCAGGTAGTGGGGCTTTTCTTTTTCGTAAACGGAAAGAAGGACGGAGAATTTCATGATCACAGCCGCATTTCGTTTTCAATCCGGGTTACCACGTCGCCGCTCGTATCGAGGAACTTCCTTGCAAAGAACGGTCCCCGATCCCCGGAAAAAGCAGGATGTTTTTTGAACATGTCCACATGATGGCCTGTGATGATGGCAGGGGAGGGCTTTTTTGCAGACCAGTCAGTATAGGTCAAATTGCCCCGGCAG
>SL_3KL_010_SEDDRAFT_10005265_pt1 | contig 11638 bp, 12 predicted proteins | sample SodLakKL_010_SED_2_FD_10381 | JGI IMG/M metagenome (IMG submission 10381)
GCCGTTGCTCCAGCGCGCCGAGGCGCTGCTCGGACCAGAGGGGGCGCGTCTCGAGCGCTTGCTCGAGACGCTCGAGGGGCAGCGCGACGCGCTGCAGCGCGAGCTCGACGCCGCTCGCACCAGCAGCGACCAGGCGCGTGCCGAGGCGGAGCTGCTGCGCACGCAGATCGAACGGCTGCGCGAGCGTGAGTCCGAGCTGCTGGCGCAGGCCGGCGAGAAGGCGGACGCGCTCCTGCACGACACGCTCCAGCGCGCCACGCAGCTGCGTCGGACGGCGCGCGAGCAGCCGGAGCAGCGCGGCAAGGCGCTCGAGGCGCTCCAGGCCCTGCGGCGCGAGACGCGCCAGAAGGCCGCGCAGGCGGGCGGCGAAGTGCGTGAGCAGCGTCCGGCCAAGGCCGATCCGCTCCGCCCGGGACAGGTCGTGCGGGTCGCCTCGTACGAGGCGGAGGGGCCGATCGTCGAGATCCGTGGCGACACCCTGGTGGTGCAGCTCGGCCTGCTCAAGGTGGAGGTGCCGCGGCGCGACGTCGCCCCGGTGGCGCCGAAGGCGCGCCCGCCCGGGCGTTCGGGTGGCCCCGGCCTCGCGACGCCGGCCGCCTCCGGCTTCGACCGCGAGCTCAACGTCAGGGGCGAGCGGGTCGAGGGCGCCCTCGAGGCGATCCGTGACTTCGTGAGCGAGGCCCACGCGTTGCAGGTCGAGTCGGTTCGGATCTTGCACGGCAAGGGGACGGGCGTGCTCCGTGACGCAGTGCGCCAGTACCTGCGAGAGGAGCGATTGGTGAGCAAGTTCGAAGACGCAGTCCCGTACGAGGGTGGCCACGGCGTGACCGTGGCCTACCTGCGCGAATGAGTCGTCCCGCCATCGTGTTCGATCTCGACGGCACCCTGGTCGATTCGCTCCCCGACATCGTCGCGAGCTTCCGGCACGCGTTCGGGGAGCTCGGGATCACGCCGCCGTCGGCGGCCCAGGTGCGCTCCGAGGTCGGACTGCCGCTGGAGACCATGTACGAACGGTTCGCGCCGCGCGAGGCCGTCTCGGCGCTGGCGGCGGCCTACCGGCGCCACTATCCGGAGCACTTCGCCGACCAGTCGCGGCCGTACCCGGGCGTGCCCGAGCTCCTGGCCGAACTGCGTGAGCGTGGCTACGCCATCGCGGTGGCCACCACCAAGCGCAGCGACATGGCCACGCGCTTCGTGCACGCGATGGGGCTCGCAGACGCGATCGACCACGTCCAGGGAACCGACGGCTTTCCCCACAAGCCAGCGCCGGACGTGGTGCTGCGGGCGCTACAGGCCGTTGCGGGCGACGGGCGCTGGATGGTCGGCGACACGACGCACGACGTGGGCGCCGGCAAGGCTGCGGGACTCCGCACGTTCGCGGTCACGTGGGGGACCCACGACGCCGAGCGACTGCGGGCAGCGGGCGCCGACGTGGTGGCCGACGACCTCGCAGACCTGGTGGACGAGCTGGAACCGAGCGTGGGGCGCCGACGCGGTAGCATCCCCAGATGAAGCCTGAAGAGAACGACCGCCAGTACGTGATCGAGGCGCTGGCGGAGGACAGTTGGCGCATGTTCCGGATCTTGGGCGAGTTCGCTCAGGGGTTCGAGGAGATGGCCAACGTCGACAAGGCCGTGACGATCTTCGGCTCCGCGCGCCTCAAGAGCGACGACCCGTACAACGCGAAGGCCGAGCGCCTCGCGGCCAGCCTCGCTGGGCAGGGCTACGCCGTGATCACCGGCGGCGGCCCGGGCATCATGGAGGCGGGCAACAAGGGAGCGTTCGAGGCTGGCGGTCGCTCGATCGGCCTGAACGTCGACCTCCCCCACGAACAGGACCCGAACCCGTACCAGACCCACGAGCTGAAGTTCCGCTACTTCTTCATCCGCAAGGTGATGCTGGTGAAGTACTCGACCGCGTTCGTCGTGTTCCCCGGCGGTTTCGGGACGATCGACGAGCTGTTCGAGGCGTTGACGCTCGTGCAGACCAAGAAGGTCACGCCGTTCCCGATCTTCCTGGTCGGCGTGGAGTTCTGGCGCGGTCTGGTGCAGTGGTTGCAGGGCACGCTCGTTCGGCACGGCACGGTCTCGGAGCACGACCTCCACCTGTTCAAGGTGGTCGACGACGTCGACGAGATCAGCCGTGCCATCGACGCCTACTACCAGTCGTCGAGCCGCGCTGGCTTCGAGATGCCNCGCTGACCGAGCGCAGCGCGCGCCGCACGCCGCACCCCGCGCGTTGCGTCCCGCCTGCGGCGCGCACGCATGGCGCGCTCAGAGCAGACCGAGGTCGACCGCCTTCAACACGGCTCGGGTCCGATCGCGCACGCCGAGCTTCGACAACACGCTCGAGACGTGGTTCTTCACGGTTCCCTCGGCCACGTCGAGGGCGTTCGCGATCTCCTTGTTGCTGTAGCCGCCGGCCATCAGGCGCAGGATCTCGGTCTCGCGCTCCGTGAGCGCCTCGGGCTCCGCGAAGCCGCCAGGGTCGGTGCCGAGGCCGCGGAGGCCGCGCATCACGCGTTCGGTGAGCGCGGGCGTGATCATGGTGCGTCCCTCGGCGAGCGCCGCGATCGCCTCGGTGAGGTGATCGAGCGAGACGTCCTTGAGCAGGTAGCCCCTCGCGCCCGCGCGTAGGCCCGTCAGCACGGCGGCGTCGTCGTCGAAGGTGGTGAGGATCAGGCAGGGCGGAGCGTCGGTTCGGGAGCGCAGCGCCTCGAGCACGCCGATGCCGTCCATGCGTGGCATGCGCAGGTCGAGCAGCACGACGTCCGGGGCGAGCGCCTCGATGCGTTCGAGGGCATCGACGCCGTCCGCCGCCTCGCCGACGACCTCGATGCCGTCGGCGAGTTCGAGCAGGCTCCGGATCCCCTGACGCACGAGCGTCTGATCGTCGACGATCAGGACCCGGGTCACGCGTCNGCCCCCCGGAGCGGTACGCGGGCGCGCACGGTGAAGCCCTGACCCGGCGTGCTGAAGAGGTCGAGGTGGCCGGCGACCGCAGCGAGGCGTTCGCGCATGCCGCGCAGTCCGTTCCCGTCCTCGATGTGCCGGGCGCCGCGGCCGTCGTCGCGGACCTCGACCGTGAGCGCGTCCCCGTCGTGCCGGAGCGAAATCCAGACGCGCTCGGCCTCGCCGTGTCGCAGGGCGTTCGTCAGCGCCTCCTGCACCAACCGCAAGACCGTCTGGGCTCGCTCGTCGTCGACGACCTCGAGCGTCTCCGGCACGTCGATGTGGACGAGCGGCCGTGGCAGGTCGACGACCATGTCGCGCAGCAGGGCGACGACGTCGAGCTCCTGTGCCCGCAGGTCGCCGACCACGCCGCGAACGTCGGCCAGCAGCAACCTGGCGATGGCGCGGGAGCGCTCGACGGGGAGCCGCGCGCGGCCGTCGGCCACGTGATCGGCGACCTCGAGGTGCAGGGCGAGGGCGGTGAGGTGGTGTCCGATCAGGTCGTGCAGGTCGCGGGCGATCCGCAGGCGCTCCCCCTGGCGCGACGTCGCCTCGAGCAGCGCGCGGGCGCCGCGCAGCTCGGCGTTGGCGAGGGCGAGGCGCTGACGCAGCTGGCGCTCGGTGAGCAGGGCGATCGTGGTGGTGAGGGCGAACACCTGGAAGCCGCCGTACGCGATCGCGGGCACGGCGGCCACGAGTACGTCATCGCTGACGCGCAGCGTGCTGAGCAGCACGACGAGCGTCTGGACGGCGATCAGCGCGTAGGCCCAGCGCGTGCCGACGACGTGCGCAGCCATCGCGGCGGTGAGGATGAAGAGGACGGGCGCGAGGCCGAACTGGGGGAGCGATGCGACGGCGGTCGCCGCGGCCAGGGTGGCGGCGATGAGGAGCCAGGGGGCTGCCCGGTCGAGCTTCTCGCCGACCCAGGGACCGGCGACAGGGAAGAACACCGCCGAGAACGCGACGAGCGCACCGAGGTGAACCGCCTCGAGCGGTCCCGCCTCGCCCTCGGCCGCCATGCGGCCGATGACCAGCCCCGAGGCGAGCGTGACCGCGATGACGGTCGCCGCACCGGCGACGACGGCGAGGTACTCGCTCCGGCGGGTGCTGCTGGCGAGGGGGTCGGGACCGTCCATCGCGTCGAGTATAGGCGGCCACGACGGCGCGCACGCGTGCCGGTCGTCATGGGGGCATCGTCGGCGCAGGCACCTTGGTACCCGAGGCGCGCATGAGACTTGACGCATTGACACTCAGGTTTTATATTCAAGAGGCGGAGGGGCAGCGCCTCGACGATCGAAGAGGCGCGCACCTGCCAGACACGTCAGCCAGAGGAGGTAACCATGACACTCGTTCGTAACACCCGTAGCGTGCCGGCCCGTTGGACGCTCGGCGACGATCCGTTCAGCGCCATCGACCGGCTCTTCCAAGACCTCGGCGGCAGCGTCGGCAACCGCGACGACGCCAACTACCCGATGGACCTGTTCGAGAACGACGACGAACTCGTCATCGAACTCGCCGTGCCGGGCGTCAAGGCCGACGACCTCGACATCAGCGTCGAGGGGCGCCAGCTCAGCATCCGCGCCAGCCTCCCGGCCATCCCGGAGGACGAGCAGCGTCGTTACTGGCTCCAGGCGATCCCGCGAGGCGCACTCACCCGAACCGTCCGCCTGCCGGCAAACGTCGACGTGGACGGCGTTCAGGCCAGCGTCCACGATGGGATGCTGATGCTGCGCATGGCCAAGGTCGCCGAGGCCAAGGTCCGCAAGATCGAGATCACGAACAGCTGATCTGACCGACCGTGCTGGGGACCGAGCGCCTCAGGGTCCCCAGCGCGGTGGCAGGCCGCGGCTGCCGAACAACTGGCGCGCCATCTCGAAGATCTCGGCCGGTTCGCGTCCCTGTCCCAGGTACTCGTCCGCGCGCCAGATTTCGACGTGGGGGTGTGGGTCGTCCTGCGTCCCGTCCGCGGCCTCGACGGTGCCCGAGTTGCCCGTGAACCCGACGACTTGGCCCTGCGTGACGCGCTCGCCGACCTGGACCTCAGGTGGGATGTCCGAGAGGTGCGCGTAGCGCGTCACGAAGCCGCCCGGGTGCTCGAGCCACACTTGCATCCCGCGCAGGCGATCGAGCATGTCCTCAGGCGTGATCATGACGGTACGCGACGCCAAGATGACATCGTCGTACTCGGCGCGCGTCATCTCGACGTAACCGTGGTCGGCGCGGACCACCGTTCCCGAGGCCATCGCCACGATCGCCGTGCCGTACGCGATGGGCGCACCGGAGACGGCCCCGTCGTAGAAGTCGAAGCCCTCGTGGATGCCGTTGCGGTAGGCACGCGGAGCCGCCGGCCAGTGCGCGGCGCGTGAACTCAGCGTCGAGCCCGGCACCGGCACGACGTAGGCGCTCGGCCAGCCCGAGAAGAACGGTAGTTGGGTCAACTCCTGCAAACGCGGGTACAGGCCGCTGTTGCGAACGGCGCTGTTCTGATCCGCGAAGTGCAGCATGCCGTTGCCGGCGGCGTCGGTCAGCGTCGGGTCGGCGCCGGCGTTGAGCAGCAGCAGCGGCACCTCCGACGTGCGAGCGTGCCGCAACGCGAGCATCAACGCGGTCATCCCGTCCGCCGAGCGGGCGTCGACGTCCGCACCGTGCGCGAGCAGCGCCTCGAGCTCCGGCGGCCCTGCGTGCTGGGCGGCGACCATGAGCGCCGTGCGACCGTTGGCGTCGACCTGCGACGGGTCGGCGCCTGCCTCGAGGGCGGCCACCACGCCGTCGCTGTCGGCGGCCTCGAGCGATGTCAGGAGCGGTGGCACCGGCGGGNCGGCGGGCGCCCGGTCGAAGGGGTTCGGCAGCACACCGAACTGCAAGAGGGCCGTCAGTGTGGCCAGCGTCAGGATGAGGACCACGGCGATGAGTCGCAGCATTCGACCACGCTACCGCGGCCGGCATGAGAAGGGTACGCCATCCTAGCCCGTGCCGGGCGGCCAGCGCCGGGCCACCCGGCACGGGCTAGGATGGCGCGTGCTCGACGCGTGGGTTCGTGAGGCCCCCCCTCTTCTGCGCATCGCGCTCCCGTTGGCGCTGGCGCAGATGGCCCAGAACGGCATGGGCCTGGTCGACACGTTGATGGTGGGTCGGCTCGGACCGGCCTCGCTCGCCGGCATAGCGCTCGGCAGCATGCTCTTCTTCTTCGTCTCCATCGTGGCAGGCTCCATCCTCTTCGCCGTCGGACCGCTCGTCGCGCAGGCCGTCGGTGCCCGCAGGCCGGAGCGCGCCGCCGACGTCGCGCGTCACGGCGTCGTCCTGGCCGCCCTGCTGACACCCATCGCCATGGCGCTCCTGTGGTCGGCCGGACCGCTCCTGACGCGCCTCGGCCAAGACCCCGCGACGGCCGATCTGGCGACGGGATACCTGCAGGCGGTCGCCTGGGGCGTGCCCGGGTTCATGCTCTACGTGTCGCTGCGGGCGTTCCTCGAGGGCGCCGGACACACGCGCCCGATCATGCTCATCAGCTTCGCGGGCATCGGCGCCAACGTGCTCGCGAACAACGCGCTGATGTTCGGACGCTGGGGCTTCCCGGCGCTCGGTCTGGTTGGAACGGGCTACGCCACCGCCATCGTGTACACGCTCATGGCGGCGCTCCTCGCCATCCACGTGGTCCGGCGCGATCCGCTCCACCCGGTCTTGCGCTGGGCGCGCCTGCGGCGCGAGCAGGTCGGCGAGATCGCCCGGCTCGGGTGGCCGATCGCCCTCACCGTCGGCTTCGAGACCGGCCTGTTCGCCGTGACGGCGGTCCTGATGGGCATCGTCGGTCAGACCGCCCTGGCGGGACACCAGGTCGCCATCCAGACGGTGTCGTTCACGTTCATGATCCCGCTCGGCCTCGGCGTGGCGACGACGGCGCGCGTCGGCCATGCCGTCGGCAGGGGTGACTCGGACGGCGTACGCGCCGCGGGTGGTGTGGGCATCACGCTGTCGCTGGCGGTCATGTGCATCACGGCCGCCATCTACTGGTTGGCCCCAGAGTTCGTCATCGGCCTCTACGTCGACGTGGCCGAACCTGCGAACGCCGGCCTCGTCGCTTTCGCGACCACGTTCTTGCGCATCGGCGCCCTGTTCCAACTCGTCGATGGCCTGCAGGTCGCCGCCATCGGCGCCTTGCGCGGGCTCAAGGACACACGCGTGCCGATGCTGATCACCCTGGTGTCGTACTGGCTGGTCGGTCTCGGATCGGGTGCCGTGCTCGCCTTCGGTCTCGGCCTCGAGGGCGCTGGGCTGTGGTACGGACTCGTGGCGGGACTGGCCGTTGCAGCGGTGTGGTTGTCCACACGGTTCGTCGCGCTCGCCCGTCGGGTACGATGACGCCCCGGAGGACGACGTGAGCACATTCATCTCGATCATGGTCTACGCGATGCTGGTGCTGGCGGGTCTCGTGGCCGTGTCCGCGGGGTTCATCATGCTCGGTCGCTGGATCATCGGCACCACCTACGACCCGGACGCCGAGGCGCACTGAGCGCCTCGGTGCCGGTGAGGGCGCGGGCGTGATCGAACGTCTGCGCCGCTTCGCTTCCGGACCACCGCCCGACGCGTTCGAGGCCGCGGCGCTGCTGCGGCTCGTCTACCTGGCCGTGTTCGGTGGCCAGGTGCTGCTGGCGCTGCTCGTGGGCCTGCTCCTCGCAACCCTCATCCCGAGTCGCGGCGCTCCGAACGACATCGTGTCCGTGGTGCTGCTCGTCATGGCGATCTTCCACCTGCCGCTCGGGTGGCTGCTGGGACGGGCCACGGTACGCGCAGGCGGGCGCCAGGGCGCGCTCTCGGGCATCATCGCCGCGGCGGTCCTGTTCTCGATCCCGGCTTGGTTCGGGGTCTTGCTCCTCGTGTCGGGTCAGGGCCCGGTCTACCTGGTGGCCATGGCGGCCGTGGTGTCGACCGGCTACGTACTCGGCTTCTTGCTCACTGGCGCTGCGGCGCGGGTGGCCGCCGCGGACACGACGCCCGGCGACGATCCTCAACCCGGGGCGCCAGCGCCCGATCAGGAGTCCCCATCATGACGCTCGACTTCACGACGCCCTACGCCTCGCAACGCATGCCCGTCATGGCGCGCAACGTCGTCGCCACCTCGCAGCCGCTCGCCGCCCAAGCGGGGCTTCGCGCGCTCCAGCGCGGTGGCAACGCCGTCGATGCCGCGATCGCTGCCGCCGCGGTGCTCACCGTGGTCGAGCCGACCGGCAACGGCCTCGGCTCTGACGCTTTCGCGCTCGTCTGGGACGGAGCGCGCCTCCACGGCCTCAACGCCTCCGGCCGCAGTCCGCGCTCGCTCACGCCGGAGCGCTTCGGTGCTCACGACGCCATGCCGTACCGCGGCTGGGACACGGTCACCGTCCCGGGTGCCGTGTCGGGTTGGGTCGCGCTGCACGAACGCTTCGCCTCGCTGCCGTTCGCGAGCCTCCTCGAGGACGCCGTGCGCTACGCCGACGAGGGGTTCGCCGTGTCGCCGATCATCGCCCGCGGCTGGGACATGAGCCGTCGCACGTACACCGACCAGCCGGACTGGCAGCGGGACTTCGCGCCCGCGGGCCGGGTACCGTCGGCGGGGGAGATCTGGAGCTTCCCGCAGCAGGCCCGTAGCCTCGAGCGCATCGCCGAGACGGGCGGCGAGGCCTTGTACCGCGGTCACCTGGCCGACGCGATCGTCGCCCACGCGCGCGCGAACGGTGCGCTGCTGGACCACGCCGACCTCGCAGAGCACCGGCCGGAGTGGGTCGAGCCGATCCGCACCCACTGGGGTGAGCACGAGCTGCACGAGATCCCACCGAACGGTCAAGGGCTCGCGGCGCTGATCGCTCTCGGCATCCTGCGCCATCGGCCCGATCTGCGCGACCACGAACTCGACAGCGCACCCTGGTTGCACCTCCAGATCGAGGCGATGAAGCTCGCCCTCGCGGACGCCGAGCGTTGGATCGCCGATCCAGAACACATGACCGAGGTGCGCGCGGCCGACCTGTTGGACGACGACTACCTGGCGACGCGCGCCGCGTCGATCGACCCCGGGCGCGCGTCCGATCCCGGGCACGGCACGCCACGCCCTGGCGGCACGGTCTACCTGAGCACCGCCGATGCGGCTGGCCGCATGGTCAGCTTCATCCAATCGAACTACGCCGGCTTCGGTTCGGGCGTCGTGGTGCCCGAGACGGGGATCGCGCTCCAGAACCGGGGCGCGGGCTTCGTGCTCACGCCGGGCCATCCCAACCGGGTCGGCGGCGGCAAGCGTCCGTTCCACACCATCATCCCCGGCTTCCTGACGCACGCCGGCGACGCTCGCTGCGCCTTCGGCGTCATGGGCGGCATGATGCAGGCGCAGGGGCACGTTCAGATGACGCTCCGGATGGTCGTCCACCACCAGAACCCACAGGCTGCCAGCGACGCTCCACGTTGGCGCGTCACGGGTGGCCGCGGCGTCGCCCTCGAGGCCGGCGTGTCCGATGGGGTCGCGCAGGCACTGGCCGACGTCGGCCACGTGGTGCAGCGATCCGCGCCCGACGAGTCGTTCGGGTTCGGCGGCGCCCAGTTGATCTGGCGCGACGACCACGGCGGCTACGTAGCCGGGTCCGACCATCGCAAGGACGGTCAAGCGGTAGGGTACTGACGTGCGTGCGCGGGCCCAACGCGGACCCGTTGCGCCAGGAAGGAGGTCGTCCATGGCCACTGCCACCAGCGGCGACACCGTCCACGTCCATTACACCGGCAAGCTCGACGACGGCACGGTGTTCGACACTTCAGAGGGCCGCGACCCGCTCGCCTTCACCGTAGGCTCGGGGCAGGTCGTGCCCGGCTTCGACGAGGCCGTAGCCGGTATGCAGGTCGGCGACAGCAAGACCGTGCGCATCGGTCCGGCCGACGGGTACGGCGATCACCGTGAGGACCTCGTCCTCGAGGTGCCGAGCGAGCAGCTTCCCGAGGGGCTCGAGCCCGAGATCGGCATGGAGCTCGGCCTGCGCGGGCAAGACGGTCAGACGATGCCGGTGCGCGTCGCTGCCGTCGCCGACGATGCCATCACGCTCGATGCCAACCACCCGCTCGCGGGCAAGGCGCTGACGTTCGACGTCACGCTCGTCGACGTCAGCTGACCACGGCCGGCCGCAAGCCGGCTGCCACGACCACGGCCGCGCGCCCAGCCCTTTCGAGGCGGACGCGCGGCCGTGGTCGTGGTCGGCTCAGTACGTGTCGTACTTGTTGCGGGCGTCTTGCAACAGGTGCGCCATGTCGAGCGCCTTCGACGTCCCGATCACGACGCAATCGACCGGGTTGTCGGCGAGCGCGACGGGGATGCTCGTGATGCGCTGCAGGAACTGGTCGAGCGAGCGCAGTTGCGAGCCGCCGCCGATCAGCACGATCCCGCGTTCGATCACATCGGACACGAGTTCGGGCGGGGCCTGCTCCAACACCTTCCGCACGCCGACCGCGATCTTGTCGAGCGAGTCGCGCAGGGCGCTTACGACGTCCTCCGTGCTGACCACGACGGTCTTCGGCATGCCATCGATCAGGTCGCGGCCGCGCACCTCCATGTCGACGAGCTCGTCGCCGGCCGAGATCATCGCGGCCCCGACGGTGCGCTTGATCTCCTCGGCCGTCCGATCGCCGATGAGCAGGTTGTGCTTCGCCTTGACGAACGCCATGATGTCGCGGTCGAAGTGGTTGCCGGCGATGCGCAGCGACTCCGAGACGACGATGCCGCCCATCGACAGCACCGCGATGTCGGTGGTACCGCCACCGACATCGATCACCATGGTGCCGACAGGCTCTTCGATGCGGATGCCGGCGCCGATGGCACCGGCGATCGGTTCCTCGATCAGCAACGCCTTGCGCGCGCCGATCTCGTGCACCGCCTGGACGACGGCGCGCTTCTCGACCTCGGTGATGCCGGACGGGATGCAGACCATGATGGTGGGACGGAGGAAGCGCGCGGGCCCGGTGAGCACCTTCCGGATGAACGCCTTGAGCATCATCTCGGTGAGGGTGTAGTCGGCGATCACGCCGTCGGCCATGGGCCGCACTGCCATCACGTTGCCAGGGGTACGCCCGAGCATCCGGTAGGCGTCCTCACCGACGGCCTTGACGTCGGTGGTGCCCTTGATGACGGCGATCACCGCCGGTTCACGCAGCACGACACCTTTGCCCTTGAGGTGGATACGCACGGTGGTGGTGCCGAGGTCGACGCCGATCATGCGGCCACGCTACCACCCACGAAGCGTCGGAGTTGCGGTCACCGGGTAGCATGACGCCGGATGCGTTGCGCAAATGTCTGACGTCACGGATCGCTGGGGAGCACTGCACGCGCCGCAGCTCGGGGGCCCGGCACACGAGAACCTTGAAGGGCGCTCCGCCGGGGGGGCAGCGGGGTGCGGAGCGCCGGCCTCAAGGTTGCGAGCAGGCTACCGACACGCCTGGAGTGTGACGTTGGCCTGGGCCACGATGTGTCCAAGCCCGCCCGTCGGCCGCGGCTGCTGGCGGTGCCCGTGAGGGCCCCGTCCGAGGCGCCCGTCCGGCCGCCGTACAGCGCCTTGGCGGACGTCTACGACGAGATCATGCAAGACGTCCCGTACGACGCCTGGTGTGGCTTCGTCCGAAACCGACTCGTGCAGTGCGGCTGGTCGGGGCGGCGCGTGCTCGACCTCGGCTGCGGCACGGGC
>SL_3KL_010_SEDDRAFT_10005266_pt1 | contig 11635 bp, 9 predicted proteins | sample SodLakKL_010_SED_2_FD_10381 | JGI IMG/M metagenome (IMG submission 10381)
CGGAACACCTTGTCGGTTTTTACCACCGTCACGAATCTGTGGAATCAGGCGTATGAAGTAATGAAAGGCCGCCCCATGCCGTTGCGGCACGCAAGAGCCGGAGTCAGCCTGCACATATCGCAGGAAAGGAATAACAACTGAAGCAACTCATAATCGAAAATTTAAAACCAATTAAAATCAATCACATGCATCAAACTTCTACCCTTAAAAAAATCATGAACGTGGCAGCCACCTTCCTGGGGGCCGCAGTATTCATTTGCGTATCAAGTATGTCCCTTCACGGGCAAACCACGTCAGACTTCAGCGAAATTGAACTGGATGAGGAAAGTCACTGGAACGGTTCCGATGATTCCGGAGGTTTTGAAAGCGGCAATGTTTTCTTTCCCAACTATTTTACCTGGTGGGATGAAGATACCTGTGTCCAATGTCACTGACAACGAAACCCCTGGCTACGGGAATCATTATAGTGCTTTTACCGGTGAGCCTTATGGCGAGAACCCGAATTATGCCGTTGTATACGTGTCCGACCCCAGCACATACGAAAACAGCATGTTTTTATATCCTGACGAAGACGCCAAAGGGGGGTATTTCAGAGAAATAGTGGTGACCAACAACACATACTCCGCCATCGCCATGCGCGACGGAGATGACTTTTCCAAAAAATTCGGCGGAGAAGACGGAAATGATCCGGACTGGTTTCTGCTGACCTTAGTGGCGTGGCACGATGGAGACTCCGCAGGAGAAAAAGAGTTTTACCTGGCCGATTATCGTTTTGAAAACAATGAGAACAATTATATTGTGGACAGCTGGGAAGGCATTTCACTGGAAGGACTCGGCCCGGTCGACAGTCTTGAACTCCGCCTGAGCTCTTCCGATGTGGGAGATTACGGGATGAACACACCGGCTTATCTCTGTATCGGTGAGGTCACCACCTGGGATGACAATGATCCCACCCCGGTTGCGGCCATTGAAAATGAACAGCAGCCCCTGATCTACCCCAACCCGGTCCGGGATCAGGTGCATATCATGATGCCTGAAAATCAGCGTAATGAACCTGTTGATCTTCGCATTATGGATATGGCCGGACGGCTGGTTTATTCCGCCGGAATTAACCCGGGCAGCCCTGTTGACCTCTCATCCCTGCCGGACGGGATCTATGTGGCCATCATGGATGGAAAAAACTTCCGCCACAGCCAGCGGATCATCAAACGATAACACACAAACACCACCACGCCAGTCCCCTCTTCCCGGGTAAACTTGCGATAATTATAAAACAATCACATACAAACGCCACCCCGTAAAATGGTAAGAACAAAAGACACTCTGCACTTTGCGCTATATTTGGCTGTTTTTGCAGTGGCCGCGGGGTGGTTGTTTCCTTTCACTGCCCTGGGCCAGTTTGCTCCGCCGGCAGGGCACCCCGAAACAACCGCCATACATAAAGATTCCACAGTTTTCATTGGCTGGGCCACAGGTTGTGAAGTCGTCCGCGGCCCCATCAACATTGCCAGACCCGAAATGGGCCCGGCCTCTGCGGGCAGCTGTGATGACGTCATCGGAAAAGCCGGCGAAAAAGGGGCCATGAGCCTGGGCGACGGCGGATTTGTTACACTGACCTTTGATCCGCCGATCACTAACGGGCCGGGATGGGATTTTGCGGTGTTTGAAAACGCGTTTGACGACTACTTCCTTGAACTTGGGTTTGTGGAGGTCAGCTCAGACGGTGAGTACTTTGTACGTTTCCCGAATACCTCCCTGACCCCCACCGATAACCAGGTTGGACCGTTCGGAACACTTGAGGCCGAACACATTCACAACCTGGCCGGTAAATACCGGTTATTTTATGGCACCCCTTTCGACCTGGATACCCTGGCAGACACCCCCGGACTGGACGTTAACCGCATCACCCATGTCCGGGTAATTGATGTGGTTGGAAGCGTTGACCCCGAATACGCCACCTACGACACCCATGGCAATATCGTCAATGACCCCTGGCCTACGGCGTTTCCCACCAGTGGTTTCGACCTCGATGCCGTCGGAGTCATTCACCAGGCAAGTGCTGAAGTTCAGTACCTCGGGGCTACCGTAATTCCCAACCCGGCAGATTCAGGAAGTAAAATCAGGCTTGAGATTCCGGAGGCCTCGGTTATCCGCATCAGCATCATCAATATGCAGGGTGCGGCATTATACAACCAGGATAAAGAGATCGGGCAGGCAGGCGTTCACATAATGAACATGCCGTCGGTGTCGTTGTCTGCAGGCATATATATATTACGGGTTACTTCTGCTTCCGGCACACATACCGAACGATTTTTCTATTCAGAATAAACCGCTGCCAGCCAAACAAACAGTAGCCGGCCCTAACCAGGGCAACAAGGAGAAAAACGAAACACGCAAATACCTGACCACCACAACACCAAAACCACCTTGTGATGACACAAAAATTCTTTCGCATCTTTTCAGCCCTGATGGCTATCACGCTCACCGCAATCATGTTTACATCCTGCGAAAAAGAAGACACGGAGTCAGACACCGGCCTGCCGGACATTGTGCCCGGTAAGGGACTGTTTGTACTCAACGAGGGGAATTTCGGATGGGGCAACGCTTCACTGAGCTACTACGACAAGAGAAACAAAGAAATCCATCACAACCTCTATCAGAAAGCCAATGGCAGTCAACCAGGCGATGTGCTTCAATCTGCACATATTACAGGTAACGAATTGTGGCTGATAATCAATAACTCCGGCCAAGTAGCGATTACAGACCCAGTCAGCATGGAGCAAACACATGTCATATCGGGCCTCACCTCCCCGCGTTACATGACCTCAGCAGCTAACGCAACAGGATATATCACGGATCTGTATGCCGGAAAAGTACATATAGTTGACACAGACCAGAAAACAGTTAAAGGATATGTGGAAGTGGATGGCTGGACAGAGGGAATCATTATATTCGGTGATTATGCATTCACCACAGGGGTAGAATCCGGCCGGCTATATGCCATTGATACAGAAACCAACGAACTGGCCGACAGCCTGGACGTACCACCCGGCCCTGTATCCATGACCACAGATTACCAGGGCCACCTTTGGATACTGGCAGGTGGAGACCCCCTGATCAAAAGCCGACCGATGCTATACCAGATTGATACAGAAAACTTTACAATCCTGCACGAACACCCCCTCCCGGGCGGAGAAACCACTTTCAGCCGTCTGGTCAGTTGCCCGGATGGCAAAATACTCTATTTCCTTGGCGGAGATGTATACAGCATGTCCGCAGATCCGGAAGCGGCCTCACCCAACGTATTTATAGAAGCTGACGGACGAATTTTCTATGGTTTGGCTGTGGACCCGGACAACGGAGACATCTATGTGTCAGACGCAGTGGATTACGTGCAGCGGGGCAAAATGCTGCGGCACGACCCGGATGGAAAATTGACAGACATCCAGGATACGGGGATCATTCCCGGCGGATTCACTTTTTTCTAAAAGATTCCATTTACCTGGCAGCATCACTTTTTACCGTGGATGGGGCTTTTTTCTTAATTTTGTCATCATGGATGGTCTTTCTGAATCCCTATCCCGCTATCCGGGGAAACTTTTTTCCCTGCTGATGCTGGCCGCACTGTTCCTTTCAGGTTGCCAGGGAGATGAAGTATGCGAGGAAATTACCGCCAACCCCCTGCGGATCGCCTTCTACCTGGCCGGTCAGGATGAGGAAACAAGAGCACCTGTTGACTCACTCACCGTATACGCCATCGGAAGGCCTGACGACAGGATTTACGACCGTGAGAGTGCCGTCTCCCTTATCGAGGTCCCCCTGAATCCCGGTGAAAACACCAGTGGATTTGTGCTTTCTTTTGAACATACAAATGACACCATAGTGCTGGATTACAGGCATGATGTGCATTTGATATCCGTTGAATGCGGGTTTACCATGTTTTTTGACATCACTGAAGTCAGTTATTCCACCAATCGATTGACATCCCTGGCAATTGCAAACAAGCATGTAACAAATACCTTTGATGAACATATTCAAGTATTTATTCCTGATCCCGGCAATGATAATGGCAATAAATCTAAGCCTGGCAGCCAGCGAAAATGATACGATTTTTCACCCTGCTTTGCGTATAGGGGTTGATGTGTCCGGATTTGCCAGGCAAATTATTGAGCCGGAAGTTTTTCCCATAGAAGTATCGGTTGACTTCGAGTGGAGAGAAAACTTTTTTGCCGTGGCAGAAGCAGGAATGCTTACCGTCAATATGGAGAGGGAAACCCATCAGTATACAGCTGACGGCTTTTTCGGACGGGCCGGAGCGGACTACAACCTTTTGCAGCACATCACAGACCCATCCAATGATGTAATACTGGTGTCATTGCGGTATGGCTACAGCCGCTTCCGGCAGGAGGCCCCCCTTATCATTATTCCCGACGAATACTGGGGGGACCACCAAACTGCTGTAGATGAAGATATTTATCAGGCACATTGGATGGAAGCAGGAATCGGCCTGAAAACAGAGGTCTTTCACAATCTCTTTTTTGGCTGGAGCCTGAGGGGAAAGATACTTCTGAGCGGCACCTCCTACCCGGAAATGGATCCCTATTATGTAGGAGGTTACGGAAGTTCCGACAACAACACTGCCATGACACTCCATTATAGCTTATACTATCGTTTCCCGATCAGATAACCTTTCCACTTGTCGACCAATAGACATCAATCGGAAGAAAACAACAACCATCAGGCTTTACAAAATGGAATCAATGCGGCAGGCCACAAAGTTTGTCCGATAAATTTTTTTACATGCAGGAATTTTTATAACTTGTGGACGTAAACAGGCATTTAACCACCACTAAAATTCCCGCCATGGACACTGCCGATCAAACCACCTTCCTGGTATCCACCGATTTTACTGAAGTCAGCGATCACGCAATGGAACATGCCGCTGTGCTGGCCAGTCACTTCGGGGCTAAAATCCTCCTGGTACATGTCATTGACAAATACACCCGCAGGATGCTGAAACGGGAAAAGCAGAATGAAGATTATGTAACAGAAAAATTATCCGGCATTGCCAATGAAGCAGCTGCAAAATATAAGCTGGAAGTAACCCCCATTGTCAAAAAAGGCAAAGTATGTCAAAACATTGCCGATATCGCCAAAGAATACGGGATTCTATTTCATTTTCTGGGTACCCACGGTAAAAAAGGACTACAGCACATCACCGGCAGTTTTGCCCTGAAGGTGGTCAAACGGTGTCCCTGCCCGGTGGTCATTATTCAACAACCAGCCGGAAACATCACCTATAAAAAAATTGTTTTCCCGCTGGACCTGCAGCCGGGGTCCAAACAGAAAATCAAATGGGCCAAAATTCTTCACCGGAAAACAGGCAGTCATTTTGATATCTTCGTGGAAAACTACGGCGACAAAGACACCGACCGCAAACTCAATGCTGACCGCAAGCAGGTTGTGGAAATCCTGGAACACAATAAAGTGCCGAATACCGTGTCCTGCTCCAGCCCGGGCGGGTCGTTTGCAAAGCATATATTGCAGTTCGCCAGGGAAAAGGGTGCAGAGGCCATCATGGTCACCTCCGACCCCGACAAACTGACCTGCAACCCTTTCAACAAAGAAGAGGAAGAATTTTGTACAACAGGGAAAAGATCCCGGTAATGTTCATTAACTCCCGGAACCTGAGCCTGGTCATCGGCGGACCATAACCGCAATACGCACACAGCGCACCAACCAAAGCCGGGCCTGTCGCGGCTTTTTTCGTACTTTTACGCTTCCCTGACAAACACGGATCATTTTCAAATTTGTAAAAGCCCATGAATGCAGAAGAAGCCAGGAAGCGCATTGAGGAACTCTCTAAAAAGATCAACGAACACAATTACCGGTATTATGTGTTGGCAGATCCGCTCATCAGCGACTATGAGTTTGATCAGCTGATGGAAGAACTGATCTCACTGGAGAAGCGTTTTCCGCAGTTTCTTGATAAGAACTCCCCCAGCCAGCGTGTCGGCGGGCAGGTTACGAAAAAATTCCCGGCTGTAAAGCACAAATACCCCATGCTTTCCCTGAGCAACACATACAACAGGGAAGAACTGACCGCCTTTGACAAAAGGGTACGCAAAGCCCTGAACGAGTCCTACGAGTATGTGTGTGAGCTCAAATTTGACGGGGTAGCCATTGGACTTACCTACCGGCAGGGGGAATTGCAAAGGGGAGTCACGCGGGGAGACGGAGTGCAGGGGGATGAAATTACCACCAACATCAAAACCATTCCGAGTATCCCGCTTAAGCTTGAGCCCATCAAAGATTTTCCGGAGTTTGAAGTACGCGGTGAGGTCTACATGCCCCACAAAAGTTTCATACAACTCAATAAAGCCAAAGAGGATAAAGGGGAGGCCACATTTGCAAACCCGCGAAATGCCGCTGCCGGCAGCCTGAAGTTGCAGGACTCGGCACTGGTAGCCCGTCGGCACCTCGATTGTTTCATCTACGGGGTATTGGGTGAAAACCTCCCCTTCGACAATCACTGGGACAGTTTGAACACCCTGAAAAAATGGGGGTTTAAGGTGTCAGACCGCGTAGCAAAATGCGCAGGCATTGAAGAGGTCTTTCAGTACCTCACGACCATTGAAACCGACCGCGGCCACCTTCCCTTCGACATCGACGGCGTGGTCATTAAAGTTAACAGTTACAGGCAACAGGAAAAGCTTGGTTATACCAGCAAATTTCCCCGCTGGGCCATCTCCTACAAATTCAAGGCCGAACGGGGCCTGACCAAACTTAAGAATGTGGTTTACCAGGTCGGCCGTACCGGGGCGGTTACACCAGTAGCTGTACTTGAGCCGGTTACAATTGCCGGAAGCACCGTCAGACGTGCCTCTCTCTATAACCAGGACAGGATGGAAGAACTGGGCCTGCACAAAAAAGACAGTGTATATGTGGAAAAAGGAGGAGACATCATTCCCAAGATCGTCGGTGTGGATAAATCTTTGAGACCCGCTGACGCCAGCCCTTTGCGCTTCATTGAAAACTGCCCCGAGTGCGGCACTGCCCTGAAACGTGATGAAGGAGAGGCGGCTCATTACTGCCCCGATTCAGAAAACTGCCCGCCACAGATTCAGGGCCGTATAGAACATTTCGTAAGCAGGCGGGCAATGAATATCGACAGTCTGGGCCAGGGAAAAACAGAGCTTCTGATCAGAAAAGGCAAGATCAGTAACATTGCTGATTTATATGATTTAAGCCATGACGACCTGATCGGCCTGGAAAAAACCATCACTGACCCGCAAACCGGAAAAAGCAGAACCCTCAGCTTCAGGGAAAAGACCGTCAGCAATATTTTGGATGCCATCCGGGCATCAAAAGAAGTTCCGTTTGAACGTGTGCTTTATGCCCTGGGGGTCCGTCACCTGGGAGAAACCATGGCACGTAAACTGGCAAGGCAATTTGGCAATATTGACAACCTGGTGCGTGCCGGCAGGGAGGAGCTTATTCAGGTGGACGACGTGGGAGACAAGGTGGCATCAAGCATCGTGGCCCATTTCAATGATCCCGGAAATATGGCGATTTTGGATCGTCTGAGGAATGCCGGTCTTAATTTCTCCTGTGAGGAAACACAGGCCACAACTTCAAACAGTACCCTGTCAGGGATGGCATTCGTGATTTCCGGGGTGTTTCAACAGCACAGCCGGGATGAGATCAGGCAGCACATAGAAAACCTCGGTGGCGAGGTAAAAAGCAGTGTTTCCTCAAAAACAGATTACCTGGTGGCGGGAGAAAACATGGGGCCGGAGAAAAGGAAAAAAGCCGAATCACTGGGCATCCCCATTATCAATGAGGAAGAGCTGCTGACCATGCTGAACTCAATCCTGTGAAACCTCCAGCAACATTTTCCTGTAAAGATTAAACACATTGGCCCTGGAAACAAAGCCCTTGTACTGACCGTTTTCCAGCACGGCCATATTCCACAAACCGGCATCGCGGAACTTCTGCATCACCGTATCCATGCTGTCCTCCATATGAACAGTTGCCCTGGGCTGCACCATCAGGTTATGTACTTTCAGGGTGTCATACTGACTTCGGTCAAACATAATTTCCCGCACATCGTCAAGGCGCACCAGCCCAAGGAAGTTATTTTCTTCGTCCGTAACGGGGAAAATGTTCCGGTTTGCCCTGGCAATTACCTGCACCAGCTCGCCCAGGGTCATTTCCGGGGATAACTTATTGAAGTTGGTTTCCAACACCTCTCCCACATGCAACAGGGTAAGTACCGTCTGATCCTTATGATGGGTGACAAGCTGACCCTTTGCTGCCAGGTGACGGGTATACAGCGAATGTGGCTGAAAGTAATTCACCGTAACATAGGCGATTGATGAAACCAGTATCAGCGGGATAAAGAGCTCATAGCCACCGGTAATCTCTGCAATAAGAAAGATCGCTGTCAGGGGGGCATGAATTACCCCCGCAATAAGTCCCGCCATTCCCACCAGCGAGAAATTGTGCTCAGACAAAGTCCAGCGGGTAAACATATTGGTCGTACGGGAAAACAGGAAACCTGCAATGCTGCCCATAAACAGGCTGGGGGCAAACACCCCGCCAATTCCGCCGGCACCCGTGGTCAATGAAGTGGCCACGGCTTTAAAAAGCAATACCAGCAACATAAATGTAATAAAAAGCAGCCCGGATTCACCCACAATCTGTGCAAAAATGCTCTGCTCAAGCAGCTGTTCTGGTTCACCTGACAACAATCCGCGCATGGAAAAATAGCCTTCGCCAAAGAGCGGCGGAAACAAAAAGATCAGCAGCCCCAGAAGAGCCCCCCCATAGAGAACCCGCTTGAATGGCTGACCAATCTTTTTAACCTGTGTCTCCACTTTCTCATTCATCCAGGAAAAGTAGAGAGACACAGCCCCGGTGGCCAAACCAAGCAGGAGGTAAAAAGGTATATGACCGTAGTTGAAAGGATCCTGCACCGCGAAATAAAACTCCACCCCCTCACCAAGAAAAAGGGTGGAAAAAATGGCTCCCACCACCGTGGCAATTAACAGCGGGATCACAGATGTCATGGTCAGGTCCAGGGCAAGCACTTCCAGGGCAAAGATCAGACCGGCAATGGGTGCATTAAAAATGGCTGCAATGGCAGCCGCAGCCCCGCATCCGATCAAAAGATTCTTACGCCTGAAACCAAGCCGGGCTGCCTGGGCCACATTGGATCCGATGGCCGCACCGGTAGACACGATGGGGGCCTCCATCCCCACTGATCCGCCAAAACCTCCCGTAAAGGTACAGGCAATGATCGATGAATAGGTGTTGTGCAGCTTCATCACTCCACGGTTGCGGGAAATGGCATACAGGATCTTCGACACCCCATGACTGATGTCGTCTTTGACAAAAAACCGCACATAAATAACAGTGATTAGAATACCGATCAGCGGGAAAACAAAAAACGGCCAGTTGCCGGAGAAGTTTGCCGGCCCGCTGCGCACCCACGCTTCCAGGTAATGGACAGAAGTTTTGAGCACCACGGCAGCCACGGCAGCGATCATACCAATCACCACAGCCAGTAAAAACAAAAGCTGTTTTTCTGTGACGTTCTTTGATCGCCAGATCAGAAACCTTTCAAGTCTGGGTTTTTTCCTCATTCTGCCGCAAATATATAAAGTAATTCAACAAAATGGTCGTTTTTGCGGGCCCGACCACCTCCTCCAGCTCTTCCCTGCCGGCTTTTCTGATCCCCTCTAAGGAGCGAAACCTTCTCAGTAAAGCCTGAATGGTCACCGGACCTATTCCCCGGATCTCTGTTAACTGTGATTTCAGGCTCCCCTTCTCGCGACGCAGCCTGTGATGATTGATCCCGAAACGATGGGCCTCGTCGCGCATATGCTGAATAACTTTAAGTGTCTCGGAAGTTTTGTCAATATACAGCGGAATGCTGTCGCCCGGAAAGTAAATCTCCTCCAGTCTTTTCGCGATTCCTATGATGGCCATTTCCCCCCGCAGACCCAGGCGTTCAAGGGCCTTTACAGCAGCCCCGAGCTGGCCTTTCCCTCCATCCACAACCACAAGACGCGGCAAAGGCTGTCCTTCTTCCGACAGGCGCTTGTACCTCCTGTAAACGGCCTCCTGCATGGAGGCATAATCGTCGGGACCTTCTACGGTCCGGATATTGTAGTGACGATACTCTTTCTTACTGGGGCGGACATCACGAAACACCACCATGGCAGCCACCGAGTAATTGCCCTGGGTATTGCTGATATCAAAACACTCCATGTGTTCAGGCAGCTCAGCCAGGTGGAGATCTTTCTGCATCTGCTTCATTAACCGCCGGGCATGGCGGGCCGGATCAGTCAGCTCCTGGCGTTTGAGCCGCTCCATCCGGTAATATTTGGCATTTCTCTCAGACAGTTCCAGTAATTTTTTCTTGTCGCCCCGCTGAGGAATCACATAACGCACACCGGGAATGGATGTGTCAGGTCGCAGCGGAAGGATGATTTCCCTGGCCTCGCTTTGAAAACGCTGACGCAATTCAGCAATGGCCATGTCAAGCAGGGCTGCATCCGCTTCCTCAAGCCGCTTCTGAAGTTCCAGCGTGTGTGACTGCACAATGGCCCCGTTGACCACCCGCAGGTAATTGACATAAGCCTGCTTCGGCTCACTGATCAGTGAATACACCTCCACATTACTCAAAGAAGGATTGACCACGGTTGACTTACTCTGGAACTTCTCCAACAGCTGCACTTTTTCCTTGATCATGGCCGCACGTTCAAACGCATGCTCCGCGGCATACACCTTCATCAACCGCTTCATCTCCGTAACCACCATGCCGAGGTTCCCCTTCAGAATTTGCTCAACCTGGGCAATTGTTTCCTGGTAATCGGCAGCATCCTGAAGTCCTTCACAAGGGCCTTTGCAATTCCGGATATGGTATTGCAGGCAAACCTTAAATTTACCGGCAGCAATATTCTCAGGTGTCAGTTTCAGGTTGCAGGTCCTGTACTGAAACAGCTGACGGATCAGGTCCAGCAGTGCATTCATCATACGAACAGAAGCATAGGGGCCGAAATATTTGCTCCCGTCCTTTACCAGGTTACGCGTGGGGAAAATACGGGGAAAATCCTCGTTTTTAATGCATATCCAGGGGAAGGTCTTGTCATCTTTCAGCAGCACATTGTACCGGGGCTGGTATTTTTTGATGAGGTTGTTCTCCAGCAAAAGGGCATCCAGCTCCGTATCCACCACAATATGCCTGATGTCGGCGATTCTCCGGACCATTAAACGGACCCGGCCGCTTTCGTGGCTATCGCGGTTAAAATAAGAGGAAACCCGCTTTTTCAGATTTTTCGCCTTGCCTACGTAAATCACACGCTCCCGGTCGTCATAAAACTGGTACACCCCTGGTTTGTCGGGGAGGGTCAGGATCAGGGCCTCCAGTTTTTCCCAATGTGTATGTGCTTTCTTACCTGGCATATCTTCCGGCAAATATGCTAAAAATTCCGTTACAATCACTTTCCACCCTTCTCGGGCAGGTGTTTCCAGTAACGTTGCGGCATAAAAGCAAAGCCATCTTGTCAGATTAATTCGAATCCTTAATGTCTCTCAATGGTATACCTTAACCCCATATAGAATTTCC
>SL_3KL_010_SEDDRAFT_10005267_pt1 | contig 11635 bp, 8 predicted proteins | sample SodLakKL_010_SED_2_FD_10381 | JGI IMG/M metagenome (IMG submission 10381)
CATCAGGCAGCTATGCAGATCGGTGCTTACTGGCCTGCCGGTGGGATGGCGGCCACTGCTTATGACATGGCACGCTGGATGAAATTCCATCTGAACGGCGGTGAGCTTAACGGTGTACGCCTGCTTTCGGAAGAGACCCACCAGGCAATGTGGACACGTGCTTACAACGACCGTCCTCACTCGGCCGATGTTGCCCACGGATTTCAGGATGTTCCTTTTCGCGGACATCGCTTACTTGGCCATTCCGGCGGTACTGCTGCCTTTTTTACCAATATGATTATGGTGCCGGATTTGAACCTTGGCATCTTTATATCACAGAACAGCGCTCAGCGTTACGAACCGGTTATGCATTTTCCGTGGATGGTGGTTGATCAAATCCTACAGGTGCCGTATCAGCCGTTATTTCTGGAAGAATCTGATGGCGATAATCTGGATGATCTCGCAGGCACCTATCTTAATAACCGACGCGTATTTTCAACTTTTGCAGCCGTGTTGGGTTTTGCATTTTCTGCAACTATAACCCCCATTTCTGACCAGGCACTGGTTCTGAGTTCCCTTGGAGAAGAATCCTACTTTGTACAGGTTCCCGGACAGCCGGATGTTTTTGAAGATGCAAACGGGCAGCGGCTGTCATTCATCAGAAGTGACAGGGGACGGGTGAAAGCATTTGCCGATTATTCAGGCGTTCTAACTTACGAACGGGTTGGATTCTTAAAAAATCCAAATACCTTTTTCGGAGTCTTCGGCTTTGCCCTGCTGCTTTCGGTTACAACTCTTTTAGGAGGGTGGAGGCGACTCGGCCGCGGGAATAATCCCGGCTTTTCATCGCGTGTAGCAGGGTTTATCTCTTTCCTGGCTTCACTTTCTGTCCTCGTGTTTACCGCAGCGGTTGTTGTTTTGCTGACTTCATTCAACGGTTTTGATATCAGCCAGATGACAGAAAATTACCCGTCGGCTTCTATGTTTTTCACTCACTACGCCGGCTGGGGTATCGCAATCATGTCGCTGGTTATGATAGTTGGAATGTGGCCTGCATGGACAGACTCCGGCTGGACGTTATTGCGCCGGCTTCATTTCACACTCTTCGCCCTGGTACTGATCTTTTTTGCATTTCAGTTGTGGCAATGGCGAATTATTGGGGCAGCAGTGATTTGATTGAATTTGTCTTTCTGAGTACGTGTTTAGCGGCTTGAATCTAACAACCTGCCAGAGTGCCGTGCATTTTCGGCTCCTGGCAGAGTTGTGAGATGCTGAGAAGGTTTTTGTGAAGGAGATGGAGGGCATGCAGCCGCGACTCTGCCAGGAATCCCGGCAAATACACCGGGATACTCTTGCAGGTCGCTAAATCAAAACAAACCTGCCAGTTGTATGATTTAGCCCGCTAAACACATACCTATCTGAAAAAGAAACATTCAATTTTCAGGTAAAATCCGTCATTAACCGGGCTGTGTTACAAACCGCTCCCGCATTTGTGCCCACATTTCCTGCTGCCAGGCTTTCAGCCTGAGCACAGATCGGGTTAACCCGAGATATACAATCGGAATGAGGAACAGTGTTATCAGGGTTGAAGCAAGCAGTCCGCCAATCACCACACGCGCGAGTGCTGCCTGAATTTCTGCACCCACACCAATACCAACTGCCAGCGGAACCATCGCCAGGATGGTTGTACAGGTGGTCATCAGAATAGGCCGTAAGCGGAGCCGTGAACCACCAATAACCGCATCAAGAAGGCTCATCTTTTCGTTTTCTCTTCGCTTCAGGTTAATGTAGTCAATCAATACAATGGCGTTGTTTACCACAATTCCGAGCAGCATCAACACCCCCATCAGGCTCTGCATGTTGATGGTGGTGCCTGTTATGATTAGTGTCGGCACAATTCCGATCAGTGCAACCGGAACAGAGAACATCACAATCAGCGGATCAAGAAAGCGCTCAAATTGTGCGGCCATCACCATGTAAACCAGGATCAGTGAGAGTATAATGGCCATGGTAAAATCGTCCCGGGCACGCTGCTGTTCTTCATATTCACCGCCAAAATAGACCGAGTATCCTTCGGGAAAACTAACCTGTGCGAGAGCGGCTTCCATACGGGGCACCGTTTCGCCCAGCGTGGCTCCCTCTTCAAGCTCGGCTGTGATGTACATGACCCGCTGCCCGTCAACCCGGTTAATGTTTGATGGCGCCCGTGATCTGCTCTGGTCGATTACGGAGGAAACCGGCACAATTTCGCCGCTGGCTGCCCGGATACTGATATTTCCGATATCGTCAATATCAACCCTGTCTTGTGGCCGCAAACGCACCATAATTGGGCGTTCTTCGCCATCGATCCGGAAAACCCCGGCACGGTTACCGGCCACGTTGGTTTGAATGGTGGCTGCGATTTCGTTCACACCCAGCCCAAGTTCAGCCGCTTTCTCCCTGTTCACCCGTATATCCTGTTGCGGACGGCCTTCGGATTCCTCAATCTCCACATCAGTCACACCATCCACTGCCTGCAGGCGGTTGCGAACGGTTCTGGCAAGCTGCTGTGAAGTTTCCAGGTTGTGTCCTCTCAACTGAATGCTGACGGATGCTTCTTCATCACCGCCTCCTGTACGGAAAATTCGTCGCATGATCCACAGACCGCCGCGTGTGTTTACACGGATATCAGCCCCCGGAATGGCATATTGAATCCGGTTTCGCAGTTCGCTGGCAATTTCATCGGCTGTTGCATCCCGTTCGGTTAGGCTGACCAGGCTGATATCAATCCGTCCATCGCCTCCCCAACCGCCAAGATCACGGGTGTAATAGGCTACTACATCAGGGTCAATTATCTGCTGAACAATTTCATCAAGCCGGTCGAAATAGCGGTTGATGACCGAAATATTGGTTCCGTCTTCCATTCGCATACTGATCCGAACTTCATCGGCTTCTGTTTCAGGAGCCAGTTCAAACGGAATTCCCGGCACCAACATTAACGCACCAATTACAAGAACCAGGGTTACAGATACCACACTCCAGCGCCACTTAATGGCTGTCCGGAGCCATGTTGTATACTTGTCGTCCAGCTTTTCGAAAAACCGGTCTCCTTTCTTCTGTTTCTCAGGATTCGGATCAATCGGCTTGATGGTCATAAACCGGCTGGCAAGCATGGGTACCAGGGTCAAAGCAACAAGCAGCGAACAGGCAATGGCAAAAACCACAACTAATCCCAGCTCCTGGAACATGGTTCCGGTGGTGGTTTGCATGAATACAAGTGGTAGAAAAATCACCGAAGTGGTGAGTGTAGCGGCAATAATAGCGCCGGCAACCTCGCGTGTACCCACTTCTGCACTGATCATGCGGTCTTCTCCCCCCTCACGTTTACGAACAATATTTTCGAGCACAACAATGGCGTTGTCAACAATCAGGCCGATACCCAGTGCGAGCCCTCCGAAACTCATTTGGTTCAGGGTTAGTCCGCCAAAATAGAGCAACCCAAAAGTTGCAATAAGAGATATCGGGATGGCAGTAGCGATGATAAACGTAGTGGAGACATTTCTCAAAAACATAAAGAGCACAATGACTGCAAGAATTCCGCCCCATACAGCCGCGTTGCGAACCGTGTCAATCGATTCCTGGATAAATTCGCTCTGGTCGGTAATCACCATCAGCTCCATGTCGCCGCGAACGCTATTGATTCGCTCAATTTCGCGATGAATTTCATTTGCCACAGCTACCGTATTGGCGCCCGATTGTTTTTGAATGGCAAGGCGAAGTGTTGGCACTCCGTCTATTTCCACATAACGGCTGATATCCTCATAACCGTGGCTGACTTCGGCAACATCACCCACCCGAAGCGGCCTGCCATCAACATAGCTGATAACCGTTTCACGAATTTCATCAACATTTTCATACTCTCCTTGCGTACGCACATAAAAATCCCTGAAACCGTCTTTGATGTTTCCGGCAGGCAGCGTGATATTTTCCCGGTTCAGCGCATTAATCACATCAACCGCGGTAATACGTGATGACAGCATCCGCTCCCGGTTCAGGTCTACTTTCACTTCACGGCCAATTCCGCCCCAGATATTGATGGTACCCACACCAGGAATCTGCTCAAAAAACATCGAAATTTCCTGGTCGAGTATCCGGGTCAGCTCGGCAAGATTCCGCTCAGACCTCACTCCAATAATTACAATCGGAAAATCATCCGGGTTGAACTTTCTAATTCTTGGCTGATCGGCCTCGGGAGGAAGGTTATCCCGGACGCGGTCGAGCGCATCACGGACATCATTAGCCGCTGCATCAAGGTTCGTGCCCCGGGAAAATTCAAGATTTACACGGCTGCTTCCTTCGCTCGATGTTGAACTCATCTGCTCCACATTCGGAATGCCGGAGAGAGAATTTTCGAGCATATCTGTAACAATCAATTCCATCTCCTCCGGCCCAACATTGTCATAACTCACACTAACAGAGAGCTGGGGCCATTCAATTTCCGGCAGCAGGTCTACCGGCAGAAATCTGAATCCGACAAAACCGATCAGGAGGATGATCAGGAATGCCATAGTTGTGGCAACCGGCCTTTTAATAGATGTGGATGTTAAGGACATAATATTTTGTTTTGTTCAGTTTAGTAAATCTGCTAATCGTTGTTTCCGAATATGATGCTCTCCATATCCCGGGTTTGCAAATTCTGTAGTTCGAGAACATACTCAAGGTCAACGGTTCGGATATGCGCTTCTTCACTTTCCCACTCAGTAATTTGATTTTGGCCAACAGTTATTACCCATCCTTCATGATCCTGAATCCCACGGACGGCGGCCATTCCTCCGCTTTCAGCGATCACCCGTACCGGCACAAACGAAACTCCTACCGGTTCGGCTGTTGCAGTCAGCTCTTCATCTTCAGCAAGATGCTGTTGTGTATCGCTGATGTCTTCAAATTCTTCTTCTCTTTCATCCATTTGTGCGAGAAAAACTCCGGTCTCTCCCTGAACCGGATGATCATAAAGTGCAGTTTTCGGAATCAGGATAGATTCTTCACTTTCGCCATATACAATGTCAACATTTACAAACATGCCGGGACGCAGCATGGCGTTATTTTGAAGTACTTCAAGCTCTGCTAATGTGGTATGCGTTACTGGATCCAGGAATGGCGAGATTCGGGCAACCACTGCATCCACACCGGGATTGTTGCCTTCTGTCTGGAATGTAAGTAATCGGGCAGGGCTTCCCGGTTCAATGGCATTGCTCATCCGCTCTGTGAGTGTGACAAAAATTCTCATATTGTCAATGTCACCAATCTGGAATAGCCGGGTAGATGAGTCGACGCGCTGGCCCACCTCAGCGTTTCGGCTGCCAACTACACCGTTAATCGGTGCACGCACAACGGTGTTTTCCAAAAATGTTTGTCGTTCCTCAACCTGGGAAGCCGCGCGCTCTTTTTGTGATGCAGCAAGATCCACGCTGGCTTCGGCCTCATCAATATCGGCCTGGAGGGTTTCGATTTCGAGCTGGGCTTCAAGTTCCATATCTGCAAGGCGGCGTAACCGGTCGTATTGTGCCTGCAATCTTCTGAGCCTTGCCTCGGCCTGGCGAAGCTGGGCATCAGCAATCTGGTAATCGAACTGTGCCTGGTTTAACTGCTCTCGAATATCATCATCGCGCAGCCTCACGAGTGGTTCTCCCTCCTCAACCCTTTCCCCATCATTGACCAAAACTTCGGTGATTCTGGCACTTATTTCCGGATAAATTTCAACCTGGTTTCTCGCCCTCATCTCTCCGGTTGTTCTGTAAATTAGAGGCAAAACTCCCTGCTGAACCTGAAGAGCTTCAACTACGGGAACCGGTGTTTGAAATTGATTGCCTTCAATCTCAGATTCACCACTGCAAGAAACCAGGGCAACCGAAAATGCTGCCAAGGATAATAGAGTAACTTTAAAATTATATCGTTTGCTGGACATTAATATTTATTTTATTTCTAAAAACATCACGCCTGTTAAAAGGCACGCAAATTATTGGACGGCACAAAGGAAGACACGTTTGCTGTGGTTACGAAAAAAAATGTTAAATAAGCTCGAAATCAACCTCATTTTATCTCTTTTCACTCATACGAAACCATAACCTCGTCAAAAAAATGAGTAGCAAACCTGATTATTCAATGTCAAGTAGATAACCAAAAATATTTTGCCACAGTTTTTTTACATCTTTTTTTTCATAATCTTTTACAAAAAGCTTGTTAACGGATTTGATGACTTGATTTTATCAGCTTCGTATCACCTTAGAAAAGTTGATCCATTCTGGCTGCAGAAGTGCTATTGTTTCCTCAAACTAAATATTTAAATAGACGGTTTTAAAGTCCTGATAAGCTTTCCGTTTTTCTTAAAAAATTGTGATGGCTTAATCACCTGAAAAATTGTTTATTCTAACATTCAGAATTTAGCAAACAATCATCCATTGATTTTTATGTACCCTATGAAAGATTCCCAACCCGGTAAAACCCTTCGCCAAAAGATCTCCAGCCGATTCCTTCAAACGGATATTCCATTCATTGTTTATGCGGTGGTATTTTTTACGATGTTTATGCTTTGGCGATACCAGGCCCACGCCGAACTTGCCATCGATTTTTTCGTGGAACTTGGCGGTGCAGCATTCACTCTTTTCATTGTTGATGTGCTTTTGGTTCGATCGAAAACAAACCGATGGAAAGTGGTTCGGGATGAATTGAATTACCTGATTGCCAGGAATGTGAATAGAATCAGGGACGGAATCTCAACCCGAATTTTTAATTTCAATCCCGCAATTGATCCTACCCTGCCGGAAGCCCGCTATCTTGATGAATTAGGAATCAAGCGATCCGAATTTTTAAATGAAATAGCCGAACTTGATGAAGATTCTGTGATTGAAAAAATTAATGATGATGACCTCTTCACAGAACAAAGCTTCGAATATTTTAATGAGAAAGCCGATGAAATCTGGAATATTCTGAATATGAAGTACTCAGACTACTTTCACCCCGAGCTGGTCTCTTACTTAATTAGCCTGAATCTGAATTTAAAGGACTTGTGCGCGAACATCAGGCAGTTTATGAAAAGCAAGCGGTTTGAGGGAAAACGAAAAACCTATCAAAATATCGGCCGTCAGGGAGCAGCGGTCAGCATTGTAAAAATAGTAGTGATCCTCAACGCCCTGAAGAACGAAGGATATTCGGAAACCGCAGCTCTTCAGCTTTCTGATTAGTGCTTTGTTACAACTATTTATCCAACATTTTAAATGTGACATGACATTATTTTTTTGTCTTTTTTTAAAAGGGCAGTCCCTGGCGTTTAATTGGACTAAAAAAAGATTTATCGAGCTTTATGGTTAAAAATAAAAAGGCACTCTGCTGTCAACAGAGTGCCTTTTGTTGTGCTGGGAATATCGATGGTTTTTAACCATCGTTTTTGGGAAATAATCCTTTATTAATGATGAAGATGTAAGGAATCACATACACCCAGTGGCGCGCCAGTGAGCCGATTGTCATGTCGATTCCTGCTTCAAGCCCCATCACTCCGGCTCCCACAAGCGGGAACATGAAGAACCATACCAGTGCTACAACCTGTCCGGTAATAAAAATGAAAGGTCGCAGCCATTTGGGTCCAAATAGTGAGGGTGCAATACCTGCATAAAGAATGGCCAGTAATGCTCCGTTGCTGAAGTGGCCAAATACGCCGTATGCCAGACCAAGGCCGGTTTGTTCACCCAACAGGCCGGGGATATCCCACCAGCCCATTCCCATTACAAGCCCGAACAGATCGAACAGAATGGTTCCTAATAATCCTGCGAGAATCGCGTCTTTCCAGTTAATGGTATGCATATCGTGATCCTCCTTTAGCTTACGGTTTCTGTTAATTCCGGAGCCTCGGGGAAGTCAACCGGGATATCGGTAACATTATGCAGAAGGTTGGTAGTGGTTTTATCCCCGATATTCAGGATCACATCCACCAGGTTTTCTTTGGTGTATCCGGCATCGAAAAAGTTGGCCAGAAGCTCATCACTGATATTTCCGCGATTTTCGGTAATGCTTTTAGCCAGTCTGGCAAGTGCATCCAGTTTTTCGCTGAAGGGGGCGCGGCCCTGACGCAGCTCAATAGTTTGCTCTTCGGTAAAACCGTTCATTTTGCCGATTGCGGTATGAGCCGCCTGGCAGTAGCTGCAACCGTTAACCTGGCTCACTGCAAGATTTATAACCTCTTTCTCTTTATTGTTGAGAGATGTTTTGCCATTGGCAAAAGCAAGATAACGTGCCGGGGCATGTTCCGAATAGGCATACGTTGCATAAATATTAGGAACAAATCCGACTTTGGATTTCAGATCATCGAAGATCTTCTGGTTTTGTTCAGTTACTTCGTCGCGTGTTGGTACATCAAAAGGTCTCATAATTGTTTACCTCGTTGTTTGTTTATTTGTTTTGTTTGAATCTGAGATAAACATAACCTGATGTTCCTCCCCGGAAAATGGCAGTTGTACACAGCGAGTTGTCAATTTTGCCCGACCGGGATTAAATTTTTGCTGTTTTTAAATTCAGTGGTGGTCATACCCACAACGTTTTTAAAAAGCTTGCTGAACTGTGCCGGATCTGTGTAACCTAGCTCATAGCCTATTTCTTTGGCAGATTTATCTGTATAAAAGAGCAGGCGTTTTGCTTCCATAATTATCCTGTTGTGGATTACCTGCAGGGGCGATTCTTCAGAATATTTACTGAATACATTGGTAACCGTTTTTGGTGATTTGTACATCAGCCGGGCATACTCCTTCACCGACTTTTTTGTTTTAAAATGTTCCTCAACTAAAACATTAAAAGTTCTTATGAGGTCGATATCACCCTGGCTGCCATTGGCTTTTAGCAATTGTTTTCGTGCAAGCCGGGTGCAGCGGATAATAAACCGCTTCAACAGGATACGAAGCATCTCTTCCTGGTTTTGATCACTCACCTCAAATTCTTCAAGTATAACGGAGAATAGCGTATTCAGCCGGGCGGACTCCTCATCACCAAGTTTTAAGACGGGCGAGCTGTTCGATCCAAAGAACAACAAACCATTACAGCTTACTTCGCTGTCGTAGGTATGTACACAGTAAAATTCACGATTAAAAATCAGTACATTTAAATTACTTTCTGAATTGTCAATTTGTACTTTATGCAGATAGGTAAGGCATGTGATGTGTGATGGCTGAAATTCGAAACATCGGTCATCGATCAGAACATCAGCCGGCCGGGTTCCATCGTTCCAAATTATCATCATATAGCTTCCGCTGTTAACAAGATCATCCGGAAAACCCTGGGCTGCAACAAAACGAGCGCCAATATCGGGATTGTAGAATGTTTTGATCATCATATTAAAAATGAATGCATGGTTGTGTTTACCCTCGAAAAAGAAACCGTAGCTGGATTGATATTACTCCATCATCTCAGTTTCGGGGTAGAACACAAGCCATGCAAATGCAAAATAATCGCCGTAAATTTTAGTATCGAGTTGTGTGCCTTCGAGCGGGCCTGATGTTGCCTGACCGGCCAAATTCCATACACTGCCTGTCTGCACATCTGTGATTTGCCCGTTATTATATTCAAACTCAAGCATTTCACCATCTGCATACGGAGAAAACACACCGGTGGCGCCATCATCTCGGGACTGGTGAATTGCCCTGTTATCCAGAGCCGACGCCATACCATCAAGGTGAAAAATCACGATTGGCTCACCGCCTACTTCATCATGTAAAACACGCTTTTCGCGGGTTATGCTATAGGTGTATCCTTTGACGGCATCTTCAGTTCGCACACCAATTACTTTTTCCATCGGGCTGATTTCACCCGGCACCTCTTCCTGCAACAAAAACGGTGAATTGTCAATGTCATCATACCCGGCATAGGGGTTTTCACCGTAATTTCTTCGGTGGCCAGTTTCCCTCGATAATACCGGTGCATCGGGATACGCTTCCCTGAACTGCTCAAACGAAATCAGCTGGCTCGGCACAATGGTCAAAAAATCGCCGGTGTAATCACCCACGAGCGCTTCTCCTGAAAACTGCTGCCAGAGGCTTTCGGTTGTCCTGTCGTACATAATTAAGTCTGACTTTCGAAGAAAGCCGGAAACGGCAAATTCCAGTACTTCGCCGTTATGTCGGCGATCAAATACAATAGCAGAATAGCAGAGCGGGCAAAAGGTAACGGAAACAGGCACGCCGCCCAGCTCATCATTGGCAATTTCATGCCACATCAATATCTGGATGGGATAGGCGCGGGCCTCACCGTTGATTTCAAGAGAGATTACGGGTTCCCGGCTCCCAAGCCATTCGGAGGCTTCTTCCTGGCTTACAAATTTCGGGTCATCGATTGAGGGAATTCCATCTTTGCCCGGCCCTCCATCGATTAGTTCATCAAGATCGATACTTCGCTTCTCAAGATTGGTATCAAATCCCGGCAGACGCTGCGCGTCAGCATTGCATGCAGTGATAAGGAGTGTTAGAGAAAATAGAAACAGTGTAAAAGACTTTATTTTAATCAACATGGTAAATGTGGTTTTGTTTTCCAATTAAGAAAGCGAATTACAGGTGTGTGTACATAACGATTCTGTAACAAGTTGATACAGATTTCATGAATCGCAGCGGAAATGATTATTATTCAGCAGAATAAGTGGCTGAAAATTAAATACGATCAATTATGGCATATATAAAGACGATTGAACCAGAACAAGCGGAAGGGAAATTAAAAGAGATTTATGATAACCTTGTTGAAACCAGAGGCAAAATCGCTGAGGTTCACAAAATCCAGAGCCTGAACCCGGAAGCCCTGGTTGCGCATATGGAATTATATATGACCATTATGTTTGGCAAATCGCCGCTGCGCCGCTACCAGCGCGAGATGCTGGGTGTTGTTACTTCGGCGGCCAATCTTTGCGCCTACTGCATTAATCACCACGAGCAGGCGCTTCTGGCTTATTGGAAAGATGAGGAGAAAACGCGTCAGCTGGTTAACAACCGATCAAAGCTTGATCTCTCCGAAACTGATCACCTGCTTTGTAACCTGGCCGAACACCTTACACTCAACAAAAACCCCGATTACACTGGGGAAATCGAATCCCTGCAAAATGCCGGACTCAAAGACCGCGCTATCCTGGATGCCGTTCAGGTAATTGCCTATTTCAATTTCGTAAACCGGATGGTGCTTGGTTTAGGTGTGGAGTTTTCGGAAGAGGAGATGAAAGGGTATAAGTATTAATAACGAACCGGAACGAGATAAGGACGAGGTTAAAATAGCCTCCCTCTCCCTCAGGATTCCTGTGGAAGAGGGGGCTGAATTATTCCCCCGGTTTAACGAGGGCTGAATCTGCTACTTTGCTAAACCTGTTTTACGACGAAGGCTCAACCGCTGCGTTATCTGCGCCGGCGTTTACAAAATTGCCTTTCAGAAATAAATAGATAGCACCAAACAGAAGAGTAACCTGGAACTGCATACCTCCCATTGGATGGGTATCGGTAGCCATGAAATGCCATTGTCCCCAGTGCACCATAAATATGGCTCCAAGCATAATTGGAATTATCATCAAAGCACCGATACGGGTCATCCAGTCCCAATTACGTGTAAATCCACCCACAAAGATGAAGATTCCACCTAAAGTCTCAAATAATGCTACCAAAAA
>SL_3KL_010_SEDDRAFT_10005268_pt1 | contig 11631 bp, 11 predicted proteins | sample SodLakKL_010_SED_2_FD_10381 | JGI IMG/M metagenome (IMG submission 10381)
TTCCGCACGCAGCCGTGTCGCGATCCCGTCGGCAAGCCGCTGCCACTCGCCGGCGGCACCCGCCTCGAGCTGCTCGGTGGTGACCGCACGGAAGTGGCCGAGCCAGACGTCCACATCGGCGTGCGACAGGCGCAGCGGGCGATGCCTTCCGACCATGTCGAACTGCGGCGGTCGTTCCAGCCGCCCACCCAGGCTCAGGAACCAGAAGTCGCACACCCGGCGCAGATGCGCCTCGTGGTCCTCGATGCGCGCAAAGTGATGCCCGATCGCGGGGTCGGCGGCCAGACGGTCGTAGAGGGTCCGCACGACCGTCTCGATGGCTTCGCGCCCGATGCGCTCGCTCAAGGGCACCAGCCTGCGGTAGGACATGCGGCCTCCTGACGCCGTGGCGGGATCCGGGTATCCTCCGCCCGAAGTGCTGTGGACCCGAGACCCGATGCGGAGAACCCATGGAACCGTGGATCGAAACCGTCTGCAAGTCTATCGCGAACGCCACCGGCACGGCCTTCGAACCCGCGGACCGTGCGGGAGTCGGCGGCGGATCGATCAGCCAGGGCTTCCGCCTGACCGGAACCGATGGCCGCCGCTTCTTCGTGAAGCGCAATCACCAGCGCCACCGGGCGATGTTCGAGGCCGAGGGCGCGGGGCTCGCGGAACTGGCGCAATGCCGGCAGCTCAGCGTCCCGATGCCCGTGACCCTCGCCGATCACGGCGACGCCTGCTTTCTGGTGCTGGAGCACCTTGACCTGGGCGGCCGCGCGGACGGCGCGCGGCTGGGGTACGCCGTCGCGGCGCTGCACGCAATCCGCGGCGAGCATTTCGGCTGGACGCAGGACAACTTCATCGGCAGCACGCCCCAGCCGAACCCGGCGGAGCCGGACTGGACCACCTTCTACCGCGAACACCGCCTTGCCTTCCAGCGGCGCCTGGCCAGAGACAACGGCGCGGGCCGCAGCGTGATCGACGCGGTCGCGCGGCTGGAGTCGGAGCTCGACACGCTGCTCGACGGCCACCGGCCGGCACCCTCGCTGCTGCACGGCGACCTGTGGAGCGGCAACTGGGGATTCGTCAGCGACGGCACGCCTACGCTGTTCGACCCCGCGGTGTACTTCGGCGATCGCGAGGCCGACCTCGCGATGATGGAGCTCTTCGGACATCCGGGGCCGGACTTTTTCGCCGCCTACAACGAGCGCGACCCGCTGGACGGCGGCTATCCGGTGCGGCGCGAGCTGTACAACCTCTACCACATCCTCAACCATTTCAACCTCTTTGGCGGGGGTTACGCCGCCCAGGCCGAACGCATGGCTCGGGGACTGCTTGCCGAACTGCGCTGAGCGGCGCAACCCTCGCTGTGCCGCGGGTCGAGACACGGGAAATTTGACCGCCCGGGTGCTAGGGTAGGAGCCCGGACGGGCGCCCCGGGGGGCGGTGGCCGCCCGGTCCCGCACGCTCCCTTCTTCCAGCCGAGGTCGACATCATGGATTTTGCTGTGCTGCTCCATCCCGAGGTGGTCATCATCGCCATTCTGCTCGCGCTTGTCGGCGCGTTATTGGGCTTCGCGCTGGGCAATGGTCTGCAGGCGCGCCGGGGCGCGGACGCGCTTGCCGCCGCGAACCGCACCCACACCCGCTCGATCGCCGATCTCGAGGCCGACAATGCCGAGAGCCTCCGGCGCGTGCGCGAGGGCCATGCGGAAGAACTCAAGCGGCTGCGCAACCAGCATGCGAAGGAACTCGAGACGGTGCGGGAGGAATCCGCGGCGGAACTGGCCCGGGTGAAGGACGAGCACGCGGCGCTGGTGGACCGGATGAACCAGGCGAACAACACCAACCTCCGCGAGCTCCGTGCCGAATACGACGCCGCCCAGAAGGCGCTGGAGGAACAGCAAGCCGCGGAGGTGAAGACGGTGCGTGAGGAGACCGAACGCACCCTGCAGATCTTCCGCGACGAGCAGGAACGCGCGACCGAGTCCCTGCGCAGCGAGCACCAGGCGACCGTGCAGTCGATGAAGACCGACCACGCGGAGGCCAGGGCGGCGCTGCAGCGGGCCCAGGACGAGATGCGGGAACGCCTGGAATCGGACCACAAGCGCCGAGAGGACGAACTGCGCGGACAGGTCCGCGAGCTCGAATCCACGACGGAGAAGCTGCAAGAGGAAAACCGGACCCTGCAGGACACCATTCGCGAGCTCAACGAAAGCATCAAGGAAGCCAAGCGCAACAACACCTTCTCGCTGTCGAAGTCCGGAGAACGGCTGATCCGGGTGATCCGGAGCGTTCAGGACCTCGCGCAGGAGCTCGACGAGACCTCCCGCGCGGTCAGCGACGGCGAGTATTCGGTCTTCGACGCGATTCAGGACCAGCGCGATCGCGACGTGATCCTGAAGCTCACCGAGGGCAACCGCCCGATCGTCGACGGTCCCAAGGTGGACGATGGCCCCGCGGCAGACCGCCCCGGCGAGCCCGAGGCGTCACCGGAAGACTCCGGCCAGGAAGGCACCCGGCCCTGACCCGANCCGGGNGNCACGACCACCNGNCGCTCNNAAACTCCCTCCCCCGCTTGCGGGGGAGGGCTGGGGTGGGGGCGCGGCGACGCGAAGGCTCAGCCCGGCGCGCTGTCCGCCTCCGTCGCGGCCGCGATGCCGACATCCCGGCACAACAGCAGGCCCCGGGCCTGCCCTCCGGTGCGTTCACGCAGCACGGCCCAGCCTGCCGGGGCCGGCAGTGCGCTCTCCTGTTCGACATAGACGCGCGCGTCGGGGGTTAGCCAGTCACCGGCGAGCAGGGCTTGCAGAACCGGCGCCACCAGGCCCTTGCCGAAGGGCGGATCGATGAAGACGACCGAGAACGGGTCCCAGCCCGAGGCCCGGCGTCCGGCAGCGAGCAGGCGCAACGCGTCGGCCCGCCGCACACTCACCCGTTCCGCCCCAAGCGCCATGCGGTTGGCCTTGAGCTGCCGTGCAGCCAGCGGGTCCCGTTCCAGCAGCAGCACGGCCGCGGCCCCGCGCGAGGCCGCCTCGAAACCGAGCGCACCGGTGCCGGCGAAGACATCGAGCACCGTCGCGCGGGGCAGCACGGGCTGCAGCCAGTTGAACAGGGTCTCGCGCTGGGCATCCGCGCTGGGGCGCAGTCCGGGTACCGGGGCGACCGGCAGCCAGCGCCGGCGCCAGTCACCGCCGATGATGCGCACCCGTGAGGGACGCCCCTGCCGGGTCACTCCTCGCCGCCGACCACGACCGTCACCAGCCTGTCGAGATCGATGCGCCGCTGAAACGCCTCGTGGACGTCGTCGACGCTCACCGCCTCGATGCGGTCGTTGTGCGCGGCCAGGAAGTCCAGCGGCAGATCGTAGAAGCCCATCATCCCGAGGTTCTGGACGATGTTCTGGTTCGACGCGAGACGCAGTGGAAATCCACCGGTGATATTCGCCCGCGAGGCCTCCAGCTCCTCGGCATCGACACCATCCCGGTGCAGACGCTCCAGTTCGTCGCGCAGAACCCCGATGGCTTCATCCGCCTGGTCGGTACCGGTCTGCATATTGACCAGGAACGGCCCCTCCGCCGCCATCGGTCGCACGGAGCTGAACACCGAGTAGGCCAGACCGCGCTGGGTGCGCACCTCGCGGAACAGCCGCGAGGTGAACCCGCCGCCACCAAGGGCGTGGTTACCGACGGTCAGCGGGTAGTAGTCCGGATCGTCGCGGCGCAGCGCCGGCGCCCCGATGAAGATATGCGCCTGCTCCGACGGAAAGGCGATACGCTCGGTGACCGGCCCTTCGAGCGCGGGCACTGGGGGCAGCGCCGGCGCGCGGTCGCCCGCGGGAAGTGCCGACGCGATACGCTCGGCAAGGGCCTCCGCCCCGGAACGCGAGATCGCCCCGGTCAGTGCCAGCACCGCGTTGCCGGCCGTGTAGAACTCCCGGTAGAAGTTCTCGACGTCTTCGCGGGTCAGCGTGGGAATGGTGTCCTCCCGGCCGTTCGGGGGATTCCCGTAGGGGTGGTCGCCGTACATCAGCTGGTAGAAGCGGCGGCTGGCCACCGAGCCCGGCTCCTGGCGCTCGCGCTGCAGGCCCCGGAGCATCTGCCGGCGCTCGCGGGCAAGGCCCTCCTCGGGAAAGGCCGGGGCCGCGAGCAGTTCGGAGAAGACGTCGAGCGCCTCGGCCATCCAGTCCGGCTCGGTCAGGGTACGCAGGGTGACGATGCCCATGTCGCGCGCGGAGCTGGTGCTGAATCGCGCACCGGCCGCCTCGAAGCGTTCGGCCAGGGTATCCGCGTCCATGGCCTCGGTGCCGAGGCTCAGTCCGTTGCTGGTCAGTCGGGCAAGACCGCTGCGCTCGCCGTCGCGCGCGGCACCGGCATCGAAGGTCAGTCGGATATCCACCATCGGCAGCGCGGGCGCCGGCGCATAGAGCACGCGCATGCCCGACTCGGTCTCCCAGCGCTCGATCTCCACCGCCTGCACCGGCGGCGCGAGCACCACGGCCGCAAGGAGGCCCAGGGTCGCGACCCAAAGGCCCGGTCGCGGTCGCGCCCGAACAACGGTCGCGGCAAGAGCCCGGATCGTCTTCATGCGTCACCTCCGATGGGCAGCGGATCCAGCCGGCCAACGGTCAGCCGGTCGGGCACCAGATATTCGCGCGCGACGCGCTGGACGTCCTCGGCAGTGACCGCCCGGATCCGCTCGACGTATTCGTCGGACACCTGCCAGCCGAGACCCACCGTCTGCAGCATGCCCAGCTCGAAGGCCTGGGCGCGGATCGAGTCGCGCTGGAAGATCTCGGAGGCGATCACGCGCGCCTGCACGCGCTCCAGTTCGGAGGCCTCCACCGGCTCGTTCTGCAGCCGCTCGATCTGGTCGAGCAGCGCGCGTTCCAGCGTCTCGATTTCGACCTCGCTGGCGGGTACAGCGGACACCGTGAACAGCGATTCCAGGCGGCTGAAGGCGCTGTAGCGGGCGGAGGTGCTGCTGGCGAGTTCCTGGCCCCGCACCAGGTCGCGCTCGAAGCGGGAGGCATTGCCAGAGTTCAGGATCCCCGCCGCGACAATCAGCGCATACGCGTCCGAGGGGTCCTCCAGCGTCATCAGCACCGGGGTCTTCCAGCCCATCATCAGGTAGGGGAGCTCGGCCGGGAGCCGCATCGTGATCCGGCGCTCGCCCAGGTGCGGGGTCTCGATGCGCGGCTTGCGGGCCGGCAGCTCGCGGGCGGGGATCGGGCCGAAGTGGCGTTCGGCAGCATCGATCACCGCATCCGGGTCCACGTCACCGACCACCACGAGCACCGCGTTGTTCGGCGCGTACCAGGCCTCGTACCACCGTTGCAGATCCTCCACAGTGTAGGCCTCGATATCCGTCATCCAGCCGATGATGGGATCGCCGTAGGGATGGTTGAGAAAGGCGGTCGCGTAGAACTGCTCCCGCAGCAGGGCATTCGGACGATCCTCGGTACGCAGACGCCGTTCCTCGATCACCACGCGCCGCTCGGGCTGAAACTCCTCTTCGGTGAGCTGCAGCGCGTGCATGCGCTCGGCTTCCATCGCCATCATCGTCTCCCAGTGCTCGCTGCCGATCACCTGGAAATATCCGGTGTAGTCGGCACCCGTGAAAGCGTTCTCCTGTCCGCCCAGCATGGAGACGATGCGCGAGAACTCCCCGGCCGGGTACTTCTCGCTGCCCTTGAACATCATGTGTTCGAGCATGTGCGAAATGCCGGTAATGCCGCCGTGTTCATCGACCGAACCGACCCGGTACCAGACCTGATTGGTGACCACCGGGGCCCGGCTGTCCACCTGCACCAGCACCGTCAGCCCGTTGTCGAGGCGGTGTTCGACGACCCCGTTCGAGGCGTGACCCGCGAGGGGGGCGAGCACCAGCCAGAGCACCAGCAGGCTGGGAAAAAGGCGTCTCATCATCTTCGGACCTCGTGATAGCATGGCGACCTTCTGTCTTGACCATGGTCGCCATGTTCGGTTTCGGAAAAAAAGAACCCTCCGCCGCAGATCCCGGGGAACGCGCCGGTCTCTTCGCCCGCCTGAAGCAGGGACTCGCAAAGACCGGCCGGGTCCTCAGCACCGACATCGGCGCGCTGTTCCGGCGCAAGATCGACGACACGCTGTTCGAGGAGCTCGAGGAGCGCCTGCTGCTCGCCGACGTGGGCGTGGACGCGACGCAGCAGATCATGGACCAGATCACGCGCGCAGTGAAGCGGGGCGAGCTCGGCGACGCGGAGGCCCTGATGCGGGCGCTCGAACAGGCCATGACCGATATCCTCGAGCCCGTGGAGGAGCCGCTGCGGATCCCGCCCGGCCGCGGCAAGCCCTTCTCGATCCTGGTGGTCGGCGTCAACGGGGCCGGAAAGACCACCACCATCGGCAAGCTGGCTCACCACCTGCGCGCGGAAGACTACTCGGTCCTGCTCGCCGCTGGCGACACCTTCCGTGCCGCGGCGGTGGAGCAGTTGCAGACCTGGGGCGAGCGCAACGGCGTGCCCGTCGTGGCGCAGCGCACCGGGGCCGATTCGGCCTCGGTGGTCTTTGATGGTCTGCAGGCCGCACAATCGCGGCGCACGGACGTGATGATCGCCGACACCGCGGGCCGCCTGCACACCCAGCACAACCTGATGGACGAGATCCGCAAGGTCAAGCGGGTGATGGGCCGGCTCGACCCGGACGCACCCGACGAGGTGCTGCTGGTGATCGACGGTGGCACCGGCCAGAACGCACTGGCTCAGGCCCGGCAGTTCCACGAGGCGCTCGGCGTTACCGGACTCGTGGTCACCAAGCTCGACGGAACCGCCAAGGGCGGTGTGCTGTTTGCGCTCGCCCGGCAGATGGGCATCCCGGTACGCTTCATCGGCGTGGGCGAGCGCGCCGAGGACCTGCAGCCCTTCGAGGCCCGCGCCTTCGTCCGCGCGCTGCTGAACCGCGCGGACGGTTGAACGCGGACGGATCGGGGAGGCCATGATACGCCTGCACCGTGTGACCAAGCGTTTCGGCTGCGGGACCGAAGCCCTGCGCAATGTCAGCCTGCGCGTGGACGCCGGCGCCCTCGCCTTCCTGACCGGCCCGTCCGGTGCCGGCAAGAGCACACTGCTGCGACTGATCGCGCGGCTGGAGCGCCCGACGCGTGGCCGCATCATGGTCGATGGCCGTGACCTTGGCACCCTGGCCCGGCGTCAGGAGCCCGAGTTCCGACGCAACATCGGCCTGGTGTTCCAGGATCACCGGCTGCTGTTCGACCGCCCCGTGCACGCCAACGTCGCGCTGCCGCTGGAAATCCTCGGATTCCGGCGCACGGAGGCGCGCAAACGGGTGCGGGCGGCGCTGGACAAGGTCGGTCTGCTGCAGAAGGAGAATGCCCAGCCGCTGACCCTGTCCGCCGGCGAGCAGCAGCGGGTCGGCATCGCCCGCGCGATCGTGCACCGGCCGGCACTGCTGCTGGCGGACGAGCCCACCGGCAATCTGGACCCGGAGCTCTCGCGCGAGATCCTCCAGCTGTTTCTGGACTTCAACCGTGTCGGCATGACCGCACTGATTGCCAGCCACAACCTGGGGCTGATCTCGACCCTCGGGAGACCGGTGCTGCACCTGGAGAACGGTCGCCTCGAGGCGCGCCACGTGACCCAGCCGCGGAGCACCGGATGAAGGACGGCAGCGATCGCGCCGGCTACCTCGAGGCCTGGCTGTACAACCATTCCGAGGCGGCTCGGCGAAGCCTCTGGCGGCGTGTCCACGCTCCGGGTCAGACACTGATCCTGGTCGCGGTGCTCGGCTTCATCCTCGCGCTGCCCGCCTACCTCTGGCTGCTGCTGGAGAATGCCCGGGCATTGTCCGCGGGCGTCGACCACCAGCCGCGGATCGCGCTGTACCTGGACCTCGAGGGCGGCGGGGCGCTGACCGGGACGGCGGCACGGATCGACGCGCTGCCCGGCGTCGCGGAGGTCACCGCGATCGAGGCGGACGCGGCGCTGGCCGCCTATCGCGAGAGCCTGCCGGACCCCGCGCTGCTCGACTGGCTGGAGGACAATCCGCTCCCCGCGATCATCGAGGTGCTGCCGCTGGAGCGCACTCCGGAGGCCGTGGCGGCAATGGAGCAGCAGCTCGCGACCCTGCTGCCGGAAGCGACGGTGATCAGCGACCACGAATGGGTGCGTCAGCTCGACGCCCTGCACGCGGCCGGTTTGCGCGTGCTGCTGGTGGTCTCTGCGCTGCTCGCGCTCGGCATCACGCTGATCCTCGCAGTTGCATCCGCGGCGGAGCTGCGGGAACGGCACGAGGAGATCGCGATCTCGCGCATCACCGGTGCCACCGACCGCTTCCTGCGCCGGCCATCGCTGTACGGGGGATTGCTGCTGGGAGTGGGCGGCGGCCTTGTCAGCCTGATTCTGCTGGGGATCGTCGTGATGATGACCCGAAGCCCGGTCGAGGAAGCCGCGGTGGTCTTCGGGATCCCGTTCGCCTTCGCGGGTCCGCAGGCCCGCGTGGGTTTGATGCTCGTCGGCACCGGGCTGGTGCTGGGCTGGATCGGAGCCCGGCTGGGCAGCGCCGCCGCCCTGCGCGATTGAGCGCCCGGGACCCGCGCGACGGCGGATTCAAACGGGGAACACGCGGGGCATTTAGCACTCTAAGTGGCAGACTGCTAATATCACCGAGCTTTTCAAGGGGGACACACATGAACCAGGCACTGATGCCAGGACGCATGGATTTGCCCGTCCCGGTCGGCAATCTGGACCACTACATGGCGGCGGTCAGCCGCATCGAGGTCCTCGGAGCCGAAGAGGAACGGCAACTGGCCCGCTCGCTGCACGGCTCGCACGATCTCGACGCAGCGCGCCGCCTCATTCTGCACAACCTGCGCTTCGTCGTGCACATCGCACGCGGATACTCGGGTTACGGCCTGCCGCTGGGCGACCTGATCCAGGAAGGCAACGTCGGCCTGATGAAGGCCGTGCGCCGCTTCGATCCCGAACAGGGCGTGCGTCTCGTCTCGTTCGCGGTGCACTGGATCCGCGCCGAGATCCACGAGTTCATCCTGCGCAACTGGCGCATCGTGAAGGTCGCGACGACCAAGGCGCAGCGCAAGCTCTTCTTCAACCTGCGTCAGGCCAAGCAGCGCCTCGGCTGGCTGAACGCGGACGAGGTCTCGGCGGTGGCCCGCGATCTCGGCGTGCCCGAGAGCGACGTGCTGGAAATGGAGAGCCGCCTCGCCAGCCGCGATACCAGCTTCGACCCGGATCCGGCCGACGACGAGGAGCGCAACCACCTGGTGCCGGCAGAGCAGCTCTCCGGCACGGTGGACAACGACCCGGCCCGGATCGTCGAGGATGCGGACTGGGACCGCCACTACCAGACGCAGCTGCAGCGTTCGCTGAGCACGCTCGACGCACGCACGCGGGACATCGTGGTCCGGCGCTACCTGATCGAGCCCAAGGCGACGCTGCACGAACTGGCCGCGGAATACGGCGTCTCCGCCGAACGCATTCGCCAGATCGAGAACCGCGCCTTCAAGGGCCTGCGCGAGGCCCTGGCCACCTGACGGTCATGGCCGTCGGCCTCCCCCGACGCTGAAAATCCCCTCCTCCGCTTGCGGGGGAGGGAAGAAGATGCGCGACGATCACGTTAACTTTCATGGCGCTCCGCCATCCCCGACGATGAAAGCCCCCTCCCCCACCTGTGGGGGAGGGTTGGGGTGGGGGCGCGGCGNCGGGCCCGGCCCTCACCCGTGGCCCTNACTCCCGGCCCTNCGGGNANATCNGGTTTTGCCCACCCTGCTCGGGCTACCCCGGATCCCGGAATCCCCGCGATCCGGGGTGGCAAATCGGGCTCCGGCGCGAGTTGCTATCCTTGTCGGCATGCGCCGGATCCATGCCGAAACCAAGCCCCGACCCGCGCCACCGCCGCTCTCGATCGTCAACACGGCGGCGCCGGCCGCGTGCCGGCCGGCCGCGGACTCTTCCCGAGCGACCACCCCGCAGTGCAGCGGATGAGCGCACCCGACCGACAGCATCCGGGTCAGCTCTGGCCCTCGGCGGACTACCAGCTTCAGGTGGAGCGCCTGCGCTCGGCGGTGGGACGGACGGTGTATCTGGTCGAAGTCGCGGCCTCTCCGATCACGCTGGGTGTGCGCCAGACCGGCGAGCCACACATACTGCTGGACGTGATCGACTTTGCCCGCCCGGACCCTGCACGCGGCCTCGCGCCGCACATGATCGTGCTCGATGACGGGCGGGGCATCAACCTGGGGCAACTGGTCAGGGTCAGCGTCGACCGCGCCTACGGTCCGTCAGCCGACCAGACGCTCTATCTGGACAGGGAACTGCAGCAGCAGCTGCTGCTGCGCAAACGCCGACTCTCGAGGGCCTTCATTGCGCGCCACGCGCGCCTGCTGCTCGGGCACGTGCTCGGTCAGACCGAGCCACCGCCACCGCCGTCACTGGAAGCCGATCAGGATTGGCGGGACAGAACCGCGCTAGCCGGCGAACAGGATCACCGAAAAGAAGCTGAGCCACGACATGATGATCAGAATGACGATCAGAGTCAGGGGAAGATTCTCGAAGGTGAACCAGTCGCGCATCGCCAGCGATTCCGTCAGTGATCTGGCCCGGAAGGGTATGACGAAGCCGGGCGGGACGCAACACTAGTGTCCTGTCACACGTGCCGAACCGGGCGCCTCAACGGCGATCGTCGTCGCGCGGCGTCTCCGGGTCGTCGTCGCTGCTTTCCGGGGGGCGTGCATTCTGGTTGCCGGGGATCAGCGGGTCGTCGTCATCCATCAGGATGCGGTGGGCCGGCCCCTCCATGTCCTCGTACTGACCGGAGCGGATCGCCCAGAACAGGGCACCGCCGATGATCACCACGAGCATCAGGGCTATCGGGATCAGCATGTAGAGCACTTCCATGGCTCTAGTGTAGCAGGCCCTCTGCCGCGGGTTGCCAGAACCCGGGCGGGCGACGCGTGCTCAGCCGTCGCGGGCGGGGCGTATCACGTTGGCCGCGAGCGGCCGGCGCGTGTCGGTCCCCGGCAGCAGTTCGTCGACGTCGCGGCGCAGCCTCAGCGCATTGCCGACCACGATCAGCGAACTCAGCGACATCCCGAGCGCGGCCAGCCACGGGGTCAGTAAGCCGGTGGCAGCCACCGGCAGCGCGATGCCGTTGTAGCCGACCGCCCAGACGATGTTCTGGCGCACGATGCGCAGGGTCTCGCGCGCCTGCCGGATCGCCGCGGGGATCGCCTCCAGGTGATCGGACATCAGCACCAGGTCCGCCTGGGTCTGGGCGATCCGGGTTCCGCTGCCCATCGCCAGCGAAACGTCCGCCCCCGCGAGCACGGGCGCATCGTTGATGCCCTCGCCGGCCATCAGCACGATATCGCCGCGCGCCTGGCGTTCGCGCACGTAGGCGACCTTGTCCTCGGGCGTCATCCCGCCATGCGCCTCGGCGATCCCGACGTTCGCGGCGAAGGTCGCGGCCGCCTCCGGGCTGTCCCCGGAGAGCAGCACGACCTCGAGGCCCAGTTCCGTCAGTTCGGCCACCGTCTCGCGCACACGCGGACGCGGCTGGTCCGCGAACCAGAACACGCCGAGCACCTCGCCGGCGCGCGCCAGCCACACCGCCGTTGCCTCCGGGTGTGCCACAGG
>SL_3KL_010_SEDDRAFT_10005269_pt1 | contig 11630 bp, 6 predicted proteins | sample SodLakKL_010_SED_2_FD_10381 | JGI IMG/M metagenome (IMG submission 10381)
TCTGGAGCCGCGATTCCCGGACTCCCTCGAATACGAGATCCCGTTCGATACCACCCAGTTCATCGAGGCATCGATCGAGCGTGTTCTACTGACGCTGGTCCAGGCACTCGTGCTGGTGATCGCGGTGGTCTACCTGTTTCTGCAGACATTGCGCGCCACGGCGATCCCGATCGTCGTCGTGCCCGTATCCCTGATCGGTACGCTGGCCGGCATGTACGCGTTCGGGTTTTCGCTCAACATGCTCACGATCTTCGGCCTCGTGCTCGCGATCGGCATCGTGGTCGACAATGCCATCATCGTTCTGGAGAACACGGAGCGGATCATTCGCGATGAAGGGCTCGCGCCGCCGGACGCCGCCCGCAAGACGATGGAGGAAGTCGCCACACCCATCATTGCAATGACGCTGGTCACGGTGGCGGTATTCGTGCCGGTCGCGTTCATCGGTGGTTTCAGCGGCCAGATGTACCAGCAGTTTGCCATCACCATCGCGGTCTCGGTGGGCATCTCCGGTGTCGTCGCGCTGACGCTCAGCCCGGCAATGTGTGCCGCGCTGCTCTCCGCAGAGCCGCGGCGACCGGCGGCGCCATTTCGCTGGTTCAACCGGATGTTCGATCGCGGCACCTCCGCCTACCTGGCCGGAGTGCGTTTCCTGCTTGGCCATCCGCGCACGGGTCTGGGACTGTTCGCTGTGCTGCTGATCGCGGTGGCACTCCTGTTCCGTGTTGTCCCGGGCGGGCTGGTGCCGGATGAGGACCAGGGCTACGTGTTCGCGGCCACCGAGTTGCCGCCGGCGGCATCGCTGCCGCGCACGGAGGACGTCATGGAGCGCCTCGACGAGCGCTTGATGTCGTATCCGGAGGCAGCCGATGTCGTGAGCTTCTCGGGCATGAGCCTGCTCTCCGACGGCAACAAGTCCTATGCCGGGACGACGTACCTCACTCTGGATCACTGGCGCGAGCGCCGTGATCGCGAGCACAGCAGCGATGCCGTGATCGAGCGTATCGACAACGATGGCCGCGCCATTGCCGAGGCCGACATCCGGGCATTCAATCCTCCGCCCATCGTGGGCATATCGACGACGGGCGGCTTCTCCGCCTATCTGCAGAGTCGCGTGGGTGACGATACGGATACCCTGCTCGAACGCGCCAACGAGTTGATCGAAGCTGCGGCAGAACGCCCGGAGCTGGCCGATGTGCGGACCTCCCTCAGTAACGATGTGCCGCGCTATGAAGCCGACATCGATCGTGAACAGGCATTCGCGGCCGGTGTGCCGCTCAACGCCGTGTTCGAGACCATGCAGAGCACGCTTGGTGCGGTCTATCTGAATGATTTCAACCTGTTCGGGCGCGTGATGCGTGTCCACATGCAGGCGGAGTCCGAGTTCCGTGAACGTCCGTCGGATCTGGACAAGGTGTTCGTGCGCTCCGACGATGGTGCGCTGGTGCCGCTGTCCACGCTGGTGCAGGTTGCGCGGGCGGAGGGTCCCGACGAGGTGGAGCGCTTCAACGTGTTTCCCGCGGCACGGATTACCGGCCAGCCCGCCGAGGGCTACAGTTCGGGCGATGCCATCCGTGCACTCAACGAGTTGGTGGATGAGGTCCTGTCGGACGACTATCTGCTCGGCTGGACCGGGGCCGAGTACCAGGAGCAGCAGGCCTCGGGCGCCTCGCTGCTGGCCTTCGTGCTCGGGGTGATCTTCGTCATCCTGATCCTCGCGGCGCAGTACGAGCGCTGGTCCCTGCCGCTGGCCGTCCTCATGGCGATCCCGTTCGCGGTCTTCGGGGCACTCCTGGCGATCTGGTTCACCGGCCTGGAGAACGGCATCTATTTCCAGATCGGGTTGCTGGTGCTGGTGTCGCTGGCCGCCAAGAACGCGATCCTGATCGTGGAGTTCGCAGTCCAGCGGCGCGAGCAGGGCATGTCCCCGGCCGAAGCCGCGCTGGAGGCGGCTCGCCTGCGCTTCCGGCCGATCATGATGACGGCGGTTTCCTTCATCCTCGGCGTCGTCCCGCTGGCGCTGGCGAGCGGTGCGGGCGCGAACAGCCAGCAGGCCATAGGCACCGGCATCATTGGCGGCATGCTGAGCGCAACGTTCCTCGCCCTGCTGTTCGTGCCGATGTTCTACTACCTGATCACCACCGCGACCGAACGCATGCGCGGCGAGCCCGACGTGCGGGAACCGGTCGACCAGGAAGCGACGCCATGATGCGCGTGCGCGGTTTCCTGCCAGCGCTGCTCGGTTGCGGCCTGCTCGCCGCCTGTGCCGTGGGGCCCGATTACGAACAGCCCGAGGTCGATCTGCCGGAGGAATGGCCGGAGGAGCTCGACGCCCGCATGGAGGCGGATTTCGAGGACATCGATCACTGGTGGGAGCTGTACGAGGAGCCGATCCTCGAGCAGTTGGTACGCGAGGCGCTGGTGAACAACCTCGATGTGGCGGTCGCCGCCGCCCGGGTCACGCAGGCGCGCGCTGTACTCGGCTTGAGTCGCTCGGAGCGGTATCCGACGCTCGATGCGTTCGCCGAGGCCGAGCGCGAGGATCCTGGCCTCACCGGCGGCGAAACCGAATCGGAGTTCGTGCTCGGCGGCCTGCTGAGCTATGAACTCGACCTCTGGGGGCGCCTGGCGCGCAGCGAAGAGGCAGCGCGTGCGGAACTCCTGAACACGGCCTTTTCGCGCGATGCGGTAGTGCTGGCAGTGATTGGCGATGTGGTCGGCGCCTACTTCGCGCACCGGGCGACGATCGAACAGATCGAGATCACGCAGGCGACCATCGAGTCCCTGCAGGAGGCGCTGGAACTCGAGCGCTCGCGTCGCGAGGGCGGCGCCTCCACGGAACTGGCCGTGCGCCAGGCGGAGGCCGAACTGGAGACGAGCCGGGCCGGGTTGCCGAGCCTGAACGAGAGCGCGGAGCGCCAACGCCGGGCGTTGGCGGTTCTCATCGGGGATCAGGAAGCGGTGCTCGAGGGTGTTGATTTTCTGGAGAACGAAGGGCTCGATGACCTGGCCGAGACGCAGATTGAACTGCCGGACACGATGCCGTCGGAGCTGCTCCTGCGGCGACCCGACATCCGGGCCGCGGAGGCGTCGCTGATCGCGGCGAACGCCGATATAGGCGTCACCCGAGCGGCGTGGTTGCCGAGCCTCAATCTGGCAGCCCTGTTCGGCCAGGGCGCGACCCAGGTCGGTGATCTGGCGTCAAGCGATGCCGGCCTGTGGGAGATCTCCGCCGCGGCGACGGTACCGATCCTCAGCTTCGGCCGTCGCCAGGCGGAGCTTGATGCTGCCGAGGCCGGTCGGGACATTGCCGAACAGCAGTACCGGGCCGCCATCCAGGCGGGCTTCCAGGAGGTCGGTGACGCCTGGACGGTGCTGCGGGCGGCTGAGGAGCGGGTGGCCGCACGCGAGCGCGAGATCGAGGCCCGGGTCGAGGTGCTGCGCCTCGCCGAGCGGCGCTACCTGGGCGGTTACATTCCCTATCTCGAGGTTCTCGATGCCCGGCGCGCGCTGCTCGATGCACGCTTGACCATGACCGAGGCCTCGCGGGACCGGCTGGTGGCCACGGCCGTCCTGTTCCGGGCGCTCGGTGGCCTGCATGGGGTGGGCGATGCCATACCGGGGCCGCGCAATGACCTCACCGACCCCGGCGATACCTGAACGCGAGCGTTACGGGTGCCGGTGTCGCATCGGTTGTGGCACTCTCTCGCCGTTATCCCGAAAGCAGGAGGTGGGCAACGCCGTTGGCGTTGCGATACGCAAGCAATGAAACGGACGGTGCACGGCGCGCGCAGTACAGGGAAGAGGCGGGCATTGTCCGGTCTTGTCGCAGTGCTCCTGGTTTGCGGCCTCCATGTCGGGCATGCCGGTGACGAGTCCCCGCAAACGCACGCCGTGACGGTGCTGAGTTTCGCCGATGTGCGGGTCCGTACTGAATATTCGGCGCCGGCGGAGGTTGTGGCACTTGCGCGCACGCGGGTGGCGGCCCGCTTGCATGCTCCAGTGGACCGGTTGCATGTCGATGTCGGCGACAGCGTGCAGCGCGGCGACCCGATTGCCCGCCTCGAGTGTGACGACTATCTGGACCGCCTTGAACAGGCAGAGGGTCGACAGGACGAGCTCGAGGCCCGTCGCAAGCTCGCCCAGGCGCGTCTGGAGCGTACGCGCCGGCTGCGTGAACAGGGGGCGGCATCGGCCGAGACGCTCGAGGAAGTCGAAGCCGAGCGGGACTCCCTGACCGCTTCCCTGCGCTCGCAGCGCGGGAGCTTGCGCGAGGCCAATCGCGATGTCGAGCGCTGCGATGTGACTGCCCCCTTCGCGGGCATGATCACCGCGCGCGTGGTGAGTGAAGGGGCCTGGGTCCAGCCGGGGATGGAGATCGTCCGCCTCCTCGACGTCGATCGACTGGAACTGCGTGCCCACCTTCCGGCCCGGCAGTTGCCCGCCGGTGTCGAACTGGCGGGGGCCGAGTTTCGCGTCGGCGAACGGGTGTTCGCTGTGGAGCAGCGCGGTGCCGTTGCGGAATCGGACCCCCAGACGCGCATGCGGGAGGTCCGGTTCCGGTTTATCGATGTCCCGCCCCTGGCGGGCAGCGCCGGTCGGCTTCACTGGCAGGATCCGGACGCTGCGGTGCCCGCCCATCTCCTGGTCCGGCGCGAGGGTGAGCTCGGTGTAATGATCGTGCGCGACAATGCCGCGCGGTTCCATCGTCTGCCCGCGGCGGTCGAGGGCAGGGCCGCATCGGCGCCCGATCTCACGCCCTCCGACCGTCTCATCATCGACGGCCGTCACGCTGTGCGCGCCGGTGATCGGGTGCGCGAGACGGAAGACCCTGCCGACCCGTCGCCACAATAATGTACCGCCGCCTGATCGAGAATCACGTACTCGCGAACATCACTTTCGTGCTGGTGCTGGTGATGGGCATCACGGCCTACACCCTCATGCCGCGCCAGCAGGATCCCACGGTGAACTTCAACTGGATCGAGATCATCACGATCCTGCCGGGGGCAGCTCCCGAGGACATCGAGCGGCGCGTCACCGATCCCCTGGAGCGGGCCGTGCGGCGTGTGGACGATATCCGCTTCGTTTCCAGCGCGAGCAGCGAGAGCGTGTCGCGCATTCTCGTGCGTTTCGAGGATATCGCTGACACGACCTTCCGCGAACGCGTCACCGATCTGCGCCGGGAGGTCCAGAACGCCGAATCCGAACTGCCGGACGACTCCGAGGATCCGGAGATTGTCGAGATCACGACGGCGAACGCGTTTCCCGCAGCCACGCTGCTGATCACCGGCCCGGATGATGGCGAGCATCTTCGCCGGCAGGCGCGAATTCTCGAACGCGAGATCGAGCAGGTGCCCGGCGTCGATGATGTGCTGCCCACGGGTCTGCAGCAGCCGGAACTGCAGGTGCGGTTCGACCCGGCCAGCGTCGAGGCATTCGGCCTCCATCCGGGGGACCTCGCCGACACGGTGCAGGGGTACTTCCGCGACCTGACCGCCGGCCAGGAGAATGTCGGCGATCAGGCCTGGTTGGTGCGGATCGAGGGCACCAGCGCGGATCCGGCACGGATCGGGCAGTTGCCGATCACGACAGCCGTCGGCGAAGTCCCCCTCGATGCCGTGGCCGACGTCGGCATCGGACGCAGCGAACCCTCATCGCTGGCCCGTTTCGAGGGCGGGCCGGCGATCATGTTCGGTATCACCAAGCAGCCACGGGCGAACACGCTTGAACTCGTCGAGCGCCTGCAGGCATTCATCGACGAGCGCAATGAGCTCNGTGAGCGCACCGGGATCACCCTGGTGCTTGCCGATGATCAGACGGAAGTGACCCGCAACGCCCTCGGCGTCATGCAGCGCAACATGCTGATCGGCCTGGGTCTGGTGATGGCGGTCGCCTGGCTGTTCCTGGGCTCAGGCATCTCGTTCCTGCTCGGAATTGCCATTCCATTCATCATCGCCGGTGCCTTCTGGGTGCTCTGGGGCGCGGGGGAAACCCTGAATGTCACGGTTCTGCTGGGTATGGTCATTGCCCTCGGCATGATCGTCGATGCCAACGTCGTGGTCGTCGAGTCCATCTATTACCGGCTCGAACGGGGCGTCGACCGCATGCGGGCGGCGATCGACGGAGTCGCCGAAGTGTTTACCCCGGTCACCGCATCGGTGGCAACCACGATTGCGGCGTTTCTGCCGCTGATGCTCATGCCCGGCATACTCGGGCAGTTCATGTACGTCGTGCCGTTCGTGGTCACCGTCGCACTGCTGGCCAGCCTGGTGGAGGCATACTGGATGCTGCCGGCTCACGTCAACGCCATGCGCCCGCGCGTGCGTGCACGCTCGCGCAGTCAGCAGTTGCGCACGCACTGGCTGCGCCGGATCCGCAGCCGCTATACGCTCATGCTGGCCTGGGCGCTGCGCCGACCGAAGCGGATCCTGGCGGCGGCGCTGGCGCTGTTTCTCCTCGCCCTCACCGCGGTGGCGACGGAACGGGGCGTGCGCTGGGACTTCTTCGCCTTCGATCCCTTGCCGCTGTTCTACGTCAACGTCGAAATGCCGGCCGGCACGCCGGTCGAGAAAACCCTGTCCCGGGTGGAAGAGGTCGAGGCGCGCGCACGGGAGTACCTGCGCCCGGGCGAGGCGCGGTCGGTCGTCCCCTATGCCGGGCAGATGTACACGGACGCGGAGATCCGCCGCGGCAATCAGTACGGTCAGGTGCTCGTGGCGCTCAATCCGCGCACCAGCGATGGGCGCACGACCAACGAGATCGTCGACTCCCTGCGCGGGCGCTTCGAGGACATCGCCGGTGCGGAGGTCTCGCTCCTGCAGCTGTCCGGCGGGCCACCCGCCGTGCGACCGATCAGTATCAAGGTGCGGGGCGACGACTTCGCCGACATTCGCGCCGCCGCGGCCGATCTGCGCGCGCGGATGGGCGACCACCCGTACATCACGGATGTCGTCGATGATGACGAGCTCGGCATGATGCAGCTCAACGTGCGCGTGGACGCCCGGGCCGCACACCGTGCCGGCCTCGCACCCGAGCGCATCGCCCGTACCGTGCGGCTGATGGTCGATGGCGAGATCGTCACCGCGTTCCAGGATGCGGGCGAGGAACGGGAAGTGCGGGTGCGAGCCGGACGCGAGCGGGCCACTGCCATCGATGACGTGCTCGCGATTTCGCTGCCCGACGGGCAGGGGCGCCCGGTACCGCTGACGGAGCTGGTCGACATCGAGCGCGGGCCGGGGATGGCCAGCATTCGCCACCACAACTTCACCCGCGCGATCACCGTCGAGGCGGACATCGTGCGCGAGGAGATCGACGCGGTGGCCGCGAACAACTGGATCCGCGAGCAGTGGCGCCAGATTCGCGGAGATCATCCGGATGTGACCCTGGATTTCTCCGGCATGCTCGACGACATCGAGGAGAGTCTCGAGGCCATGGCCGTCCTCGGCCTGCTTGGCATCGGGCTGATTTATCTGATCCTCGGGACCCAGTTCCGCAGTTACTTCCAGCCGTTGATGATCCTGGTCACCGTTCCGATGGCGTTTACCGGTGTTGTTGCGGGACTGGTCGTCACCGGCAATCCGATTTCGCTGTTCACGCTCTATGGCGTGATCGCGCTGGCGGGCCTGGCGGTCAATGCCGCCATCGTCATGGTCTCGACGGCGAACGCGCGCATCGATCAGGGCATGTCGCTGGTGCACGCGACCATGTTTGCCGCCCGCAGGCGCGTGATTCCGATCCTGATCACGTCCACCACGACGATAGCCGGGCTGTTCTCGCTGGCCACCGGCCTGGGCGGCCGGTCGTTGCTCTGGGGTCCGGTAGCGACCGCCATCGTCTGGGGCCTGCTCGTCTCGACCATCCTGACGCTGTTCGTGATACCCACGCTGTACGGCCTGAGCATGCGCCGTTCGTGGCGCCTGCGCCGCGCCTGAGCGGCCTGTGCAGCCGCGGGCGGTGTCGCCCGGGCGCGCGGTTGTGATACAGTCGCCGGCTTCGCCGGGGCGCTGCACGGAACATCCGTGCGCCGTATAATGCAGGGTTGGCGGCGCGAAAGTGGCGGAATCGGTAGACGCGCTGGCTTTAGGTGCCAGTGGGGGCAACCCCGTGAGAGTTCGAGTCTCTCCTTTCGCACCAGTCAGGCGGTCACGCGCGGTTTGGCCGCGCGTTTGCATACACGAGTTCTGACAGCCCGCGAGTGTGGCAGCTGCCGGCTCCGAGGCGAGGCAATGAGCGGGCGCGGCGGCAGTCGCCCCGGGATCCAATCAACGACGTAGGTGACCCGATGCAGGTTTCCCTGGAACGCAAGGAAGGTCTGGAGCGCACGCTCCGGGTCGATATCCCCGCAGACCGCGTGCAGAGCGCCGTGGATGAGAAACTGGGGCAGCTGGCCCGCAATATTCGCCTGGACGGCTTCCGTCCCGGCAAGGTGCCGATGAGAGTGGTGCGTAACCGCTTTGGCGGCGAGGTACGCCGCGAGGTGCTCGGCGAGCTCATGCAGTCGAGCCTGCAGGACGCCATCACCCAGGAGGAGCTGCGCCCGGCCGGCACGCCTTCCGTTGAAGCCGACGACACCGACGATGGCGGCGTGACCTTCCGCGCGACCTTCGAGGTCGTGCCCGAGATCGAGGTCCGGGGGCTCGCGGGCGTCGAGATCGAGAAGCCGGTTGCCGAAGTCACTGAATCCGATGTCGACAACATGGTCGAAACACTTCGCAAGCAGCGCAAGACGTTCGAGGACGTCGAACGCCCGGCCGCGAGCGGCGACCAGATCGTGATCGACTTTGTCGGACGCAAGGACGGTGAGGCCTTCGAGGGCGGATCGGGTCAGGATACGCCCGTCGAACTGGGCGCGGGCCGCATGATCGACGGCCTCGAAGAGGGCATGGAGGGCATGTCGACCGGCGAAACGCGGACCATCGACGTCACCTTCCCGGAGAACTACCAGGCCAGCGAACTCGCCGGCGAGACCGTCCAGTTCGAGGTCACCGCGAAGGCGGTGCAGGAGGCCAGGCTCCCGGAGGTCGACGAGGAGTTCGCCCGCGGCTTCGGCATCGAAAGCGGCTCCATCGATGAACTGCGTGCCAGCCTGCGCGGGAACATGGAGCGCGAGCTGGCCCAGACGCTGCGTGGCCAGGTCAAGGAGCGCGTGCTCAATGCCCTGCTCGAGCAGAACGAGATCGAGGTGCCTTCGCCGATGGTCACCGAGGAGATCGGGCGGATGCGCGAACAGATGAAGCAGCGCCTGGGTGGGCAGATCCCGGATGCGCAGCTTGGCGACGACATGTTCCGCGAAGAGGCGACCCGTCGCGTGCGCCTGGGCCTGCTGCTCGCGGAGGTCATCCGCAAGGCGGAGATCAAGGCCGATCCCGAACGGGTCAAGAACCAGGTCGAGGAGATCGCCTCGTCCTACGAGGACCCCGAGCAGGTTGCGCAGTATTACTTCGAGAATCGCGAAGCCCTGTCCGGCGTCGAGGCGATGGTCGTGGAGGACCTCGCGGTCGAGCACCTGCAGGCGGAAGCCGAGGTGACCGAGAAGCCGAGCGATTTCGATACCGTCATGAACCGGAGCAGCTGAGGCCCGATGCGATGAATCTCGTCCCGATTGTTGTCGAACAGACCCCGCGCGGCGAACGCTCCTACGACATTTTCTCGCGCCTGCTCAAGGAGCGGGTCGTGTTCCTGGTGGGGCCGGTCGAGGATCAGATGGCCAACCTCGTGGTGGCCCAGTTGCTGTACCTGGAATCGGAGAATCCGGACAAGGACATCTCCCTGTACATCAACTCGCCGGGTGGCTCGGTGACCGCCGGGCTGTCGATCTACGACACGATCCAGTTCATCAAGCCCGATGTGAACACCCTCTGCATCGGGCAGGCGGCCAGCATGGGCGCACTCCTGTTGGCCAGCGGGACCCACGGCAAGCGGCACGTTCTGCCGCACTCCCGGGTGATGATCCACCAGCCACTGGGCGGTTTCCAGGGGCAGGCCACGGACATCGACATCCACGCGCGGGAGATTCTCCAGACCCGCGATCGCCTGAACCAGATCCTGGCGCACCACACCGGGCAGAAGATCGAGCAGGTGCGCGAGGACACGGAGCGGGACCACTTCATGAGTGCCGAGCGGGCGGTCGAATACGGCCTGGCGGACCGCGTGGTGTCGAATCGCGGCTGACGCCACAGGCGCGCCGCGGCGGCGGGCCGGGGCTCCGGCGGGGCCTTGCAAAAGCCCCCCTGAAGCGGCATTGTGACCCTTGTGACCTGAGCCTTCGGGGCCAATCCTTTCATGACCGACCATACCGACGACAAGCAGGAAGGCGGCAAGCTGCTGTACTGCTCGTTTTGCGGCAAGAGCCAGCACGAGGTCCGCAAGCTGATTGCCGGGCCTTCGGTGTTCATCTGCGACGAGTGCGTCGATCTCTGCAACGACATCATTCGCGAGGAGATGCAGGATGCCACCCGTGCATCCACCACACGCCTGCCGCGGCCCAGCGAGATCAACGAGATTCTCGATGACTACGTGATCGGGCAGACCTCGGCGAAGAAGATCCTCTCGGTTGCGGTCTACAATCACTACAAGCGGCTCGAGTTCCGCCAGGGCAAGGACGAGATCGAGCTGGCGAAGAGCAACATACTGCTGATCGGCCCGACAGGGTCGGGCAAGACCCTGCTCGCCGAGACGCTTGCGCGCCTGCTCAACGTGCCGTTCACGATCGCCGATGCCACCACGCTGACGGAGGCCGGCTATGTGGGCGAGGATGTCGAGAACATCATCCAGAAGCTGCTGCAGAAGTGCGACTACGACGTCGAGAAGGCACAGAACGGCATCGTCTACATCGACGAGATCGACAAGATTTCGCGCAAGTCGGACAACCCCTCGATCACGCGGGACGTCTCCGGTGAAGGCGTGCAGCAGGCGCTGCTGAAACTCATGGAAGGCACGGTCGCCTCCGTGCCGCCACAGGGTGGACGCAAGCACCCGCAGCAGGAGTTCCTGCAGGTCGACACCTCGAACATGCTGTTCATCGTCGGCGGTGCTTTCGCGGGCCTGGACCGCATCATTCGCGATCGTTCCGATCATGGCGGTGTCGGTTTCGGCGCGGAGGTGATGACGCGCGACGAGCGTCCCAACGTGGGCGAGGTCCTGCGCGGGGTGGAGCCCGAGGATCTCATCAGCTACGGGCTGATTCCCGAGTTCGTCGGTCGGTTGCCCGTCGTGGCGACCCTGGAGGAGCTCGACGCCGACGCGTTGGTCCGCATTCTCACCGAGCCCAAGAACGCCATCATCAAGCAGTACAGCAAGCTTTTCGAAATGGAGGGCTGCGAATTCGAGATGCGCGAGTCCGCGCTGTACGAGATTGCAAGCAAGGCGATGGCGCGCAATACCGGTGCGCGAGGTCTGCGCACGATCATCGAGGCCGTCCTCCTCGACACGATGTACGAACTCCCTTCCATGACGGGAGTCAAACGCATCATTGTGGACGATGCAGTCGTTCGCGGTGAGGCGTCTCCCTACCTGCTGCTCGAAGGCCAGGAGCACGAGCCGGTCCGGGTCGAGGAGGCGAGCCGCCAGCAGGACACCGAGCCCGCCTACCGGCGTGCCGCCTCCGACGAATAGCGGCGGCGTTCCGCCTGTTG
>SL_3KL_010_SEDDRAFT_10005270_pt1 | contig 11630 bp, 15 predicted proteins | sample SodLakKL_010_SED_2_FD_10381 | JGI IMG/M metagenome (IMG submission 10381)
GCTCGCCGGAGGCGAGACCTTCGAGAAGCAGCGCTTCAAGCCGCTCTTCACCCACACGCTCGAGGTCGGCGCGGATCAGGCTGCGGACATAGTCGCTCGCGTTGCTGTAGGTACCCGTGCGCTTCACGCGCTCCTCGACGAGCTCCTTGAGCCGCTCCGGGAGCGAGATGTGTAGGGTCGTGTTGCTCATGGTCGAGGCCTTTTCCATATGCTGATATTGTAAGATTTCCGTCAAAGATTGTCAATTTTCTGCCAAGGCGCCGACCGCGCGGGGCGCAACCACCTCGATAAGGACCCGGAAGCGGCTGTGAGACCCCAAAAATGGCCGTAGACGCTCGGAAGTGCGTCGAAAGGCAGGGATAATGGTCTCGCCGCCGAAACAGCGCCTAGGGAGCCTCCTGGCGCCTCTGCGGCCTCTTTCAGGAGCGCGAGTACGGCAGAGGTAGCGCTTCGCTCGGTGCACCTTCAGCCGGAGCCGGAGCGTTGGTCTCGCCGCTGGTCATCCCCTGCCCTACCGGGTTGCCATCGGTGCCGGCCTCTGCCCTACGGCCGGCATCCCGTCGGATGAGGTCGCGGATGTAGTCGCTGATCGATGAATAATCACCGCTTTCGATGCGCCGATTGATTGTGTCTAAAAGATTTTCGGGTATAGATACGCTGAGTTTGCTCATAGCTCTTATATTTAAAGTCAAATAATAAATAGTCGCATATAGTACGATATATTCGTATTATATATTATTTTTTAGCTGCCTCCTTGTGGATAACTTTATCCACAACAGCCTTGTGTATTAGATATCTATTAAAGATATATTAGAACTTCGCGCTGCACTGCAAAAAATCGTTATTTTTCAACGTATTATCGGGAAAAATCCGGGCTGCGGCTCGGGTCAAACCTCCCACTCACTCATGTCAAACCTCCCACTCTCTCGGGTCAAACCTCCCACTTTCGGGTGGTAGAGCTGTGACAGGCGCATGGCCGATCAAACCCGATCGGCGGCGAGTTCGTCTTCCAGACGATTGATCTGACCGACCTCGTGCGGGCACGCATGAACGACGTGCTCTTTGGAGCTGCGCTTGGCGAGGTGGAGATATCCTGATTCGTCGCAGTACGGGCACGCGGCGATCCGCTCGTGCACCGCTTCCCGCTCCTTCCGCCGGGCTCGGTCGCTCTTCCAGGCCGCGTGGTAGCGCTTGAGGGCGCTGAAGTAGAGCATGTCGAACCTGGTCTTCTTCGCCTCCTCGATCGCGTAGGCGATGAGATCGCGGATATCCTGGTCGGGATGCTCCTCCAAGAGCTCGTCGGCGTAGGCGGTCTCGTGCTCCTCGAAGCGGTTGCGGTCGTGGCCGAGCTGCTGGTGAAAATGCGCGACGAGCTCGAGCGGCATCTGGATGGTGCGCAGCTCGGCGCTCGCCTTGAACTGGAGCCGCGGCTGCTGGTGGTCGACGTAGTAGAGGTCGTAGTCGGTGAAGAACCCCTTCCCCGGCCAGAATGAGACGTTGAAGCCGGCACCCTCCGCGTTCTTCTCGACGCTCCAGCGACGCAACAGACCTGATGTCTTCAAGGCATCAAGATGATGTCCAAGTTGATCCTTTATGATATCAGACTTATATCGCCGTGGCTTCAAACCCCCGAGCCACTCCCGACAGATCGTCTCGTAGTCCTTGGTGAACCGCAGATCCTTGGGACTGCTCCCGGGCTGGAAGAGGTTCGAGAGGTGGTAGAAGACCCGCTTGTAGAGCACGAGCCCAATCGGCTCGAGGATGCTCAAGCGGTAGAGGTTGAAGAACGCGACATGGCGCTTGTTGATGCTCGCCGTGATCGAGGGCGCCAGGCGAACCGCGCAGCGGGTCAGGGTGTCACCGCGACCGGCGAACAGCGCGTCCGCCAGCACGCTGAAATCGTACATCTGCCACTCGCCCGTCTCCTTGTCGTAGAGCGAGGCAGTGATGCCGGTGCGGCGTAGCTGCATGATCGCGGTGAAGAGCTCCTCGGAGAGCTTCTTGCCCGACCAGGCGCGACCGACGAGCGACGCGAGCTCGCGCTGGCTGAAGGATGCGTTGTCGCGATAGACGGCACGGCCATCCTCGGTGAAGGTCACGCCCTCTTCGGTGATCTTGAGGAAGATCGCCTGCAAGACACGATACGCGAGCACGGACGGCTGCCCGTAGGACGGATTGACGTCGACGGTGATCGGCTCCTTGCGCGCATCGGCCAGGGTGAGCCGGCCGGTGCGGCGGCGCGCTTCACGCGGGTCGAAGCAGAAGAGCGAACCCTCGAGGCGGAGGATGTTGATCTCCTCCATGAGGCGGCGGTCGAGATCGATGATGATCTCACCGTTGGGTCTCAGCTCGACCGTGTTGGGCATGGCGCGGTTCTTTTTGTTCATAGATCGAACGACCAACGCAACGGCTGTACACGATCCTCCCGGCGATCGCCCTGCGATGGTGTCGTTACGAGTAGTATACCCCCTGCCCTTCCAACGCCATTCGTATCGGCTGTGGACAGCTTAGGCGCGGTCGTCATCGCGCCGATCGCGCGGAAGGCCGCTGTCGAGCGCGTCACGCATCGGCACGAACGTGTCGCCCTCCTTCTTCGCGCTGCTCGGCCAGATCGAATTCATCAGGGTCTGCAATGAGCCGAAGAGCGACTTGGTATCGCGCTCGCTGGCGAAGAAGCGATCGATCTGTTGATCCTTTGTGGTGAGCTGCTCGAGGAGCGCGCGCTTGTCCTTCTGCAGCTCGTCCTTGTCCTGCTTGAGGCCGTCGATCTGCTCCTTGTAGGTCGCGAGCAGCCGGTCGTAGAGTTCGCGCTGCTGCTCATTGAGAGCCGCGACTTTCTCCTCGTATGCACGTTCGGCGTGACGCGACACGTCGCGACCTGTCGCGACAGGTCGCGACGTGTCGTCGGATGTCGGATGGCTTTCTTCCACGGTGCCGACAGGTGACGACGTGTCGGGTGTCGGTGTGGGTGTCGTCGCTAGTCGGGGCATGTCGGGGTTGTCGGACGGCTCACTTGCTTGCCCGTCATGTCGCGACACGTCGCGACCTGTCGCGACAACATGTTGCTCGCGAAGCTGATCAAACGCCTCAAGCTCCTTCAGTCGATGGTGCACCGTGCTCTCGCGGGCGAACCATTTCTCACCCTCGGCGGTGGTGATCTTCTTGCATTCGATGTGGCCCTTGCCGCAGGCACGCTGCAGCGTTCGCTCGGAAACCGGGCGACCGCCAGCGAGGAAAATATCGCGGGCAGAGCGCAGTGAGATGTAGTCGTCACCCGGCGACGGCTCTGTCGCGGCCTGTCGGGGCGTGTCGCGACGTGTCGCGACAGGTCGCGACGTGTCGGGCTCATGCTGGTGGTGGTAGTCGTTCACAATAGGGAAGGGTGGTTGCCTCAAGCGTAGCACGAAACCCAACTCGTGCACGCGGTCGGCAATCCACAGATGACATCGATACGATTCCTGAGTGATATCATTTCAGTACCAAAACAACATCACTCCGATCCCTATTTCATATCATCCCGCTCGAGCTTCTCGACGATCGCTTGCAAGATCCATCGGTTGCGCGGGGTAGGGACGCTCTGCGCCTCGACCGCTCGATCGATCCGATCGAGGAGCGGACGGGGGAGGCGAAGCGGCACGGCTGCCTGAGTGCTCTTGCGAGCCCGCTCGCTCGGCACGCTCCCGCCTTTATCGATGAGATCGTCGACTGACGTTGCCGATGGCTGCGGCTTCCGCGAGACCGCCATCTCAGCCACTCACCACGGCAAGCGATGGTGTCGATTTGATATCGAACAGATATCGAAACAGTGTCATGATCTCATCACTCGCTTTGGGATCGGTCGGCCGCAACTCGGTCACCGCGAGCCCCTTGGCGGCAGCGTTGCTGAACGCCTTGCGTGCGCCCAAGGGTGTGTCGATGAAGGCGAGGGCAGGGGTCTCTTGTAGCACCTCGGCGGCCTCGAGGTTGTCCTGCCCGCGCGGGTCGGCGCGATTGAGGAAGGTGAATGCCCGGAGCTCCGGGTTCGCCTGGCGCATCTCCTCGACGAGCTCGGAGACTTTCTCGAGCGTCCACACATCGAAGGAGCGGGGGACGAACGGCACGAGCAGCACATCGGCAACCGAGAGTGCCGCGCGCTGGCTCGAGGTGTCCCTGCCGCCGGTGTCGATCACGACGTCATCGTACTTCGGCGCAAGCCGCAAGAGCTCGGTGCGCACCGCCTTGCCCGAGAGCTTGATCGAGGTGTAGCCGGCGCCGCCTTCNCGCGTCTCGTTNCNNAGGATNGTGAAGTCCGATGCNCTNTCCTGATCNTCGGCGTCGACGAGGAGNACNTCGCGCCCGGCGCTCGCGCAGAGGATGGCGAGATTGGTCGCCACCGTGGTCTTGCCCGACCCGCCCTTGATCCCGCCCGACAGGATGATCATCAGCCGCTCCCGATCGCATCGTGGTGTCGATCGCATACCAGCGCGATCTCGCAATGACATGAAAAAGATATCACTGCGGCATCGCTTCGATGTCGGTTGTGATCGCACCGCCACGGCGGAGAGGTGTGGCGGATATGGTAGGATAGGGGAGGGGCGTCCTCGCCGTTCACCGGTCGCGCATGGTGCGCGGTCGATGCTGCGGCGAGGAACACGCCATGGATGATCTTGAGCAGTATGCACAGGAGAGCGCGGCCGCGATCAACGCGGCGCTCGAGAAGTATCGCTTCGACAAGCTCGCGCTTCAGGATGCCGAGCAGACGGCAGCGCTGGCACGCGAGGCCAACGGGCGCATGACGGATCCCGAAGAGCCGCCAATCGAGATCGATTACGCCGGCACCGACGGCATGCGAGCCTCACTCCAAGAGCAACGGCGGACGCTCATCCGCCTGCAGAACGATCGCTTCCGCATCACGTTCCTGGGCGGCCAGGTCGTGATAACGACCGGGGTGAAGGGCAGGGGAGATGCCTTCGTCAAAGGGTGCCTCGATGCGGTGCGGGCGTTCGACACATTCAATGAGGAAAACGACCCTTACGGCGAGCACGACTTTGGCATCCTCGAGGTCGGCGGGCAGAAGGTCTACTGGAAGATCGATGCCTACGACCACGATCTGCGGTACGGCTCGGACGATCCCGCTGATCCTGCGCTTACGCTCCGGGTGCTCACGCTCTGCCTACCAGAGGAGTATTGACGGACGTCGCCGCATCAGCGCACCTCGGTACGTGTTGATGCGGCGAGCCCTTCTTATGCTTCCGCATCCGCCCCAGCGCCCGCCGCCCGAACATGTGCATTTTCCAACATTCTAACTGAGCCACAATGCAAATTCGCCTACTCAAAATTGACCATTTTCGTGGCATCCAGCAACTGGAGTGGCGCCCCGATCCTGGTCTAAACCTTCTCATTGGGCCATCGAATAGCGGCAAAACTACTCTGCTGAACGCAATATCTCTCCTATTATTCAGCGGTCGGCAAACCCAACTCACCGAATTTGATTACTTTAACAGAAACTATGCACAGCCCTTTCATATCACGGCTTGGCTTGGTGGCGCCGATCTCCTTGCTCGTGTCGCTGATCTTCCACTAGCTCCACTTTGGGGATGGAACAATGACGAACCAACCCACGAAGCTCAAGATGATCCTCTGATTTGTCTACGCCTCACAGGGACTACCGAGCTTGAGCCCCTCTATGAACTTCTCTACCCCGATAACTCTGCGATAGACGAACCTCGCTCAGAAGAAATTGGAAACCACCGGCGCCGTCGTTTTTCGATCGTTGACCTAGATGAAGGTGCTGACAGCCGCCTTGATTTTCGTCTTAATCCATACAGTGTGATAGGCCGACATTTTGTATCTGATGAACTAAGAGCCGCCCTTGTTCCGGCTTTTCGAGCGGGCAACGAACATCTGTTGCTATCCGAAAAAAGCAAAGAACAGATTATAAAATTTTCAACAATTCTTTCACGGAATGGCATTGTTGAATCCGCCGCTGTCAATTTGCTGCCACCTTCGCGCGGTAATCCAAATTATCTATTGGGATTAGTAGATACCAATACGGGCGATCAACCCCTTCCATTGCAACTTCTGGGTTCTGGAACTGCACGGCTCGCACTCCTAAGTTTACTACTAGGTCTTTCTGATAAATCAGAAACGGAAACAAATTTTGTCGCTGACGAAATTGAACGTGGCTTGGAGCCGCATCGCCAACGCCAAGTTTTGCGCCTACTTCGGGAGAATGTCGGTACCACCGGCCAAGCTTTCGTAAGCACGCACTCAAGCTCTGTTCTCAACGCAATCGATTCCGATACAATTTGGCGAATGGATCGTTCTGCGCCATCTATGGCGCTAACTCCGCTCCGCTTGCACCAAGAAGCTTCAGTAATTCAGTCCATAATTCGTAGGAATATCGATCAATTTTTCTTTCCGTTTATATGCGTGTGCGAGGGCGCAACAGAGCGGGGTTTTATAAGCCATCTATTCACGCGGCTACTGAAAAAAGAGCCAGACGACATTGGTTTCTTTTTGGTCGACGCTGGAGGTTATGGGAATGCCATTCGCTTAACTCATCGATTGCTAAAGATGAATTATCGGCTGTTTCTTTTTTCGGATGGTGATCTCGTTAGTAGCTCGGAGTTAAAGAAGGAGCGCGCCAACAACCGCGACCTTGATGCGCTGTATTGCGAGCCAGCCGCGAAGCTCGCGACGCGTGCCTGTTGCTGGTCTGATGCATGCATTGAAGACGTGGTAATCTCGGCACTGGGGCCAGTTGCGCTCCTGTCCATTTTGCGAGAGGCTTCCGCCCTTCACGAGGTGCCCTCATCGTCCATTACAGCCCGCCTCGCCAAAGTTGGCGATGTGATCCCAGACGACATAACAGAGGCCGATCTGGATGCGAGAGTAGAACGGGAGCCAGAGCTTTTCGTGCCCGCGCTGCGTACCCTGCTCCTTCGGCAATTCCCGTATGACGGCGTGAAGGGATGGTTCAAAAGTTCGGCTGGTGGTGAACTCCTCGGACGGTACTTCGTCGATCGCTGCTGCCTACCCTTTGAGAATGATGCGCGCTTCGCAGCATTCTCTGAACAATTCTCAGGGTTTTGGGCAGCGCTTGAGCAAGACGTCGCCACCCATTTACCGTATCAAATCGGTGAACCAAAAACCTTTCATAATCGCCTTAATGCTCTACCCAATGAATAACACTCTCCCGGTCGGCCACCAATGCGCCTTAATTGATGGCTATAAATTGGTACTTGTAAATGCGCCCGCCGGCTGTGGGAAAACGCACTTTGCCGCCGACCTCGCCGTAGCACGCGCTCCAACGCTTGAGCGCGGCCAACGCGTTCTAATGCTATCGCACACAAATATTGCGGTTGAAGAATTTGAACGACGAGCACGCCGTGCCGGCGCAGCCAAGAAAATTTATGCGAGCACTCTTGCTAGTTTCCTTATGGAGATAGTTCGCCCATACGTTGACGCGTATGGCCTTCCACGCGATCCGGATTATTTATTTGCCAACCAAACGCGTTTAGGTGGGTATTTCAACGACATCGAAACCTCCTGCCTTGCACTTTTGCAAAAAAACAAATCTGTTGGTCGACTTTTGGCAAAAATATTCCCGCTAGTGGTTGTGGATGAGCATCAAGACAGCAACGCTCGGCAACATGGAATTATAATGGAGATTGCACGCTATATGGACGTACAACTTCGCGTTCTGGCTGATCCGATGCAGAATATCATTCCTATAGACGCACTGATTGAGTGGGATCTCATACGCGAGGAGTTTGATAGTGAGATCACGCTTACGATCCCACATCGATGGCATAGTCTCGGCGCGAAGGAACTCGGTGAGTGGATCATGTTGCAGCGTGAAAGTTTGCAATCAATTGGTAGAATTGATGAAACAGCGCTCTGCCCGCGAGTTAGAGTTCTAGAGGCAGAGTTTTGGGATATAAAGACGATCGGCAACCTCATTCGAGATTGCAAGACCTGGGCAGAACACGAAATGGGGTGTGCGGATCATTTGTTTTTGGCGCCGACTAATGCGCAAGCAAAGTTTATCTCAAGGTCAACTGGGTATACGGTGCCGGAGCGAGAGTACGCACATTTAAATTTGGCGCGTGAAATTGCAGCGCTGGTAACAGATGAAAGGCTAAGTTCTGATGCCCGTAGACGCGTTGCCTTTCGCGAGCTGCGGAGAGTAGCCTATTTCAGGGAAGACCTCGTCAATGACGCAGCGTATTATTTAGATAATGGTGTGTGGAAACGGGATGAATGGGAAGAGAGGGAGCAAAAATTTATTGACATCTGGCAACCGGCTTTAGATCTCCTTAGGAGAGACCAAACATCTCAAGCATTCCGTCAAGCGCTTCAGTTGCTTCTCAAGAGGCCATTTGCCAATAGAGTATGGCAGAGGGAGGCGGCACGATTGTTGGCTTATTCCGGAGCATCTTTGGAAAAACTGAGCGACCCGAAATTTTTTGCATCGGTTCGATCACGTAGTCGAATTGGCAGGAGAAATGTTATGCAGGCGAGTACAATTCATAAAGCAAAAGGCTCTGAGGCAGATAATATCATTGCATTTATTAGCAGAAATATTTCTGTAGAAATGCAATATGTAGCTATCAGCCGCGCGAAAAAGGCGCTTACAGTCGTATTCATTGATTAGTAATGGTGTCTCATGATCATTGTCTTTGGGGGCGATAGCCATGGAGGTGGGGGATGGTGGGTGCCGCCCCAACCCCTGGTCGACATTGCACGCAAACACCCCGCTCCCTTTCGGAAGCGGGGTGCGCAACGCCGTCAGACTCAGAACGGCGAACCGCCGCGCGCGCTTAGGCTCTCCTCGTAGAGCGCCTCAAGCGGCGTGGGCGTGAAGAAGCGATCACGCTCGATCGGCAACCCCAGATGCCCGCGGACGCTCTGCAGCTCCTTCAAGCTGAAGTAGCCGTACTCGAGCGCGATGCCGTCGACGAGACCGAAGAAGGTATCGTCGCCGTCGAACTCCGACGCGTACCACGTCCAAGAGCTGTCGGGAGTGAAGAACTTCACGTGCGCAATCGCGGCGAAGCCCTGCTCATCACCCGCCCCCAAGGGCGGCAGTGACTTGCGAAGGGCGTTTGTAAGCAATTTCATATAATGGTAGAATTAACGTCTCTTGTAATTGCGCTTCTCGCGAGGCGCCGTGCGGTTCCATTTACCGCGCTTCGATGACCGCTCGTCCCGCGCTTGGGGAGGGCGGTTGTCTTGTTCGGCGTCGCGACGGCCGTTGCGGTAGGAGGTCAACACCTCCTGCTTCACGAAGGCGATGATTGCCGCGCGCTCCGCTTCAGGGAGTGCGGTGAGCTTCGCTTCGAGCGTGCTGCCGAAATCCTTGAGATAGCCCATAGGGGTAGGGAAGGGATTGGCTGATAATGTCGACCAGCGAGGCGTTTCGTCCTCGCTCGCAAGCGACACACCGGCCGTAGTCAAGGGCCGGAGCAATAGCGGAGTGCCCTTGACCGGCTGGTACAATGGAGCAGCGACGAGGACGGAAGGCCGGGGTAGGTGGGGAGGCTTCGGGTATTTTTATGAGGCGACAAAGGAACCGCAGGTCGCCACGATTTCCACTGAAAAAACTGATCGAGCCTTGCTCTGGCTCGATCGCAAACCTGGTGCGGATCGCACAGGGCATCAGAGCACATGACTGATACCTCTCTGGTTGAAGTGACCGTCGTCGATATCCGCGTTATACGACAGGGGAGGGTGGTCGCCTTGGCGAGCGCCGAGCTGACGGTCGATGGCGTATCGTTCGCCCTTCATGGGATGCAGGTGATCCGGACACGGGACGCAACCACGGGAAAAGACGCGCTCGGCGTCGACCTGCCACGCTACCGAGACCCAACCGGTGCGTGGCGCCCGGCGGTCGAGCTGCCGGATGAACTGCGCAAGCCGCTGGGTGATGCTGTCCTCGAGCGCTGCTGCGAGCTCGGCATAGCCGAGCGGCGCGGTGATGATGGGTAAGAGGGTAGGGTGCTTGGTGGTCGTGATCTTGATCGCGACCGCGGGTGACGTGCTCGCTGAGTGCGTCGACCTCAATGAGGCCTCGCTCGAGCGCCTGACGTCGATCGGCTCCAGCGCAGAAACCGGGCACAGATTACCGGTAACACAAAAAGTGATATTATTCGCTCAATACGCGAATTGATGGATACGTGAATGCCGAATGACAGGAAGCCTTGGTCTTTCACAAACGAGCGTTTGCGGAAGAGAGGAGAAGGTACCGACCGTTCGACCCTTTTGGCTTTCGTAAAGCCTTGCAAACTGGATTTTGATTGCAAGAGGTTTGCGCAACGCGTCACGAAGCAACACACTCGCTGTTACCGGGAATCCATGTCCCAAAACTGCACTGGGCCGATCGTGCACATCAATGAGGAACGAGCCGACCAGGTCATCGCGGGGCGACCCTGGCCGGGCGTGCGCGCGCTGACACAAGTGCACGGCATAGGGCGCGGACGCGGCACCCGCAATAGGATGCAGACCGGGAATCGCTTGGCAGCGGAAGAACGGATAAAATTTTAGTTGATTTCGATATATTATTTTTCTCTTACTGATTGATTCTCTTCGAGAAGGATGCGATCGTACGCCCGTGAGTGGAAACTCGGAAGGAAGGTTCCAACCATGTCGGGCATCGGGTTACCGATCGTAACAAGATGGATTGTTCGTGCCTCGTCGTCCTCGCGATAGTAACATTCTTCATTCCGGGCGACGTAGGAGCGATTCTGGTGAACACCGTGAGCCTCCTGGTAACGTGGCTCGCTTTTGAAAGGCTCGCCTAAAATGGTCGATTACTCAGAACACTACCGGAATACGGTAATACTATTATCCAATAATTTAGACGAACTCATTACAAACATTGATCCTGCTATCTACAACAGCGGCATTGGCCGCAGTTTAATTGCTCAACATCTTATAAAGAAAGCCATTGCTATACTAGTCGAAGAATTAGATCATGATGTTGCGAACAAAATGATTGTATCATTTGTGAACCCTCCACCGCCTTAAGGCGGTGGCTTCAGGTTACGGCTCAAAGCCGGATCGGTCCGCTTTGCGGCGGACTGGCAGCTTGCACACTCGCGCGCAGCGCTCGGCCGNTCCCCATCACAACCCCGCAACTGCCAAGCCTATCGACGACCGGCTTATTAGTACCGAAGATAGTCCAGGCATGAATGCCGTACGAAGCCCATGCCGCCTAAAGGCGTGGGATTTCCTAATCCCCTATCGGGACTTTAAAAAATTACGCACCAGAATAATATCGCTGCATTCTGCATCGAGACCCGCCGGGCCAATGCTGCCATGAAGATCAAGCCGAACAAGACGGATCGCAACGACGCCAGGGCCTTGGGTCGGGCTCTCCGGGCGCTGCGACAGAGCGCATGATCCAGGTCGCCCCGGCACGAAGGTGCACTTGGCGCTGCGGCCGCTGAGCATGCGCTCTGGCTTCGACGGCTTGAGCGCCAAGGTTGTCGAGGTGCTGCGCGGCGATCCGTTCTCGGGCCATCTCTTCATCTTCCGCAGCAAGCGCGCCGGATCCTCTACTGGGACGGCTCGGGCCTGTGCCTGTTCGCAGAACGGCTGGAGCAAGGCCGCTTTGTTTGGCCGCCGATCGTCGACGGCAGCCTGCA
>SL_3KL_010_SEDDRAFT_10005271_pt1 | contig 11629 bp, 12 predicted proteins | sample SodLakKL_010_SED_2_FD_10381 | JGI IMG/M metagenome (IMG submission 10381)
GGGTTTTAACTTCCCTTTGCCGTAACAACGTTTACCTTTCTTCCTCGTTCGTTTTCAGTTCCTCTATTCTCTTTTCAATAGCCTTTAATTCTTTCTGCAGATAGTATGCTTCTTCTCTAAGAACTTTCTGATAATATTCTCTGTCTGCTTCGGTAGGCGGTTCTTCAGAATAGTCACGGTCAGGATATCCAATATGTTGTCCATACCTTCTCCTGTAATATTCTGGAGAAGCAAATAACCTGTCTCTGTCTCTGAACCTACGCCTTATTCCATAGCAAATTTCCCTGTCGTCCATAAGATATCTTTTTCTGCTTCTTAAATTTCTTTTTCTTTCGACATCCCTGTCAAAACCAGAACAATATCCTGCCCTCCGACCCGTCATTGGTCCGCAACCAACAGGTCCTGTTCCATTATATCCCGACATTCTTTTTCACCTCCTTTTTCTTATGCAGCGGTTAGAAGAAACTGTTCCTGCTAAAAAAGCCTCTGCAGCTTTCCATTTTTATAAGACTCGAAAGCATCCTCAACTGATATTGTGTCTTCGTCGTATATAAAAACCTTAATCCCTGCTTCTTTCAAAACATCTTCTGCCCGAGGGCCAACTTTTCCAGTTATTACTATGTTGGCACCGGAATTGACTACGGATTGGGCTGCCTTAACCCCTGCCCCTCTCATGGCATCAAGTCCAGGATTTGCATAAACACTAACTTCCCCTGATTCATCAAAAAGGGCAAAATATGGAGCTCTTCCGAAATTATGCACTATAGGGGACTCTACCTGATCTCCGCTGCTGGATATAGCGATTTTGGCCATTTTTTCACCTCCTTAAATAAAAATCTTATAGCCAAGTTAAGATTTCCTGCCAAATTTTTTTAATTTCCCCTGAGGCTTTTCCATCAGAATATTCTACCAGGGGAAGTCCATGTACAATGGATCCAATCACATCCCTGTCAAAACTAACCTTTCCCCCGAGCTTAATTCTTTTATCTTTGCAGTAATCCTCAATTTCCTGGGACCTGCCTGGATGAAGGTCATACTTGTTTATACAGACCAGGGGGCATACATTAAAGTGCCGGGCAGCGTCCACTACTCTTTCTAAATCATGAAAACCGGATAAAGTGGGTTCAGTTACAATCAAAACTAAATCTGCCCCTGTCATGGAAGCTATTACCGGGCATCCAATGCCAGGTGGTCCATCTGTTATAATATACCTGGCGCTGGTTTCCCGGGCAATTTCATGAGCTTTTGATCTCACACGGGATACCAGTTTCCCGGAATTTTCTGCAGCAACGCCCAACTTCGCATGAACAAGCGGTCCATATCTGGTTTGAGAAACATACCAATGGCCGGAAAATTCAGCTTCCATAGAGACTGCTTCTTCAGGGCAAAGATTAAAACATAGACGGCATCCCTCACAGAATAAGGAATCCACCTGAAAATTATCAATGGCGCCAAAGCGGCACATCTCTTCACATAATCCACATTCACTGCATATTTTTCTATCTATAGAAGCTTTTTCTCCCCCATAAAACTCATTTTCCTCTTTGATTTCCGGCTGTAATAATAAATGCAGGTCTGCAGCATCTACATCACAGTCAGTTAATACTTTCTCTTCAGCCAGGGAAGCTAAAGACCCAACTATGGTCGTTTTTCCAGTGCCTCCTTTACCACTTATAACCACTACTTCTTTGTAATTCATCATTTAACCAACCCCTTCACCCCGGCCCACAGCGCTAAAATTGAGTCCCTAAACCAGGGAATCTGTTTTAAAAGATTCCCTCCTTCTGCATTAAGCCGGGCAAGCTCCTTATCGAAAGGAATTTTGATTAAAATGTGAATCTTTTCATTTAGACAAAAATCTTCTACTCCAGAATCCCCCAAATCCCACCGGTTGATTACCACAGCATATGGGATTTCCATCTTTTGTAATAACTGCAGCAGTAAACCCATATCATTAAGCCCAAAGGGCGTTGGTTCGGTGACGATAATACAAAAATCGATATCTCTAAGGGAAGCAATAACTGGACAGGAAGTTCCGGGGGGAATATCTATAACAGTGATCATATTAATTCCCTGATACTTTTTAACTTCATTAATGACCGGGACGGCCATGGCTTCTCCCACATTTAGTATTCCGTGTACAAATTCAATGTCTTGAGCAAAACCTTTTTGAATAATACCCATTTCTCTATCAACTTCTTCAATGGCTTTATTGGGACAAAAGTATGCACAAGAACCACAGCTGTGACAGAGGTTACGGTAAAATATAATTTTTGATTTGAGAACGGTAAGAGCACCGAAAGCACATACTTCACTGCACTTTCCACAATAATCACATTCTTCTCGGTTTATCTGAGGCACCTTTACTAAAACAGGTTTTTTATCAGTAAAATTTGGTTTTAAAAATATGTGCGCATTTGGTTCTTCTACGTCACAATCCAGCAGTGTTACCAGGTGTTTTTCCTGTAAATAAGCAGAAAGGTTGACAGCTAATGTAGTTTTTCCTGTTCCGCCCTTACCGCTGGCTATTCCTATTTTCATGGTCATCCTCCTACAGTTGTTAAATTCCCTTTGCAGGTTTTGAGCATATGCCCATATTAAAATTATAAACCTGTTATGGGCATATGTCAATAATGTTTTTTTATTTTTTTTGTTCATTCTTTTAGACCCCATACTACCTATAAGGCACCGGCAGCATTGAAAGAATAAAAATAAGACGGCAGAACGTCCCTTGCCTTCTTGTCTTACTTTTACAGCAGGTGAATTTTGTACTGCTTTAAAAGGAGTTTTTAATTTTTTGGAGAAAGACAAAAAACGTAGAATTTTTGAGGAAAAAAGAAATGAGGAAAAAATATGGATTGTAATATTGATCCAAAGAGCGTTGTGATAAACGTAATCCGTCAAAAACTCCTGGACTGGTACGACCAAAACCAAAGGGACCTTCCCTGGCGTAGGGAAAGAGATCCCTACCGGATCTGGCTTTCAGAGGTCATGCTGCAGCAGACCCGGGTCAGCACAGTAATTCCTTATTATGAAAGATTCCTGAAAGTATTCCCAACCCTATCTTCCCTGGCAGAAGCCGATGAACAGAAGGTCCTGAAGCTTTGGGAAGGTCTGGGTTACTATGCCCGGGCACGAAATCTTTTTGAGGCAGTGAAAGAAGTGCAGAAAACCTACGGTGGAGAGGTTCCTTCAGATCCTGCAGACTTTAAGAAACTGCGAGGGGTAGGAGAATATTCCTCCGCCGCCGTTTTGAGTATCGCCTACCAAAAACCCCTGGCAGCAGTGGATGGCAACGTAGTGCGGGTAATCTGTCGTTTGTTTATGATTGAGGATGATCCTACCAAAAGCATTACTTATAAACAAATCAATACCACCGCCAGAAAACTGTTAGATCTCCGTCGTCCAGGAGACTTTAACCAGGCTATGATGGAACTGGGAGCCATTGTATGCCTGCCGCGAAGCCCCCAATGTTTTAAGTGCATACTGACCAAAGAATGCCTGGCCTATCAAAAGGGTAAAGCAGAAGAACTACCCATAAGCAAAAAAACAAGGCCTATTCCCACCATAGAATATGCCGCTGCCATCATCATTAAAGAAAGGCATTGCCTGCTGCACCAGAGAGATCGCAGCGGAATGTTGGGTGGATTATGGGAACTTCCTGCTATCGAGAAAAGAAACAGAAAAAAGATTGAGCTGGAGCAATGTTTCTCTTCTCTTTTAAGGAACCCTGTGAAATTAAAAAAAAGAACATCTCTGCTGAATCACACCTTCAGCCACCAGCGCTGGAAGGTTTACGTATATCCCACAGAAAGTTCTAATCCTGTCCCGGACAACAAAAATAACTGGTGCTGGGCAAACGCTGAGGATATTTCAGCTCTTCCCTTTCCAAAAATATATCATCCTATACTTCCAGACATAATTAGCAGGCTGCAAACCCATCTTAACTAATTATTTTTATAAACAAACCGGCAGGGGGTCCCCCACCTGCACCTGGAAACCTCTTAGGCGGCAGGAACGGGCCATAACCTCCATGCCCTGCTCCACGGCCCATCTCAGCGCCTGGCCGAATTCCGGGTCCAGGGAATCGTTAGGGCAAACCATATGGGCATCCTCCCGCATCACTAAAAAAAAGGCTGCTGTTCTAAACCCCTCCTGAGCAGCTCGGCCTAAATCCTCCAGATGACGTCTTCCTCGAATGGTAGGGGCATCAGGGAAAAATGCCGTTTCTCCTTTAACCAGGTTAACCGATTTAATTTCCACCAGGCAGTCCGGTTTTTCACCATTTTTCAAAAGAAGATCAAAACGGCTGTGCCCCCAGGAAGCTTCCCGTTGTACTTTTTCATAACCCGCCAACTCCTGTATTTCTCCCCGCTTTATAGCTTCGGCCATTAGGCGGTTGGGAAGCTGAGAATCAATGGCTACAGGCTTGCCATTCTGGAAGGCAAAAAGCAGTTCATAGGGAGTTTTGCGCCCTTTTCCTCCAGCCTCCCTGAGAACCACCTGGGCTCCGGGAAAGAGCAGTTCTTTCATTCTCCCAGAATTGGGGATATGGGCCAAGTTTTCCCGTCCATCTACTTCCACCAGGGCTACAAATCGGTTTTTCCGCTCCAGCATGCGTGCAGGTACCAGCTTTCCATTTTCCATGTTCATCCCACCCTGTTTTATCAATAATAAGACAAGAGAACCTTCCCCCTGTCTTCTTGCTGTCTTTCCCAATGGCCCCCTCTAAATAAAGCAGTTCACTTAGGGTTACCCATTACCTTCCATTTTTTTTCTACAGCCACCCGGTATAGCTCTTTCTCCGGATTCACCGCCACCGGGTTTCCCACCATCTCCAAAATATTTATATCCGAGTAGCTGTCTGCAAAGGCAAAGCTCTCCTCAAAATTAATTTTTTCTGAAGACAGGGTGTTTAACAATGCTTCAGCTTTATTCTTTCCACTGATATAAGTAATTTCTTCCTCATCCTTAAACATTCCCTCTTTAAAGGGGAACTCGGTGCCAATCACCCATTGAAACCCCAGGTCTTTTCCTAAAAACTCTACCAGTGGTTTACAGGCTCCGGAAACAACCACCAGTATGTAACCCGCAGCTTTTAAGGTTTCTGCCTCTTTTACAACCTCCGGGTTTAAATCTTTTTTCATGAGCTGATAAGCGTTATGAAAAAAAGCACTGATCTCTTCCTCCCTCTGCCCACGAAAGCTTTTAATAAAGGTGAAGAGTGCTTTTTTTCGAATTACTTCCCCCGAAATAATTTTCATCTTATAGACCAGGTACAAGAGGACCAATGAGGCCATAATACGATAATAAGTAATCCTGGATTGGGTTTTTAACTGTTTACACAAAAAAGGCAGCGTTTCATAAGGATAAAGAGTCCCATCAAAATCAAATACAGCAATTTTCATAATAACCCCCTTCAGAAGAACCTCTCCGCAATCTCCAGAAAAGCAGGATACACCCCACAATCAGAATCAGTAAACCCGGTTGTGGCCTCATCCCATATTCTGAAAAAATAGGGCGATGTCCCCCGGAAATTAAAATTATGCATTAAAAGTTCCCCACCGGTTTTCCTAAAGTACCTCTAAAACTCCAAAGCCTATAAGCATCTCTAATGAGGCAATCAGAATGAAAATGATAATAATAAAAACTATGGACCAGGTAAACCATCCCCTGGGGAGCCAACCTTCCCTGTTCTTTAAGAGTGGAGGAACTTTTGACTTTCTTTGTATCATCAAGAGACAGAAAACCGTCCCGGCAACTGCCGGCACAGCCAGTATTAATAACCCTAAAATAAAGGAAGATTCAGCGGAGGAATCCATGGGCGACATGCTGTAAATATACATATAAGTGACCGCAAAAAAATTATTTAGTATATGGTACAGCACACCTGCCAGAAGCGAACCGGTTTTAATCACTACCAGGCCAATGGTAATCCCTAAGAAAAACGTTCCGGGCAGGCTTAAAAGAGACATGTGCATGAGGGCAAAAAGAAATGCGCTGAATACCAGGGCAGGAACATACCCTTCTCTTTCAAAAGAGGGCATTATAGCTCCTCGGAACAAAAACTCTTCACATACTCCGGCAGAAAATGCAATTACCACATAATACGTTATCAGTTGTTCCACTGTGGTAGGATACGCTATTTTTTCTATAGGCTCAAACCCAATTTCCATCAGAAAAGAAACCAGACCTGCGGCAAAAACCATGTTAATGATCCAGGTACACAGGGCTAAAAGAAAAATTAATGGTAAAAACCCTGCATCAAAAAATTTAACCCGTCCAAAAACAGCAGGCTGTACTTTATAGCGCTTCCAGTACCAAAGGGCTGCCGGCAGAATTAATATCCATTGAGTTACCATCATACCCATTTCAAAATGAATGGCTTGAGCTATAGAGCCAATAAACACGATTAAAACCATGACCACCAGAAGCAGGCGTATACCGGAAGTAACGGAGGGCAGTTCGGGCCCATCCCTTTCGGGAACCACGGTTTCCAAATTCAAATTTTGATTATCTCCAGACACAATAAGTTCCCCTTCCAAAAGAAATGTTTACGTATAAATTACATTTTCAATTGATATATCCCTTTAAAAACCTCTAAAAACTTTAAAACCCTTAATAAGCCTTTCAGTGGAATAGCCCCTAAGATTCTCGTCGGTTACTTCAAATTCCATCTGTACACTCTTTCTATTACTGAAGCATAACGTTGGGTAATATTCTCCAGGCAATGAAGGTTTTACCTTAAAAACATCGAATATTAACCTAAAAGCTCCGAAAAGCCCTGTACTAAGCCATGGGCAGCTCAGACGTCAAATCCTTTTTTACCACTGGGGGGAAGCTTATGCATCTGATTATCCTTATGGGTGGAATGGCAGGAATTCTTTCCTTTCTGGTATGGGAAATTTTAACCATGAAAGGATTAAAAAAGTTTGCGGGGGTTTTTTTGATACTCTCTCCTGCCCTATCCTTAACTACTCATGCTCTTCTTCTGACCGGCCCAAGGCTCTACAGAGAACCTCTGCATTATTTTACAGGAACACCACTAATGCTGGTTTCCCTTTACCTCATGTACCGCTCTCTCTGGGCTGAACTGCCTAAAAATTCTTATTCCCCGGAATCAAAAGAGGCGCTGTGCCAAAGCGGAACTTATGCCCTGGTTCGTCATCCCGGATTATGGTGGTACGGTTTGTTCCTGTTCAGCTTTTACCTGGTTACCGGTTCGCAGTGGTTAATATGGATGGGACCGATATGGTGGCTTACAGACCTTTTCATGGTCACTGTAGAGGATTGGTTCTTGTACCCAAAAATCTTCAAAAGATATGCTCATTACAAAAAAAAAGTTCCCTTTATCATTCCATCTTCAGCCAGTGTTAAAAACTGTATACGGACCTGGAAAGAACCCTTTAAATAAGGTAAATCTTCAGCTTACGATTTTAAGCCTCCTGCATATAAATAATTTTCCTTTGGAATATTTATATCTTTTCTTTTAATTAGAGATAAAAGGGTCGCGGCCACCTGAGCGTCAAACTGTTTTCCGGCCTCCTGCTTTATAATGCCTTCGACACTGGAAAGTGATAAAGGCTGACGATAAGGACGGTAAGAGGTCATGGCATCAAAAGCATCAGCTATAGCAATGATGCGGGAAAGTAGAGGGATTTCCTCCCCCTTAAGTCCGTGGGGATAACCCATGGGAAATGAGGACACCCTGCCGTCGTACCTCTCATGATGATACAGAACCAGGTCTGCAATATCTTTAAACATTTCTACCTCTCTAAGAATCTCTGCACTCAAAACAGGATGGAGCTTAATCAGCCGCATTTCTTCCTCCGTAAGGGGTTTCTTTTTTCCCAGGATTTCCGCAGGAATTCCTATTTTACCTATATCATGCAGGAGAGCGGCATGGCTCAGCTTGTCCAATTGTGGCCCATATAATCCCATTTCTTTGCCAATTTTCAGAGAGTAATCCTTCACCCTTTCTGAATGGCCCCGGGCATAAGGATCCCTTACTTCTACTGCCTTTGCCAGAGCCAATACAGTCTGCTCTGAAAAGGATTTCTTTTCCCTTACATTATTTTCAAGCACATTTAACAGCTGTTTCCGGTCCACTTTTTTCTGGTCCTCAAACAACCTCTTATCTGCTTCAGAAATAATTTCATCTAGATTGTCCGTTTGGGCTGAATAGACCCCCTGCTTAAGAATTACTTCCTCCTCCACCGCAAAGCACTTATTTTTATTCCGTTTCGCCAAATTATTATGAATCCTCTCCGCTACTAACCTGGCTTCTGAAAGATCCGCCTCGGGAAGAAAAACAGCAAACTCATCTCCTCCGTAACGGATTACCAGGTCCTTAGAACGTATACTCTCCTTGAGGAGGGAGGCCACATCCTGCAGCACCTTATCTCCCGCCCGGTGCCCATACCGCTCGTTAAAGTATTTAAAATTATAGATATCCATAAGAATCAAGCCTGTTGAATTATTGCCTTTTTTTCTTTCATATAAAAACGAATCCTGCAGCAATCTACGGTTGTATGTGCCGGTAAGGGGGTCAGTAATGGAAAGCAGTCGGGTTTGTTCATATAAAAAAGCATTTTTAATCAATACCGCTGCCTGCTGCACAAAGATCTGTATTGTTTGAAGATAGTGCCGGGTAAAAGGCCTTCCGTTCAACCGGGGTCCGGTACATAAGATACCGATGATTTCGCCTTTCACACTGAGGGGAAACACAGCCTCAATCTGATTACGCATGAATTGTGCTATCTCACTCTTCCACATCCCCTTGAATTCCGGCATTACCAGGAGCTCACTGAAAAGCTGAGGAGAAGCTTTCTTTTCAAACCAGTGAACCAGGGGGCTGTCCGGACTGACCCTGAAGTTTTCTCCCGATTTTTGCTGCCGTTGAGTTTCCCAAAGGCTGTAATCTTCCCCGGAAATATTTTTCACCAGCAGATAAATGGAGTCCACTTGAAAATTCTCTTTACAGAGTAAATAAATTTTATCCAGGGTGCTTTCCAGGGAAGTAATACTGCTTCCATCCTCCATCATTTCTTCAAGAGCAGAATAAAGCCTGGTTTTTTCCGGTAAAAAAATTCTGTCAATATACTTCTGCAGCTCTTCCCGAAGGGTCCGAAATGAAAAAAATGTTAAACCTAAAACTAAAATGGAGGTTATAATTACTGCATACCCCGTCAGGTTAAACATACCCATTTTTATCACGGTAACCGCCAGCAAAACCAGGGCTGAGATAAAAACTACCAGCAGGCTGTGAACCAGTCCAACTCGGAAAATAACCTGTATCTCCAGAAGCTGATGGCGAAAAATAGCATAACTTAAAAGAAGCACGTGAAGCAAAATAAAGAGAGAATCTATGGGATATCCTTGAAGAAGGGGGTTTAAATTAGAAAGAGCCCCGATTAGAACCAGAAATGCACATAATAACAAAAAGCTCAACCGGTTCCGGGCAATGGTATGCCTGGATTTTTTATAATCCCTCCAAAGATCATGGAAGGAAAATCCCAGATAGAGAAAGCTTACCAACCCTGGAAGAAAAATTAAAGGCCCGAAGGAAGGCACCAGCAGCCCCGTAGAGTGCCTGGATAGTTCGGTCATGAAAACCTGTCCGAACAACAAGCTGGCTGCGGCAAAAAATAAAATAATGTAATACCCCAGTGTACGAAGGCGGTATCGGTCTGTGGCATTTCTGAAAGTGGTGACCAGGGCAAAAAACATAATAAAATAACCGGTGGAACCTGCTACCTGCAGCCGGTACCAATAAATTGCTTGTTGGGGAAGATCAAGAAAACTGCTTATGCTAACCATCAAAGAAAAGACCTGCCAGAACACCAGGGTACACAAATATGAAGCCATAGCCCGGTTAATAGGCCTCCGGGTGCTCTGCTTTAATATGAATGTTATTAGTATCAGGCTGCTGATTAAAACCAGCCCTTTTACCAGCAGGGATAAATATATAGTTAGCAATGTTGTTCCTCCTATAAATCAAGCCTTAGGTGCTCTGCATTAATCTTTCCATCACTTTAGGGGAAGGGTTTATCCGGGGCGGTTTCAGGTGAGCCAGATCTGCCCCTTCATTCATCATCTTTTCAATATACCTCTGAAAGGCTCCGGGCTCTAGAAAAGTTACCTTGAGAGGTTTTATGCCCAGCATTTTTGACAAATCTGCATAATCTGCATCCAACTGGGCCAGCCTGCCGTGAATCATCTCCACGGCTTTTTCTTCACCCTCACTGCTCTTTATATCCAGGTATATATGCAGAAATGTTTTGTCTTTGCGGCTTTCTTTGCAGGCTACCCAATCTGTATACTGTATTCCGCTTTCCTGGATCGCTTTCCATATGATGTATTCCGTCAGACGGGTAAATCCGGCAATATCAATCAAGTCATCTGCCCTGCTGTAAAATTTCATATGAGGCAGCTCAATACCTATTTCCGAATCCTCCAGAGCAACAATCTGCACCAGGTCCCCTACCCTGTAACGCATAAAAGGCCCACCCAGGAAATTGGTGATGACCAGTTCATATATTTCTCCTACCTTCAGCTGGTCCATCATATAGGTTTTAGGAGTATAGCCGGGGTCCTCCTTTACTTTTAAATGTTCCTCCAGGGGCATAAATTCCAGAAAATTAATATCGGGGAAGAAAACCTGTCCCTTCCGGTTCCAGGTCTGGGAACTGAGAATCCCTGCTTCAGTGATACCGTACCCCTCTATGGGGTTACCCCCCCAATAGTACTTAACCGTCTCCCGGAAAATGTCGCAATCCATGCCTCCCATGGCCAACAGTTTTGGCTGCCAAATATCCCGGGGCAGCAGAGCGCGTTTCTCCCTGCGGCTGTTAATTATTCCATTAATCAAACGAATCAGGGCTTTAGGCTTCAACAGCAAGGAGGCATATTTCTTTTTATCCCCCGACCCCTCTTCAAATTTCCTGCCTATGGCTACCAAAATGCTGGCAATACCGTAGAAAACATCCAGCCCCTCGCTGAAACTCAGCTGCAGGCCTTCTTCGATCCGCTGGTAAAAATCCATCTTTTCTGCCTCTTCCGGTGAAGGAAGGAACTTAAAGGGAAAGTGGTGTAATATGGCGTCCACCATAATCTCTCCGGACATATACGGTTTCGGGGCCAGGGTAAAGAGAACCGTATCCTCAGGTTGGAGAATAATATCTCCTCTCTTGGAAGCCGACCCGAAGACCATGGCTGCAAAACCATTTTGTCCGGCTTTTTCCCAAAACCGATGAGTATAAGGAACCCATTTCATGGGGTATTCACCAGACCTGCCGGAAGTTCGCAGCCAGCACCTGGGTTTTTCCGGGAGCACCTCTTCTTTTTTCTCCAGCAAGTAGTGAGCATAGTCCTCATAGCTGGTAAGCGGTACAGTTTCTATAAACTCTTCAGCACTTTCTGGTTTACAGCCTTTAAATATTTCTTGGCCTAAAATACACCCGGACATCAACTGAATTTGCTCATGTAAAAGCCTTCTTTGAATCTTCATAGTTTCTTCCATAGATAAATCCAAATATCCGCAGTAATAGGTCCAAATTTCTTCCTGCCTTCCTTCTTTTAAAAGCTGCCGGGCCGTAGTGCTCAATTTTTTTCCTCCTGATTCATTTAT
>SL_3KL_010_SEDDRAFT_10005272_pt1 | contig 11629 bp, 6 predicted proteins | sample SodLakKL_010_SED_2_FD_10381 | JGI IMG/M metagenome (IMG submission 10381)
GAGGAAAGTCCGGACAACGAAGAGTGCCGTACCGCTTAATAAACGGGGTCGCGCAACGGCGCGATACAGACAGTGTCACAGAAACTATACTTCCGCGGTTTGCTGCGGTAAAGGTGAAAACGTGCGGTAAGAGCGCACGAATTTTGGGAGTAATTCCGAAATTGGACAAACCTTGCGGGTTGAAATGCCATGTACATTGCGCTTCATTGTGAGTTGGGTTACTCGTCCAATTGCCTCAGGGCTGGCGCAAGGGGTAGGCAGATAAGATAAATGACAGGCTGTACCCATTGGGTGCAACAGAATCCGGCTTATAGTCCCACATACCAAAAAAGCCCCGGCCTTCAAAGGTCCGGGGCTTTTTTATTTCTTTCAGTAAATTCACTTACTGATGTATTTTTTACAAGGCTAATTAAGCACCTTCCTCAAATGCCTCCATGTTGAAAAGAAGCGAGAACCGGAGGGTATTATCCAGTGGGTTCCGCTGAGCATTGGTCGGCACCAGGTAGGAGAAGTTCAAACCAAATACGTTGTAGTTAACTCCAAATCCAAGCGTTAGGAACTTCCTGTTACCCTTGAGAGCGTGCTCGTGGTGATATCCCGCTCTTACAGCAAATTGATCCACATACCAATACTCTATACCACCGGAAATGTTAATTTCTCTCAATTCGTCTCTAAAGGACCCCGCGTCTCCAAAAGAACTGATTACCCCACTCATTACGGACTGTTCTCTTCGCTCGAGGTAGCCGTCATCCAGAGGGTCCAGGGGTGTGGGAACCAGTAATTTATTGAAGTCGAGTGCTATAGTCAAACGGTTGTAGTCGTCAAAATTAATATTCCAGGCACCGCCGATACCCAGGTTACCGGGAAGAAAATCTTTGATCTGTGACCTGGTGTAAGAAACTTTAGAACCGAGATTGGTAATTGCGAGTCCCAAAGAAAGGTCTGAAGTGGGACTCAGTACAGTGTTGTACGTCATGGAAATATCCACTGCGGCGGCAGTAGCGGCATTGATCTCCACACTTTCGACTGTTTGGCCGGCCGCGAGGTTGGAGTAAATAAACCTACCGGTCACACCTGCTGAAAAGTTTTCACCCAGTTTTCTGGAGTAGCTGAGGCTTATATCAAATTCATTGGGTCGTCCATTACCGAGTGGTTCACCACTTTGATCGGTAAATTGAATGTCTCCGAGGGAAAAATACCGAAGTGAAAAACCCAGGGCCTGCATATCATCTAACTTATAATAGCCACCGAGATGGGCAAGATAAACATCTCTTACCAGTCCGCGCAACCATGGAGTGTAAGTGGCAGAAAGTGCGAAATCATCCTCAGCGAAGACCAGTTTAGAAGCATTGTAGTGGATGCTGTTGGCATCGGGAGAAACACCGATTCCAGCATCTCCCATGGCACCACTTCGTGCATCCGGGGCAATTCTCAAATACGGAACTGCTGACACGACAGGTCTGGGGCAATCGCCTATCCACCTGTTTTCAAAAGGATCAAACCTGCACGGTTCGTTGGCCTGCACATCCTGCACGCCCAAAAAGAATGCCATCCCAATCAATGGCAGGAAAAACACATTGGTACTTTTCAACATTTGATTCATTAATTTCATTAGATTATTTTTTTCATCAATCACATGAGTGGAGGTTGAAATAATAAAGCACACTTCTTTCATGTCAGTGATAATAAGACCGTTGGTTTAGGTATTGACCGGCACTATTTTTTTGTCAGTTTTTGATAGTTTTACCCTGCGATTAGAGTTTTGAAAACCACCAATTGAAGATTCCCTTATAAGGTTTGCTTCCAAATCTCTCAGAATCAAGGATTCTCTGTTCCGCAAAATTACAATTTTTTCGTCAAATGAACGGCTTAAATCCTATCTCATTATTACAAGTCTTTCAAACTCGCTTTTGACTGTTTTATTATCTGCGTCCGGGTGATCTGTACGGACTTGCACATTGTAAAAATACAGGCCATTGGGAAGTGGCGATCCCGAGTGGGTCGTTCCATCCCATTTCAGGCCTGTAACCCTGTATCCGTCGGAAAAAGCCGAACTCTCCATTTCTCCAACCAATTTGCCATCAACCGATAAAATAGTTACTCTGATATCCATTTTACCCGGTGGCAGATTGTGCTCAAACTGAATCTCTGTATGGTCACTCATGGGATTGGGGAAGTTGAACAAATGCTGTATCACCCTGTCCCGGTCACTGGCCACTACAAACTCAAGACTGGCCTCACCCCTGTTATTCAAAATATCCCAGGCAATAATATTAATCTCATAACTTCCGTCTTCGAGGTTTCTGAATGGATACCTCACTTCTCCTCTGGTAAAATCATCCATTTCTGCCTGGTAGTAGTCATTGAGGGTTATTTTTTCTGATGATTCACCATAGAGGTATGCAGTCAATTCTCTACCGATACTGTTTCCGGTCACATTGATGCCCACTTCACTTTCCAGTTTTGCCAGCAGGATGGGGTTGGCATCAGTTATTCCCCCTGAGACAAAGTTTTCATTATTCATATACAGCCTTACCTTTGGACCTTCCACATTCTCAGGAAGTGAATCCACAGATCCTCCAACAATCAGGTCTTCATAGGCACCGGCGGCTGTCCGCATATCGTCTGTGTAAGCAAAATAACTGGCTTTCCCGTAGCCCGGCTCGTAATTGATATCCAATGGAACTTTGAACTCAATTGTAAAATGACCGGCCTCCACGCTGGCACTTCCTTTGAAGAGGATTTTATTCTGCACTTCAAATTCACTTTTGTGGCTGCCGGAGCCCTGTCCGAGGGTGGATTCGACCACCGGTTTGTCAAAAAGCGTAAATTCCATCACTCCATTGAAATCACCAAGGAGTTCATCCTGATGGTCTCTTATCTCTCCAGCAATCACCACATGCTGCATGGCCTTGAGTGTGTCCGGTGCTTCCTGGTCTATATCTACTCCGTTAACAGAGGTCGTAACCACTCTGTATTCGGGTATGTTGAGTTTTTGCGATGGGTCTCCCAAAAGGGTGAACTTCCTTGAGTTCACATTGACGGTATCAGCGCTGTTGGCATTTTTTGCCTGCCGCATCACTTCTCCTATGGAAGGTCTGTCCTGCTGATCATTGACAAAAAGCCTTGTAATCACCTCTCTGTTAAGTTGCTTGTTACGAAAAGCATATACCAATCTGGTGGTAGTCAACAAGCTAAACACACCGCCGTTGGGATTTAGCAAGGTGTGCTCACCCGCAGAAGTGATGGCCGGATCGTCGTAATTGGCAAATGAGCAAGTCGCGGTAATCATCAGGGAAAGCTGATCTGAATTACTCCAGGACAAAATATCCGGCACCTGTAAAACTCGTTCTTGCGTCCAACCTGCAGGACCACCATGTCCGAGGTAATTGATGACCAGGGGGCCACGGTTCATCATTCGGTTCAATGCCTTATTCGCGTCGGGAAACCTGTTGCCACCGGGTGTGGAAACGCGCTCAAAAGCATCTAAAAATATTTTTTCAATGTTGTATTCCGGGTGGTTTTCTTTTGTGCGCCTTACCAGACTTCTGGTCTGATTTAAATGGAGATTGTTGTCTCCGTTGTCAGCTACAAAGCCAAGGTTAAGCCTCCAATCTCCAAGGGATTCTGGGTTGGTATCGTAAGAGATAATCTTATTGACCACATCTTGTGCCTCTTGCTCCGTACGCACAGGCAAGCGACCCACTGCTATATCTACACCACCCACTAAATTGGCTCCTTCGTTTGGGTCCAGCAATCCGAAGTAATCATCGGATGGGAATGCCGAAATTGCATGCAGGGATTGAGGTGTCTGATAAACCGGGATAAAATTTTGATTGGGCAGACCATCCATGAGTCCCCGGTAATCATAGCTCCCATCTCCGAACAAAAGCAAATACCTGAAATCGTCTGTCCGGGTATAAAACATTCTCGCAAAATCGCGTATGGCTGTGGGGTCCGGTGATCCACCACCAAATTCGTTGTAAACCTGCTGCGCAGGAACTGCCACTACTTCCAGGCCGCTGAAATTGCGTCTGTGCTCAGCCAGCTCTTTGGCAGCGCTTTCAAAATCCTCGTGGTAAACAATCACCAATTCAGCAGTTTCAATGCCGTGAAGGTTTTGATTGGGTACTTCTTCAATAAATTTTGGACGAGGGAAGTCATAGGAGGGATGAAAGGCCGCAAATTGCTTTAATTCATCTGAGAAAAAGGAAAAGCGTACACTTTGCCCATTTGATTCAACAGGCATTTCCGTAACAAAATGAGGGTCAGTAACATCCCAGATATGAATATCACTGCTCTGTGGATTTCTCATTTCAAAAGAGGAAATATTATAATCCAGACTTCTGCTATCCCGGAAAAAAAGCGGCTCTCCATGATAAGCCAACTCTTTTTTACCTCTTATCTGAATAAAATCCATCCAGGACTCGGAAACAGAACCCGTGGAGGGAATTTCAAAGTGAACTGATAGCGGATTAGAACCCACCGTTTTAATAGCTTCAAAACTTCCCAGAATCGCAAATCTTCCAATTACACTGGTAATCGTTACACTACAATTGCTACCACTGCAAACCGTGGTGGTAAAACTCTCTCCTCCTATGTTTAGGCGAGCAGTGGAAGTTTGATTAGATCGGATGGCAAATTCCGTGTAAACTTTAAAATCCGTACCCGGGACAAAGCCCTCGAGGTCAAATTCCGAACTGTAGTCTTTTTGTCTGATGTTGCTCAGGTTGTCTCCAAACCAACGCTGACCACTGCCGTAAAAGCCAGGATTGGCACCCATCACATTTACCCTGTCACGCTCGTACCGCTGAAGAAAATCATACGTATCAAAAGTCTGTTCCGAACCTGATAGAGATCCCGCCTGAGGAATATCCAAACGCTCCTTTTCTCCAATGGAGATAAAGTAATAATTCAGGTCGTCGTAGATGTTTTTGGGCTTATCAAATGTGTCCTGATGGCCCAGGTATGTCCAATTCTGGGGACCCTCTGCAAAAAAGAGCAAATAATCCCCCTGACTCATATGTGTACCACTCCCCACAAACCGGGTGGGCAATTCCTCTACGTCATCGACCCGCTCAGCACCGGCCAACTGCGGCAACATGCCACCTCGATTGCCCAATACGCGAATTTTGTCCACGGGAATTTCTGAGGCCTGCAATCCGAGTTCATCACTCAGGAAGGCGGCATCTATTTTGTACAACCCCGCAGAAGGAACTGCTATTTTATAAATGTCCCCCTCAGCGAGTTCTGATTGATTCTTGAAACCACTTCTCCCGGTGGATGCAAAGGCTCCATCGTCACCTGGTGAAAATGAAGCGGACACAGTAAAAGACTCCAACAACAGAACACCTCCGGCAGAATTGGAGACAAATGGCTTGAAAAACACCCTCGCGTAATAATTACCGCGTTCACTTTCAATAACATAGGATGGTTGCACACTAGTCGGCAGTCCCTTGACAACTTCAGGGGATACACTAAATTCAGATTCGGAAGAACTCAAGATGCGCAAGTCAATTTCAAGCTCACCAGGACCGGGTACTTCAAATCGAGTGGCAAACATTGGGTAGGGCAACTCATTGGATGAAAACAGAGCGTCTTTATAATATGGCATCAATACCGGCTCATCCATATTTTTAAGCTCGGGGATGGGGTGGTCGTACCACTCTAAATCAACTTGCTCATTCAAAACCACCTGAGCTGCAGCAGTGGAGATGGAAATAAACATTGCAAAGACGAATAGCACCATACTATATCTGCAAACTGTACAAACCTCAGTCAAATCACTCAACACAAGTCCTCTGGTGGCTTTCCTTTGAGAAAACAGTTTAAAATCAGGGTGGTACTTAGTTATTTTCATTGAAGCGTCTTATTGGTTTTATATAAGCTGACCATTTTATAAGGGATTGATAAACGAGTCAAAATTTAAGACGATAGCCATCGCAAATAATTTCAGACCAATGGGTGTAATTTTTACAAAAACCAACTCTCTAAAAATCACAGCCCTTGTCAATCCCGCTAAAAAAACCTAATGATGGGGCATTTAGTATGAAGTTAACATTAAAAAAAGAATATTGACTTCCAGGAAATTGAGGGTTAAACGGAAACCGTTGTGCAACAGAAAAAGGCGTATCTTTGTTTGGTAAGGACTTAAAAGGCGGAGGAACATGGTTTCATATTTCCGGGCAATAATTTTGGGGGCACTTATTTTCTCTGTACTACCGATGAGTAGTTACAGCCAGGACCCCATATACAGCCAGTATTATTTCACGCCCATGCAAATTAACCCCGCCTTTTCAGGAACGACCAATTCCCCTTTGATAGGGGCTTCGTTCAGATTGCAATGGCCCGGGTTTTCATCCGCTTACAGGACTTACTCTCTTGCATACAGTCAGTATTTTGAGCGGATCAACTCAGGATTTGGGGGACTCATATTAAGTGACAATGCAGGGGATGGCATCATTACCAATACCAGGGTATCCGGATATTACTCCTACCGATTGAGACTGAGTTCAGACACCTATTTTCAATCTGGAATTGAAGTTACAGGTATTCAGAGCCATTTGGACTGGGACAAGCTCGTTTTTGGCGACCAATTGGACCCCGTACACGGGCGTGTAAATCCCGGTGGACAGCCAATACCCACAGATGAGAGAAGACCGGATAATTTGACCAATCGCTACTTCGACCTGGGATTTGGTTTGCTGTTTTCCTCACCGGATTTTTACGTCGGCATAGGATTGAGGCACCTCAATTCACCCAATGTGGGTTTTTTAGATGAGCCTGGTGCAGACAACCCCAGATTGTCTGTGCTCTACACCCTTATGGCCGGCACGGAAATAGCACTTGACCACAATGAGAACAACTACTTTGCGCCCAATCTTTTGTTTGCAAGACAGGGCGGAGCAAACCAGATCAATGCCGGATTTAACCTCCGTTTTTCAGGCATTCACACAGGACTCTATTACAGACACAGTGGTAGAAACCCTGATGCAGTGCAGATCCATCTGGGATTTGAAGAACAAATTTACCGAATTGGGTACGCCTACGACCTCACTATTTCCCAACTTGCAGGAGTGGGACGGGGAAGCCACGAAATAAGTATTTTAATTAACCTGGACAATCAACCCGGCAGACAGCGCGTTGATTACTCCGACTGTTTGGACATATTCAGGTAAGTTACAGAAAAGCACCTGATAAATGATTTTGGCGCGATCAGCTTTAACCAAACTTGCCAGATCAGGAATGAACGGTTGAAATGTTAGGTTTTGGCAAAAAAAACTTGAGAAGGTTTTCAACACCTTGATCCGATTCCTGCATAATAAGCTGATTGACAAACAAAAGTATAGATAAAATCTTCAAATAAAGTTTTTAAGTAATACAACCTTCAAAAGTTAAGGTTATTAAAAATTTTTGTGGCATCCAAAATAGGTTCGTATATTTGTACCCACGTGAAAAACTAATGTCTCATGATTAAGAATTTCAATATCGTAATTATGTTTCTCTTCGCAGGACTGGTGCTCATCAGTTGCCGTCAGCAGGAGAGGTCTCCAACCACAGGCTGGGCCTACAATGACCAGGAATGGGGTGGATTTGAGAAACTCGATTACGAGGGCCAGGTAACAGGTCCAAATCTGGTACTTATCCCAGGTGGTACTTTCACCATGGGTCTCACCGATGAAGATGTGATGTTTCAATGGAACAACACCCCGCGTAGGGTGACTGTATCTTCCTTTTACATGGATGAAACTGAAATAGCCAATATTGACTACAGAGAGTATGTATATTGGTTAAACAGGGTTTATGAATCCTACCCGGAAGTTTACAGGGATGCGCTGCCGGATACCCTCGTATGGAGAGAGGAATTGGCTTACAACGAGCCATTTGTGGAAACTTACTTTCGTTTTCCCGCCTATGATGAGTATCCTGTCGTCGGTGTCTCCTGGGAACAAGCTACCCGCTACGCCGAATGGCGAACGGACAGGGTGAATGAATACTTGTTGATTGAAAGAGGCATTCTGAATCCCAATCCGGACCAAAGAGATGAGGACAACTTCAACACAGAATCATATCTAGCCGGAATGTACGAAGGGAGTGTTAGAGAAAATCTGCCTGACCTCAGAACCGGCGGTGAGCGTAGAGTTCGCTTTGAAGATGGAATCCTCCTCCCAAGCTACAGACTCCCAACAGAAGCTGAATGGGAGTATGCAGCTATGGCACTTCACGGCCTTCAAGGTGACAGAGGTGATGAGTTGCTTACTGACAGAAGAATATTCCCCTGGGATGGTACCAATATGAGGTATCAGCGACGAGATCGCCATCAGGGTAAAATGTTAGCAAATTTCAAGCATCGCGGTGGTGATTACATGGGTGTATCCGTTGCCCTCAATGACAATGCAGCCATTCCCGCTCCGGTAAAATCATTTTTGCCAAACGATTTTGGCCTCTACAATATGGCCGGAAATGTGAGTGAGTGGGTTAAGGATGTCTATAGACCACTGACAACCGAAACGCTCAGAGATGTTGATCAAAATGATTTGAATCCTTTCCGTGGAAATATTTTTACCGAAGTTGTAAAAGATGAAGATGGTCGCCCCGTTGGACGCGACAGCCTCGGCAGACTGGAGAGAAGAGTTGTTACCGAAAGGCACCTCGAAGAGCGCCCAAACTACAATGTGGCTGATGCCAGAGATTATGGTGACGGTGATTCTGAATTCGTACATTATGCATATGGTGAACATACACTCATCAATAACGATTCAAGAGTTATCAAAGGTGGATCGTGGGCCGACAGAGCTTACTGGATGTCACCCAGTCAGAGAAGATTTATGGACCAGGGAGCTTCATCCAGGACGGTCGGATTCCGACTCGCAATGACAAGGACAGGAGGGCCTGAAGGAAATGACGACGATGCCGGTAAATTCTTCGGCGGCTCCTCAGAGCGGAGATTCAGATAACGGGTTTACCGATATTATAAAATATTCATTCCCCGGCTTCATATCTTTGAGGTCGGGGATTTTTTTTGAGACCCAATCCGTTTATTTTAAAGTTGATGAATCCATTTAAGCCGAAATATCGCAAAAGGTTTTCTGCTTAGGTTTTTCAAGAATAATACGCAAATGAAAGAGCTGTACCAAACTTTTCTCAACTCCAAAGGCGTGTGTATCGATTCGCGCAAAATCAGAAAGGGAGAAATATTCTTTGCCATAAAGGGACCCAACTTTGACGCCAATAGGTTTGCTGTAAAAGCCATCGAGAATGGTGCGCTAGCCGCTGTTGTTGACAATCCAAAAATTGCAGGTAATCACCCGGACTTTTTCGTCGTTGCCGATGCACTTAAAACCATGCAGCAACTGGCCAATCACCACCGGAAAAAATTCGAGGGTAGCGTTTTTGCTCTGACAGGTTCTAATGGCAAAACCACCACCAAAGAGTTAATAAAATCGGTACTTTGTCAAAAATACAAAGTCCATGCAACTGGTGGCAATTACAACAACCTGATAGGACTGCCCTATACAATACTAAACTCCAAAGCCGGAACCGAACTCATGGTACTTGAAATGGGCGCCAATGCACCGGGCGAAATAGCTCAACTCTGCCAAATTTCAGAACCCGATATCGGTATGATCACCAATATAGGTAAAGCTCACCTCGAAGGTTTCGGAACACTTGAAGGCGTGATTCGCGCAAAAAGTGAATTGTACGACAAGCTGGCAGAAAGAGAAGGCACTGCATTGGTCAACCTGGCTGAAAAGTATCTGGAAGCCAATAGTACAAAGGTTCCTAACCGGGTATTTTACAGTTCGAGCGAACAACAGAAAAACGATAGAGAATTGATCGTTCAAGCAAAATTAATGGCTCATTACCCCGAAATGAAGGTCCGTTTTAAGCTCCGAGATTCGAATCAATCTACTGAAATAAATTGTCAACTCACCGGTCGCTACAACTTTCCAAATATTGTTTCAGCAATTGCTACCGGTGCTTTTTACGGACTTTCTCAAGAGGAAATAGCCGCCGGGATCGCAGCTTTCAAGCCCTTTACAAACCGGTCAGAGATTATCAACTTTAGAACCAACTCTGTATTTCTCGATGCATACAATGCCAACCCAAGCTCTATGCGTGCATCAATCGATCATTTTCTGGAAAACTTCCCCAATCCTCGAATACTGATTTTGGGAGATATGCTGGAATTGGGCAAAGACAGTATGGAAGAACACCGTCAGCTCGTTCGCGACTTACAAGAAAAAAATGATGAATACGAACAACTGTGGTTGGTGGGACAAGAGTTCGGCAAATTGAATGTCGATGCCCCTATCCTGCATTTCCCTTCGGCGGAAAAAGTTTCTGAGGAACTCAAAAAACAGGGCTTAGAAAACCACTCTATCTTACTCAAAGGCTCCAGAGGGATCGGTCTCGAGAGAGTTATCGACTCAAAATAATTCTGATTCCATAAAATAGTTGCCGGGTCAGACCTCCACAGCCAGTGCAATTCGATCACTAATCTCCCCTTCGCACATCAGCAAGTAATCCTCATAAGAGCAGGGTTTTACCTCCATCAAATTGAATTCAGTACCAATCGAAAACCACCAGCGCCCACTAAATCTGCTTTTGTAAAACCTGATATCCGGTAATTTTTCGTGACTCGATACTGTATATTCAATCAAATTTTCACTGGAAAGAGGATAGTCGCCGGGTCTGTGAACCGCTCCATTTAAAAAATACCATACCAATTGAGCGACCAAATTTGCCGTCAATGGTGCGGAAAAAGAATCGGCTTCAAATCCATTAATCCACAAAACCCTGCTGTAGTCCCCTACCCCAAAATACCTCAATAACCGGCATGCCTCTTCGGAGGATAACCCCGAAATATCGCTGCCCGACTTACCGGGAGCATCGGCATAACGAATAGCTGAGAGATTGAAAAAACAGCATTCCGTTTCCCTCAATTCAGGTTCCAATTCACGAAACCCGGAGCGAATTTTACCCAATGGCATTATGTCCTGCTGAGTTTTCACCCAATCATAAACCTCATCCACCAGCAAATGCTGTTGACTGGCAAGGTATTTTAGTGAACTGTTTTTCCTATGCTTGTCCAAAAATTCATTCCCGGTCTTACCATCGCAGGCAACCAGGGCCGAACTTTGACAGGCAAGAGCCCTCTCCAACTCCCGGTCAGGAGAATCGTAATCTCCGACCAAAACCACTATCCGGTCATTTTCCTCTATACGTTTAACAGGGTTAAATTCAGCTTCATCATTCCTGACACCCCGGAATACGACCTTTTCTTCCTGAATCCACGGGTTGCTGAACCGGTGTAATTCACGGTTGAGTAAATCAGTGAATTGCGAACCCGCAGCAGACAGAAAGCTGAATCCGAGGTCTTTATCAATATTGGCAAACAATCTGTTGCTGCCGGTTGTCATTTGCCCGGCGTCCTTATCTCTGTAGTTTTCCATACTTTACCTTTTTAAAATTGAGGGACACAAATATACATATGTGTATTTTTATTAATATGTAAAAGTGGGAAATTTTTTCTTATCTCCAAAATAATTCTCTGCCCGGGTCTCAGATGTCATCAATTTGCGTATGTAATATTCACAAATAAATTATATTTGCCATCTCAAAAAAA
>SL_3KL_010_SEDDRAFT_10005273_pt1 | contig 11629 bp, 7 predicted proteins | sample SodLakKL_010_SED_2_FD_10381 | JGI IMG/M metagenome (IMG submission 10381)
CCACGGTATTGCATGCCTGTCGCAAGGTCAGGGAGCTGCGTGAAACCCAGCCCCGGGTTGAGGAGGATTATCTGAACCTGTTACGCACACTGACCGGGTGACAAGCTGTGGATAAACTGCTGACAAGCTCGGGAGCATTTGCCGTGACTGTTTTTATCCACGCCGGCACACAGCTTCTCCACAGGCAGGGAGCAGAGTTATCATTTAATTAACTGTTTGAATTTAAATAAGTTTTAATTGTTATACCTGTGTTTTTCGTTCACTAATAACAGTATTCAGGGTATATAAAAGAATATTGATTATATTAAACAGCAGGAAGATGGAGTCAGTATGAAACTCAAGCTGTCCAGGGAAGCGCTTCTTCGTCCCCTTCAGGCGGTTATTGGCGTAGTGGAGAGGCGACAGACCATGCCGATCCTGTCCAATATCCTGCTCAGTGCCGATTCAGAGGCGGTCCGTCTCACTGCCACAGACCTGGAAGTGGAACTGGTCGCCCGGATGGATGCAGGTACTGAAACACCGGGTGATATCACTCTGCCAGGNCGTAAATTGCTGGATATTGTGCGTGCCTTGCCGGAGGAAGCCGAAGTCAGTCTCAGTGTGGAAGATAACAAGGCCCAGGTGCGAGCGGGGCGAAGTCGCTTTGCGCTGGCCACCATGCCGGCGGCCGAATTCCCGAATGTGGAGGGTGGCGAGGCCCTGGTTGAGTTCAGTATCGCCCAGCGCGACTTGCGTCATCTCATTGAACAGACCCAGTTCGCGATGGCCCAGCAGGATGTGCGTTACTACCTGAATGGTCTGCTGCTTGAATTCCGTGACGGGGTTTTGAGAGGGGTGGCGACAGACGGGCATCGCCTGTCCCGTTGTGATGTGAGCGCCCAATTATCGCCGGGTGAAATCAACCAGGTGATTGTTCCACGCAAGGGTGTGATGGAACTTTACCGTCTGCTAGAGGAAACCGATGACACGGTGACGGTAGCGATCAGCAGTAACCATATCCGCGTGGGTCTTGATGAATTGCGTTTCACCTCCAAGCTGGTTGATGGGCGTTTCCCGGATTATGAGCGTGTCATCCCGCGCGGCGGCAAGAATATCCTCCAGGTGGACAGACAAATTTTGCGTCAATCCCTGGGTCGAACAGCTATATTATCCAATGAAAAGTACCGCGGGGTGCGGCTGGAAATGGAAAATGGCCGGCTGGGGCTGCAAGCGCAGAATCCGGAGCAGGAGCGTGCCGAGGAAGATGTGGAAGTTGAATATCAGGGCGACCATCTCGAGATCGGGTTTAATGTGAGTTACCTGCTTGATCCTCTGGCCGCTCTGGAATCCGACAGCATCGAGATGGTTTTGATTGATGGTAACAGCAGTTGTGTGATCCGTGCGCCCGGTGATGAGTCCACCGAACACGTGGTCATGCCAATGCGATTGTAAGTTGCCCTGATGGCCCTGGGCCGGCTGGAAATCAGTGATTTTAGATGTCTGCATTCGGTTCGCCTTGATTGTGACCCCGGATTGAATGTGGTTTATGGCGCCAATGCCTCCGGCAAGACCAGTTTGCTGGAGGCGATCTGGTTCCTGGGTCGGGGCCGCTCCTTCCGGAGTCGACGCCGCGACAGCCTGGTTTGTGAGTCCCGTTCCGGTTTTTCTGTCTTTGCCACGCTGCATGCGGAAACCGGAGCGATTCACCGCATGGGCGCCGGTTTTGATGCCGAGGGTCTCAGAGCCCGGCTTGATGGTGAAACAATCCGCGCGGTTTCAGTTCTGGCGCGTCATCTCCCCGTACAATTGATTGACCCGCATGTTCACCGCCTGATTGAGGGTGGCCCGGGGGAACGACGTCAGTTTCTTGACTGGGGATTGTTTCACGTGGAACCGGGCTTTCTGACGACCTGGTCGCGTTACCGCAAGGCCCTGCGGCAACGTAATGCCTTGTTGCGCCAGCCGGCCCGGGCGCGAATGTTGCCGTCGTGGGAATCCCAGTTGGCAGAAAGCGGTGAAGGGCTGAGCGCAAGTCGACGGGATTATATAGCTCGGCTTCGGCCCCTGTTACAGGAAACGGTGAGCTATATCCTCGGGGATATATCGGTGGATCTTCGCTACCAACCAGGTTGGCCCGCGGGCGAATCGCTGCTGGATGCCCTGCAACGTCTGCGTGTGTCTGACCAGCAAACCGGGGTGACGCGGCCAGGTCCTCATCGAGCAGATATGGAAATTCTGGTCGACGGTGTGGCAGCGGCGGAGCGGGTATCACGCGGCCAGGAAAAAATCCTGGCCAGTTGTCTGGTGTTGGCCCAGCAGCAGTTGTATGCGCAAGCCTGTGGTGACCAGGGGGTTTTGTTGCTGGATGATCTGGCCTCTGAACTGGACAGCCGTTACCTGTCACGCTTCATGGCGGTGCTTTGTGATTTACCCGCACAGAAGTTTCTTACCGTGATATCACCTGAGTCCATACAGGCCCTGTTACCTGCAGGCACCAGAATGTTCCACGTGGAACAGGGTGAGATCACGGAAGTGGTACAATAGCGGGATTAACCTTGCCGGGATTGGTATCAATATGAGCGCGAGTGAAAAAGACACCTATACCTCTTCCAATATCAAGGTCCTGAAGGGCCTGGATGCCGTGCGCAAACGCCCCGGCATGTATATTGGTGACACGGATGATGGTACGGGCCTGCACCACATGGTTTTCGAGGTGGTGGATAATGCCATTGATGAGGCGCTGGCCGGGCATTGCACCAATATCCAGGTAACACTGCACACGGATAATTCAGTGACCGTCTCCGATGACGGCCGCGGTATTCCCGTGGATATGCACAAGGAAGAGGGCAAGTCCGCTGCCGAAGTCATCATGACGGTGCTGCATGCCGGCGGCAAGTTTGACGACAATTCCTACAAGGTATCCGGTGGCCTGCATGGTGTGGGTATTTCGGTTGTGAATGCCCTGTCTGAAGAGCTGGAACTCACCATTTACCGCGATGGCAAGATTCACCACCAGGTGTATGCGCTCGGAGTGCCCAAATCTCCGCTTAAACAGGTTGGCGATACTGATATCAGTGGTACCAGCCTGCGTTTCAAACCCAGCGAACAAATTTTCACCCAGACTGAATACCACTACGACATTCTGGCCCGCCGTCTGCGTGAACTGTCATTTCTTAATTCCGGTGTGCGAATTGTGCTCACCGATGAGCGCGATGACCGCGAGCGGGTATTTGAATACAAGGGCGGTATCCGCGCTTTTGTTGAGCACCTCAATGACAAGAAGACACCGCTGCACCCCACGGTCTTTCATTTCGAGACAGAACGTGAAGATATCGTGGTGGAAGTGGCGATGCAGTGGAATGATTCCTACCAGGAAAATGTCTTCTGCTTTACCAATAATATCCCCCAGCGCGACGGTGGCACCCATATGGCGGGTTTCCGCTCGGCCCTGACGCGCACGCTTAAAAACTACATTGATGAAGTCGGGCTGGCGCGCAACGAGAAAGTCAGCCCGCTGGGTGATGACGCCCGCGAAGGACTCACAGCGGTGCTTTCGGTGAAGGTGCCGGATCCCAAGTTTTCTTCCCAGACCAAGGACAAGCTGGTTTCCTCCGAGGTCAAGGGCGTGGTGGAATCAGCCCTGTCCGACAAACTGCACGAATTTTTGCTGGAACATCCTCAGGATGCAAAGCTGATCGGCAGCAAGATTATCGAGGCCGCACGCGCTCGTGAAGCCGCGCGCAAGGCCCGCGACATGACCCGGCGCAAGGGCGCGCTGGATGTGGCTGGTTTGCCCGGCAAGCTGGCCGATTGCCAGGAAAAGGATCCGGCCCTGTCAGAAATCTTTATCGTTGAGGGTGATTCAGCCGGGGGTTCGGCCAAACAGGCCCGCGATCGGCGTACCCAGGCGGTATTGCCGCTGAAGGGCAAGATTCTCAATGTAGAAAAAGCCCGCTTTGACAAGATGTTGTCGTCGTCCGAGGTGGCCACGCTGATTACCGCCCTGGGCTGTGGTGTGGGCCGCGAGGATTTTGACCCCGACAAGCTGCGTTATCATCGAATTATCATTATGACTGACGCGGATGTGGACGGCTCTCATATCCGTACCCTGCTGTTAACCTTCCTGTATCGCCAGATGTACACCCTGGTGGAGCGTGGCCATGTCTATATCGCCCAGCCCCCCCTGTACAAGGTGAAAAAGGGCAAACAGGAGCATTACGTCAAGGATGATGCCGAGCTTGATGCCTGGTTGCTGAATGCCGCGGTAGAGGGTGCCGAGCTGCATGTGGCCGAAAACACCCCGCCCATACGCGGAGAGTCGCTGGAAGCACTCGCGCAGCAGTACCAGCAAGTGATGAGCACGATTCAGCGGCTGGCCCGGCGGTATGACGCGCATCTGCTTGAGCGCATGGTTTACATGCCGGAGGTCACCGACGGCTTGCTGGCCGACAGCAAGCAACTCAAGGCGTGGGTGGAAGAGTTGTTGAATCGGACCAATGCCACCAGCGATGGCAGCACCCGTTACAGCCTCGCCAGCGCGGGGGCCGAGGGGCTGGTGATTGATCGCTATCGCCATGGGGTGCCGACGGCGATCCGACTGCCACGAGAAATGTTTACTTCCCCCGAGTACCGCAGTTTTGTTGCCCTGGGGACGCGCCTCGATGGTTTGGTGGGCGAGGGCGCGCGGATTCAACGGGGCGAGCGCGAGCAACCGGTGGCCAGCTTCCGGGAAGCCATCACCTGGTTGTTGGAGCAGGCGCGCAAGGGCCTTAGTGTGCAGCGCTACAAGGGTCTGGGCGAAATGAATCCGGAGCAGCTTTGGGAAACCACTATGGATCCGGAATGCCGGCGGTTGTTACGGGTAGCCATAGAGGACGGCGTTGCCGCTGATGAAATCTTCACTACGTTGATGGGGGACCAGGTTGAGCCCCGGCGTGAATTCATCGAGCGCAACGCACTGCTGGTCAGCAATCTTGATATCTGACTATTCAGTAACCACGCTTTGTTCCACGTGGAACATCAGGTAACCGCCGATCTATTCGTTTCAGAGTTCGTTGTAAGCGGGAAGGCCGGAAGGTTGTAAGACTGACAACTTTCCCACTTACGGCGTGGGGCCATTGTGATTGGGCCGCGCGACTTCCTGTTCTGGCCCGTCTATTTCCGCCATGGCCTGGTTTATCCAGGCCTTGGCGCGTGCATTGATTTCCTCCGGGCTCAGACCCCGGGTATCAATAGGTGGTCCGATACGCATTCTGAAAGTGCCGGGCAAAATATCGAAGCGACCCTGGAGCCAGAAGCGGCCGGCATTATGGGCCAACGGCACTACCGGCACACCTGTTTCACTGGCCAGAACGGCGCCCCCCATGCCGTAGCGCCGGGTCTGGCCGGGCGGCATGCGAGTGCCTTCGGGGAATATCACCACCCAGATTCCCCGTCTGAACAAGGCTTTGCCCTGCTCAACAATTTGTTCTACCGCGGAGCGACCCGCGCTGCGATTGATGGCGATGGGGTCGAGCTGAGCCAGGCCCCAGCCGAACATGGGCACCCACAGCAACTCCCGTTTGAGCACCCAGGTCTGGGGCGGCAGAAACATCTGGGTGGTGATGCATTCGATCATGGATTGATGCTTGCAGTAGAGCACGGCCGCACCATCCGGGATATTTTCAAGGCCTTCGACTTCATAACGAAGCCCCACCAGGGTACTCAGCGCCCGGTACTGCAGCCGGATCCAGCGCATGGCGATGGCGTAGCGGAATCGAAACGGGGCAGGGGTCAGCAAAATAACGATCAGGGCATAAATCGGGATGGTGACCACACAAACACTGTAGTAGAGAAAAACACGGAATGTATGGAAACGCATACGCCCTAACATTAAATATAAACCATTGTTTTATTTATGATTTTAACCGCTGATCCGGGAAATGTCGGCTACCTTCAGGAATTGTTCTCTGAGCTGTATCAGTAGCGCCAACCGGTTCTCACGAACCGCTTGATCCTCGGCCATCACCATCACCTGATCAAAGAATGTGTCTATATCCTCGCGCAAACCGGCCAGCACCGCCAGCGCGCCGGCATAATCGGCTTTCCCGAGTCGTGTTTCCACCTGGCTGCGAAGGGATTCCAGTTGGCGGTGCAGCGTTTTTTCCCCCGCCTCCTGTAACAGGGCGGTATCTACCTGCCCGCCGGGCTGTTTGTCCTGCTTGCGCAGGATATTGCTGATGCGCCGGTTGGCTTCGGTCAGGGCCGGGCTTTCCGGACGCTGCAGGAAGGTCTGTATGGCGCGCAGGCGCTGCTCAAAATCAAGCGGGCTGGCCGGCTGGCGGGCAGCCACTGCGTCAAACACATCATGACGGATACCGCGCTCCAGGTACCAGCTGCGCTGGCGTTCCAGCATGAAATCAAGCATGGCCGCGAGCGTGCCCTTGGCCGCCGATACCGGCTGGGCGGCCAGCGCCACTTCCATCAAACGGTGCAGATCCAGCGGCAACTGTTTTTCGACCAGAATGCGCAGGACCCCGATGGCGGCGCGGCGCAGGGCGAACGGGTCCTTGTCGCCAGTGGGTTTGCGTCCGATAGCGAAGATCCCGGCCAGGGTGTCGAGACGATCCGCCAGGGCCAGCACGGCGCCTTCGGGGCTGTCTGGCAGCGCATCACCGGCGTGTCGCGGCAGATAATGTCCGGAAATGGCCTCACTCACCGCCTCCGGTTCACCGGCTTCACGGGCATAGTAGCGGCCCATGATGCCCTGGAGTTCAGGGAACTCACCCACCATTTCGGTCACCAGGTCGGCTTTGGCCAGCAGTGCCGCCCGGTCCACGGTGTTTTTGTCGATATCGAGCGCTTCCGCCATGAAGGCAGCCAGCTTGCGGATGCGTTTGCTTTTGTCGTGCAGGCTGCCCAGGCGTTCTTCAAATACCACCGACTTGAGCCGCCCGGCATGCTGCGCCAGAGGTTGCTGCAAATCCTGCCGCCAGAAAAATTCGGCATCCGACAGCCGCGGGTGCACGACGCGTTCGTTGCCTTCGCGAACCCGGTCTGGCTGGCGGCTTTCAATATTGCTGATGGTAATAAAACGGGCCTGCAGGCGTCCGTTGGCGTGGCGCAACGGGAAGTAGCGCTGGTGGCCCTCAAGCGTGGCAATCAGCACTTCCGGCGGCAGCTTGAGAAAGCGACGATCAAAGCTGGCGGTGACGGCGACCGGCCATTCGACCAGGGCGCAGACTTCCTGCAACACATGCTCATGCACCACGGGGCGGCCGCCGGCCTGTTTGCCGGCTTTGGCTATCTGTGCCTCGATGCGTTGGCGTCGCTGATCCGGGTCCACCAGCACATAGCCCTGATCCCTGAGCAGATCAATATAATCCGCCGGCGTCGGGATCTTGATTTCCCCGGCACCCATAAAGCGATGGCCCCGGCTCACCCGCCCCGTCGGCAGGCCCATGATCGTGGCCGGGATCACCTGCTTGCCGAGTAGCATCACAACCCAGTGCACCGGCCGCACAAAGGCCTGCTCACTGTCACCCCAGCGCATGCGCCGGGGGATGGGCAGTTTGTCGAGAGCATGAGTGACCAGCTCCGGGAGCAGTTCAGCGGCTTTGCGACCGGGTTGCCTGGCGTTGAACATCAACCAGCGGCCCTTGTCGTTTTCCAGCGTTTCCAGTGCCGCCACGCTGACACCGCAGGAGCGGGCGAAGCCCTCGGCCGCCCGGGTGGGCCGGCCGGTGTCATCAAATGCCGCGTCCAGCGAGGGGCCGCGCTTCTCGATCACCTGGTCGGCCTGCACTGTTTGCAGCTCAGGGATCAATACAGCCAGTCGCCGCGGGCTGTTCAGGGCACGCGCCGGCTGGTGGCTCAGCCCGGCGGCTTCCAGCGCTGATACCAGATTATCGCGGAAGGCGCAGGACAGCTTTTCCAGCGCCAGCGGGGGTAATTCCTCAGTGCCCAGTTCAACCAGGAAGTCCTTAAATTGCGATGCTTTAGCCATCGGCCTGCTCCCGTTGCAGGGGAAAGCCCAGTCGTTCGCGGCTTTGCAGGTAGGCTTCGGCCACTGCACGCGCCATGCTGCGCACACGCAGGATGTAGCGCTGGCGCTCGGTGACCGATACCGCGTGGCGGGCATCCAGCAGGTTAAAGCTGTGGGAAGCCTGAATCACCATCTCATACGCCGGCAGTGGTAATTCGGCCTCGACCAGCCGCTGGCATTCCTTTTCACAGGTGTCAAAAGTGTTGAGCAGGGCCGCTGTGTCGGCCTGCTCGAAGTTGTAGGCGGACATTTCCACTTCATTCTGGTGGAAAACGTCACCGTAGCTCAGCCGGCCCAACGGACCATCGGTCCACAGCAAATCGTAAACACTGGCGCACTCCTGCAAATACATGGCAATGCGCTCCAGACCATAGGTGATCTCGCCGGTCACCGGGCGGCAGTCCAGCCCGCCGGCCTGCTGAAAGTAGGTGAACTGGGTGATTTCCATGCCATTGAGCCAGACCTCCCAGCCCAGTCCCCAGGCCCCGAGGGTGGGGGACTCCCAGTTATCCTCCACAAAGCGGATGTCGTGGATGCCCGGATCAATACCCAGCGCTTGCAGGGATTGCAGATACAGCGCCTGGATATTATCAGGGGAAGGTTTGAGCACCACCTGGAACTGGTAATAGTGCTGCAGGCGATTGGGGTTGTCGCCGTAACGGCCATCGGTGGGCCGGCGCGAAGGCTGCACATAGGCGGCGTGCCAGGGTTCAGGGCCGATCGCGCGCAGGAATGTGGCGGGATGAAAAGTCCCGGCGCCCACCTGCATGTCCAGTGGCTGCAACACCGCGCAGCCCTGATCGGCCCAGAAAGACTGCAGGGCCGAAACAAGATCCTGGAAGGTGCGGGGGCTGCGATGGCTCATGCGGGGCATCCGTCTGCCGGCAAAGTGAATCAGCGGCGCAGTATAGCTGCCGGGCCGGGGCTTTTGCACCTTTGNGGGNAAGCACGCNNCGANGNATATCTGGTACCCTGACCTATTACCGGGCATCATTGCACGGTGGCGGTGCAAGCACCGTAATAACGCACTATTTTGGTGCAATTGAACCCGATCAAGACCGCCTCTGGCCCGCAAAGCCGGGTCAGGCAAAGCTGGCATGGTTCCTGCAAAGGGGTTCAGCGCAAAGTGCATGCCGTCCCCGCCGGACGGCCAATTCAATTCGCCTCAGTGGAGGGTAACCAGATGTCGGCAGACGACGTACTCAAATTAATCAAGGACGAGGAGGTCAAATTTGTTGACTTCCGTTTCACGGACACGCTGGGCAAGGAAATGCATATCAGTGTGCCCGCGCACACCATCGACGCCGAGATATTTGAGGAAGGCACGATGTTCGATGGCTCATCCATCTCCGGCTGGAAGGGCATCAACGAATCCGACATGATCATGATGCCGGATGCTGAATCGGCGACGCTGGATCCCTTTACCGAAGAAGTCACGCTGAATCTGCGCTGTGACATCATCGAGCCCAACACCATGCAGGGCTACGATCGCTGCCCGCGTTCGCTGGCCAAGCGGGCAGAGGCCTATCTGGCGTCTACCGGCATCGGTGATACCGCCTTCTTCGGCCCCGAGCCGGAATTCTTCGTCTTTGATGATGTGCGCTGGAAAGTGGACACAGGTTCGGCCTTCCACGCGGTCAATTCCGTAGAGGCCGAGTGGAGCTCTGACAAAGAGTTCATGGAAGGCAACATGGGCCATCGGCCCCGGGTGAAGGGTGGTTATTTCCCCGTGCCGCCGGTCGATTCGTTGCACGATGTGCGCAGTGCCATGTGCCTGACCATGGAAGAAATGGGCCTGGAAACCGAGGTGCATCATCACGAGGTGGCGACTGCCGGTCAGTGCGAGATCGGCGTCAAGTTCAACACCCTGGTGAAAAAAGCCGACGAGGTGCAGATCCTCAAGTATGTGGTGCACAACGTGGCCCACAGCTTCGGCAAGACCGCCACCTTTATGCCCAAGCCGCTGGTGGGTGACAATGGCAACGGCATGCACTTGCACCAGTCGGTGTCCAGGGGGGGTGAAAACCTGTTCTCCGGGGACCAGTACGGCGGGCTTTCCGAGACCGCGCTGTTCTATATCGGTGGCATCATCAAGCACGCCCGTGCGCTGAATGCCTTTGCCAATGCCAGCACCAACAGCTACAAGCGCCTGGTGCCAGGCTTCGAGGCGCCGGTAATGCTCGCCTACTCGGCCCGCAACCGCTCGGCGTCGGTGCGTATCCCCTGGGTGTCCAGCCCCAAGGCCCGCCGGATTGAGGTGCGCTTCCCGGATTCTACCGCCAACCCCTATCTTTGCTTCTCAGCCATGCTGATGGCTGGCCTGGACGGAATCCAGAACAAGATCCACCCCGGCGAGGCCATGGACAAGAACCTCTATGACCTGCCACCGGAAGAAGAGAAGAACATCCCGCAGGTGGCCTTCTCGCTGGAACAGGCCCTGCAGTCGCTGGATGAGGACCGCGAGTTCCTCAAGGCGGGCGGCGTGTTCAGTGACGACCTGATCGACGGCTACATCGAGCTCAAGATGGAAGAAGTCACGCGCCTGCGCATGGCCGTGCATCCGCTCGAGTTTGATATGTACTACAGCGTCTGAAGTCTTCGCGGCTTTCGCATGCACCAGAGACGCCCCCGCTTCGGGGGCGTTTTTTTGTGGGGACGTGTTACGTGATTACGTGGTTAGGTGATTACGTCGCGGGACGGAGCGTTGCAGAGCTGACGGCTTTGGCGTACGCGCCGATATCGGGTTTGAGTTGCCGCGGAATGGGCGCGAAATGTAATTTACTGGGGGTGTTTGTTGTGACTGGAGCCTGTCGGGATGGGTTTGTGGTGCGGTCAGGTGGGATAAAAGCCTTACCCATGAAGAGCATGAAGAACATGAAGGGTCAGAGGGGGGGTGATACCGTCGTCCCCGCGAAGGCGGGGGCCCAGGGGGCTTCGGGGCATTTCTGGATTCCCGCCTGCGCGGGAATGACGAGAAGCGCTAAATGCCTGGTTACCACTGCGCTAACCGAACCCCCGAGCTACCCGGACATCCGCCCCCAGGACATCAGCCACCCCCAACAATCCCCCCTTCATGAGCTTCATGCTCTTCATGGTTAGCTTTTTGGGGTTTTTATCTGGCGTCCATTTCGCGGCCGATTATTTACGGCCTGTCGGCGCGCGCCAGGGTATTCCGGTCTGCAACGCGCTGTCCCGCGACTTAAGACCTTAGACTTTAGACGCCGCGCTACGCGCGGTCACGCTTTAACCGTTCTCTCGCTGGCCCAGTCTCGCAGGCGCTGCAGGGGCTCGCTCATGACCACGGCCAGGGGGCGGGTGTGGCTGATTTCCTCGAGGATGTGGGCGGTTTCAAGGGCGCTGTCCTGCTCATGAGCCAGATACAGGGCCGAGACGACGGCCTGCTCGATTTCGGCGCCGGAGAATTCCTCGCTGGCTTCGGCCAGGGCCTGCAGATCGAAATTCGCGGGATCGAAATCACGCTTTTGCAGGTGAATGGCGAAGATCTCGGCGCGAATCTCGGTGTCGGGCAGGTCGACGAAAAAGATTTCGTCGAGGCGGCCCTTGCGTACCAGTTCGGGCGGCAGTTTGTCGATGTTGTTGGCCGTGGCGACCACAAACACAGCCGCC
>SL_3KL_010_SEDDRAFT_10005274_pt1 | contig 11629 bp, 7 predicted proteins | sample SodLakKL_010_SED_2_FD_10381 | JGI IMG/M metagenome (IMG submission 10381)
ACAGAGAGTTAATTAAACAGCTGAGAGGTGGTAATTATTTTTGACCGGTACTGCCAAAACCACCCTCGCCTCTTTCAGTTTCATTCAATTCATCGACCTCTTGCCATTCCACCCGCTCGTATTTTGCCACGACCATTTGAGCTATTCGTTCACCGGGTTTTAATTCGACTGATTCGTTGGATAGGTTGACCAAAATGACCCGGACTTCTCCCCTGTAATCGCTGTCAATGGTCCCCGGACTGTTGAGTACGGTGAGGCCTTTTTTTACAGCCAGTCCACTTCTTGGACGCACCTGTGCTTCGAGCCCCGGAATAAGTGCAATGCGAATTCCGGTTGGGATCATCGCCCTCTCCAGTGGTCCAATTTGTACAGGCTCTTCCAAAGCAGCGTACAAGTCCAAACCGGAACTGCCATCCGTGGCGTAAAAAGGCAGTGGATTATCGGAATCATTGATGATTTGAATCTTCGTTTTCATCTGTATCAATTTGTGGGTTGCAAATTTATGAACTTATAATATTTGAGCCGGGTATTGAGGGTCAATCAATCGAGTTGGTTCAGGACTTAAACTCCAGTAACTTATTCTTTACATAATCATCGAAAGAGAATTCGCTGAAGCGGTGAAAAGCCACTTCGACCGGCTGGATAAAGACGTGGATTTTATTGTCTGCGAGGAACTTGACATGGGGCTCCAGCCGAACCGCGTCCTTTTCAGTGGTGACTACAAACCTGATCTTCATCTCCAATTGGTCGTACGTCTTTTTTAGCTGTGCAAGATCGTAAGTACTGAAGTTGTGGTGGTCGGGAAAGGCGAGTGAATGCAGTTTGTCAACGCGTTCTGCCATGTGGTCAATCAATGGATCGGGATTGGCAATTCCTGTCAAAAGAATAGCCTCCCCCCCAGGCTTTTCGACCAGCTTTTGTTTGGGGTTAAAAAGATAATAGGCCTGGCCGTAAGTCAGGTATGAGAAAAACACCTTTTGGTTTGGTAGTGGCTTCAATTTTTTTTGAAAATCAGCCGCCTGCTCGCTTGTCAGATCGGTTGGGCATTTACTCACGATGATGGCATCTGCTCGCCGGGATCCGGTGGGCCATTCCCTCAGTCTTCCCACAGGCAGCAAAAAGTCTTCAAAATAGGGGCTGCTGTATTCGGTGAGCAATAAATTGAGTGTAGGATTAACCTCCCTGTGCTGAAATCCATCGTCCATTATGATGGTCTGCAGTTGGGGAAATTGGCCAACCATTTTGGGGATTCCAAACGATCTGCTCTCCGATACGGCCACCGGCACATCGGGGTTTTTCCTCTTGATTTGCAGTGGTTCGTCTCCTGTGTGATTGACCTTATTTCTCGCCTTGACCCACTGAAAACCCTTGCTTTTTCGACCGTATCCCCGACTTATGACACCGACGCGAATATGGGGTTTGAGTAATTTTATCAGGTACTCCGCATGCGGGCTTTTCCCGGATCCCCCGACCGTCAGATTGCCAATACTAATTACCGGCAGGCTGAAGGTGATGGATTTTAGGAGTTTGAATCGGTGGAGCAAGTTGTTGATCCCCACTCCCAGGCCGTATAGCAATGCCAGGGGAAGTACCAATAATTTAATCAACCAGTTTCTCGCCATTCCGTTTATACGGGTTTGAATCGTGAAGCTAAGTAAAATGTTCCTAAGTGGAGGTATATTCCGCCCGGAAATTGAGGGAACCTTTAGTTGTAAAAAATGCAGCTACCGTTGGTCAATAACTTTATTTAAAAGGCAAAACCCATGGATATCATCAGGGTATGATTCCTTCTGTTTCCACTTCTCTGTACAAATTCATTTCCATCACCCAGCTCGACTTTTGATATGTAATACTTATCGCGGATGACGTGATTCAGGCCGTATTTATACTGAGCATTGACGTAGAGTCCCTGATTGATGAAGTAAGTGAGGCCACCGGTGAGCCCCACATCAAACCAGTTGAAGTAATTTCCGTCTTTTTCAGCAAATTCAAAATATGTACCCGCTTCCTGTGGGGCTTCGCGGTCTCTGCCATCCATTCGAATAAATTGACTGTCTCCCTTGTAGGAACCCAGACCGGCCCTGTCCCTCATGGGCTTGAAGTCATACAACACCTGGAAATCCTCTATTGCATTGCCGGTTGATTGAGAACGGCCCGAAAAACTCATATCACCGGATCCCGTGCTTCCTACCAAAAAACCGACATAACCACCGGCCGATATTTCGAAACGGCCGCCAAGTCGAACCATTCCTTCGATGGGGATATCGAGATAGACATTGGACCAACGTATTTCCTCGTCTCTCTCGCCGACTGCCCATGAAGGGTCCTCCGGGTTAAACACAAACCAGGATTCACCCTCGTGGTCCACCCTGCCTCCCCGTTGGTTATAGATCAATCCAAACCGAAGTCCGAATACGTCATCGTAAAAGGTGTAGCGTCCCAGGATGCCGATATGGAAGCCGGTCTGGGTCCTGAAACTCTCCACTTCATTTCCATCGCTGTCTAACTCACTGTCGTCGTTAAAACTGGAGAAGCCAAGCCCTGCTTTAAATCCCAAACTCAAGTTCTGCGCTGTCGTTTTCTGAGACAGGAACATGAGGGCGAGAAACGGAAGCAGTAAATAAAGTGATTTTCGCATCTTAGAACTATTTTGTAATCCATTAGTGATCTGAATGGGCAATCAAAGTGATCGGCCTTTCAGAACAAAGGTACAAAATCCTAATTTGGGGCGTTATCAAAATGCGATTATTCAAAGCCCGGCTTCATAATTCCGGGGCGGATTAAAAAATTCCTACTTTTGCAATCTCAACTAAACAGAATTACTGGCTGGGATTTGTTCAAAATACTTTTTGTAAAATGCACTTTTTTAAAATAAATACATTGAAATTTTGCGCTGCATTGCTGGTTGTTTCTGCTATTATAGCTCTGCCGGCCTGTCAGCCTGGTGAATCCGAACCGGACTTTATCAATCTACGGGGTGAGACCATGGGTACCATGTACAGCATCACCAGTGAGACGGACCTCCCTGCAAAAGAGCTCCAGGCTGATATTGACTCGCTTTTGGTTATTTTGAACAACCAACTTTCTACCTACATTCCCGAAGCTACCATATCGAGGTTTAATCAGGCGGATTCTACCATAGAAATTTTGACGGCAGACGAGCCATTTTTTGTGGAAAATCTGATGATCAGTAAGCGGATATTCGGTGAAACAGATGGTTTGTTTGACCCGACTGTGATGCCCCTGGTCAATTACTGGGGTTTTGGATATACGGGGCATGAAGCGCCCGAAGCTATAGATTCTGCAGCGGTGGACAGCCTTTTGAAAAAAGTGGGATTTGACAAGGTGGACTTTAGCGTGGATGAGTACACGGAGGTGAGAAAAAAAATACCGGGTGTTGAACTGGACTTCAGTGCAGTGGCCAAAGGGTATGCAGTAGATGTGGTGGCCAATTACCTTGCTCAAAACGAGGTGCAAAATTTCCTGGTAGATATAGGAGGTGAAGTGTGTGTTCAAGGTCCGGGTAGAAGGGGCAGTGGATGGGTCCTCGGGATATCCACCCCCGATCCGACTGCAGACGGGGAGAGTATTTCTCAGCGCCTGATATTGAACCGGGGCTGCGTGGCCACATCCGGAAATTATCGCAATTTCAGAATGGTGGATGACAGTCCGGTGGGTCACACCATTAACCCTCGCACAGGCTTTCCCGAAATGAATAACTTACTCAGTGTAACCATCTGGACATCCACTGCTGCCGCAGCAGATGCTTACGCCACAGCATGTTTGGTAGCCGGGTTCCCCGCTGCAAAGGAATTGATAGAGGAGTTTGAAGGATTGGAGGGGTATTTTATTTATTTGGATGAGGATGGAAAAGTCCAGCACGCATGGACCGAGGATTTTTCACCTCTTGTGGTGGAAGAGGAAATAAATTGACCGGTGACCGATAATTTCAATCAGTCCAACTTGTCCTCACTTTTGTGAAACCTAATGTGGTCGCATATTGCATAAACCCATTAAACATATAGACATGAAACTCAATTTGACAAAAGACCTCTGCTTTCTGGATATTGAAGCCACCGGACTGCACGTAATCCGGGACCGGATCATTCAATTGGGAATGATGAAGTACAGCCCGGGAAAAAGTGAGCCCGAAGTACTTGACATTCTGGTAAATCCCGGTAAACCCATTTCTAAAGAGGCCATTCAAGTACACGGAATTTCCGAAGAGGATGTGGCAGAAAAGCCTCCTTTCTCAGAGCACGCAGCTGAGGTGATGGAATTCATCGGAGAGGCCGATCTGGCAGGTTACAATATATCCGGTTATGACCTTCCCATGCTGATGGAAGAACTATACCGCGCCGGGCATGAATTGAATATGGAAGGCCGAAGACTGGTGGACGTCCAGCGCATTTTTTACAAGATGGAGCCCAGGAATCTGGCTGCTGCCTACCGTTTTTACTGTGGTAAAAATATGGAGAAATCTCATGAAGCTATGGCCGATGTGCGCGCAACTGCTGAAGTACTCATGGGGCAAGTCGAAAAATACGAAGGTGTAAATCTGGAAACCGATGACGGAAAGGTAATAGAGGAGCCCGTGCGAAACGATGTGGAGGCACTACACGACTTTACGCGAGATTATAATATGATTGATGCCACCCGAAGGTTGAAGTACAACCACAAAGGAGAGGTGGTATTTAATTTTGGAAAATACGCCGGAAAACCCGCGGCTCCGATACTGAGCAAAGACAAGAATTACTTCAACTGGATATTGCAGAAAGATTTTTCCTATCAGGTGAAGACCATGGTCAAAAAACTGGTCAAAGAATACCGGGAAAACAATGAGGAATAGGTTTTTTTTATTGGCTTTGGGGGCGCTGTTGTTGCCGCTGTTTTTTTCTTCCTGCTACGAGCGGCAAGAGGGCTGTACAGATTTCAACGCTGTGAATTTCAATGCCTCGGCAGATGACAATTGCTGTTGCAATTATCCGGAATTCAGCTTTCAACTCCAGCACCGATTTGGGGCTGACAGCGTTCGGTTTTTTACCGACTCTGTTTATACTTTTGACAATGGACTTGAGGTCAACATTCTTTCCTTCGAATTGCTCGCCAGTAATTTTTTTCTGGAAAAAGAAAGCGGTGAGCGTCAAATGGTCGATAATACGCTGGAATTCTCCTCTGTGGATGGTATCTCATGCCCCTGTCCAGACGACTTGTTTATTATTGACCCCAATTCTTTCAACGCTGCGCCCGGTGAAATATCCCGTCCCGGAAACTACACCGGTCTTGGCTTTTCATCCGGCACCCCGGAGGAATGGCAGGTTTTGACACCGGATGATTTTGAAGCGATTTACCCCCTGGTCGAAGAGGAGCGGTATGACGAAGAGTTGATGGATTTTTACTCACTGAGAGCGATGATTGCCTTTCCCAATGCTACTTCCGATCCCTTAGAAATTAATATCCCGGCCTGGCGCTCAAGCCTGTTTTTTGAAGAAAATCTCATTCTCGAAACAGCGGAAAACTTCTCCGCAACCCTCAGAATCAATTACAAAACGTGGTTGGGTGGTTTGGAGGCTGGAAATGTGAGTGAGGAAACTGTGGTTGATCTATTGACCACCAACCTGGAGGACGCCCTTGAACTCATAGTCGAATAGCTGTAATTATTTTAATTTTTTTCCAGTCTCATTTTAATGCATAATGCATTGATAATTAAGTTAAAGTAGGTTTATGTTACACATTAAAAAAAATAAATATGTTAAAATTCTTCTGAAGACATACATATTACAAATAATCGTAATATATTTGCGGTGTCCGAAGGGACAAAAACCACAGTAAGCTATAATTCTTTTCCATCCCCACTGGAATAGTTAACCCTTAAAATTCTTTAGATATGAAAAGAGTTGTACTTACACAGCTAATTGCATGCTTATTTTTAATTGGCATTACACCATTCGAGAGTCAGGCGGAGGTTGGTGAGAATTCAAATAATTCGACTACCTATCTCGTCTGCCCTGACGATGTGCATTTGACATGCGGTGAGGATTTGAGCGACCTGGACCAGTACGGTCAGGCCTACATTCACGGTTGCGGAACATATTATCCCGCCCCGCCTCCACATGTTGAGTACCATACCAGTCCTTGCGGAACCGGTTACATTAAAAGGACCTGGACGGTGCTGCTTTGTTGTGGCACTTATCACAGTTGCAGTCAGTATATACATATATACGGGAAGTCATTTGACAGTGATAATATCATTTGGCCGGCAGATTATATGACGGATGAATGTGATGCGCAACTCAGTCCGCAACATTTACCCGACAGTTTTAATTTCCCGGTATTTGTCGATGTGGAGTGTGGGAATCCTCTTTTCAGTTACAATGACTGGGAGTTTAAGAAGGGCGATTCAGGCTGTAAAAAGATTATTCGTAATTGGTCTGTAATTGATTGTTACACTTACGATCCAAATTCACCGGATCAAAAAGGCAGGTGGGAACACACCCAGATTATCAAGGTGAAAATTATGGAGGAGCCGGAGATAGATTGTCCCGATGAGATCATAGCAAATACCGATTTATTCAGTTGTGATGGTGCGGAAGTGGATTTTCCCGCTGTGGAAGGTACCGGAGCCTGTGGAGAAGATTTGAAAGTGACGAATGATTATCCGTGGGCGGTATCGGATACGGATGCAAGTGGTTTTTATCCACTGGGCACCACGGTAGTTACTTTTACTGCAAAAGACGACTGCGGAAATGTGGGAACTTGCAAGACTGAGGTAACCGTAAAAGATCAAATTCCTCCGACACCTGTTTGCCACCATGGAATTTCATCCACACTGAAGGAACATGCAGATGGATATTATCTTGACCTTAAACCTGAGTGGTTTGACAGAAACAGTTTTGACAATTGTACGCCCAACAACAAATTGAATTTTGAGGTGTCCCCTGAAAGGGTTTTTTGTGATGACCTTCCCGAGGTGGAAGTAACACTTACGGTGATCGATGAATCAGGAAATAGTAACTTTTGTATTACTTATTTAAAATTAACCGACAATAAAGGGAACTGCGGACCGGACTCCCTCATTGCAGGAGGTACAATTTCCTCGTCATTTGGTGGTCATATCTCAGGACAGGTATTTGTTTCACTTAAGGATGAAGAGGATGAAGTGGTTGCGGAGACTATTTCAAATGGAGATGAGTTCCGCTTTGAAGAACTGCCCTCCAGAGATTATTTAAAAGTTATTCCCTCCACCAATGACAACCCACAAGGCAATGTCACCACTTTTGACCTTTTGCTATTGCAGATGTATATAACAGGATTTTGGACTCCTGAGAATCCAGCCCAGTTAATTGCAGCCGATGTGGATAAATCAGGTACCATTGATGTAGTTGATCTCGCTCATTTGAGGAATGTGATTTTGGGTAGAGCTGAAAATTTTCCGGGAGGTGATGCGTGGAGATTTTACGATGCAAATTACAGTTTTACTGATCGTCAAAACCCGCATCACGACAACCTACCTGAACTAATTGAGATATTTGATTTTGAAGATCATATCACAGGCATTGATTTCAATGCTGTAAAACTGGGATGTCTAAGCTGTGTAAATCAATCAGGTGCTGATGCCGGGAGCGAAAACCGGTCTGTATCTGAGCGCGTGTTTTCAGTAGATGTCACTTCCAGCAATGACGTTCAACCCATTATCCTTTCACCGGTTGAGAGGGAATCCATCTTCGGGCTGCAATTTGCATGGCCTCTGGGTAATAACAATGAATTACTGGAGATAAATTCGGAAGTGATTCCGGAATCAGCACTTCACTATGAGGTAGATGAGAGCAACAATCTGAGGGTTAGTGTGGCCAATACTTACAAAATAGATATTAATAAAGGCGAACCTGTACTTGAAATAGTACTTGCTGAAAATCCGGCTTCCTGGTCTTCAGAAACACTAGACAACCAAATCTACTCCAACCTTGCTGAGGCAGACAATCTTGTTTTTGAAATCATGGAAAGTGAAACCGGTGCAGAATTGGTCCATCGTTCACTCAGTGTTTTTCCCAACCCAACCAATGGCATTTTGAATATTGAATTGCCTGAGTTGGATGCTCTCGAAAATACCGCAAAGGCAGAGGTGTACGACCTGAATGGCCGACTTTTAATGTCCCGTTCATTTGATATCCATAGACAGGGCGGTGAGCTTCTTCAGATGGATATTGAAAATCTGTCTTCAGGTATGTATCTATTGAGAGTTAATACCGGGACATTCAACGATGCGCTGAGATTCATCAAGACCGATTGAAAACAACAGAATTATTAAGGGTGAATGAGTGAATATAAAGCAATTAAGCCGGAAGTCATGAATGCAGGATTTTGCAGATTGGCTTCCGGTTACATTGATCAATTCATGAGCCACACTTGATATTTGTATTTTTCATATACGATAAAAATTTATTTTAAAATTCGCAAGCAATAGATTGTTAGATTAAAACATATTATATAAATTTGTAATGTGTAAATGCAGGTGCCACGTCTGCTCCCTTCCCAAAAACTTGATTAATAGCATGATTGCGAATTTTTGCGCGCAATGAGTCGCGCAGATTTACAGGATTTCCGGCGATAAGCCGGGGAATCTTGATTAACCAGGCATAGATTATAGAGAGAGATAGTTAGTTTGTTAGTTAGTTAGATTTTCTTTTGTCATCTGTTGCCAACCTGAAACCTTACCTGAATTGACGGCGTTCAAAGGGTCCAAGATCCTTTGAATAGCCGCTTTTTGGGGTTTATTTTTTTATTAAAATACACGGGATTATGAGATCCAAAAGATTTACTCGCGCACTTATGATGATGGCTTTTTTAATAGCTATCTCATTTCAAGTTCAGAAACTTTCATCAGCGAATGCAGCTATGTCAATTAGTTGCTTTCAGAATGTTCAAATATCTCTTTCAGGGAGTGGAGAAGCTACCATACTTCCTGAGATGATACTATCCGGAAGTCATCCTGACTACAGCATATTTACTGTGTCGATCATTGATCCACCTGTAGGTGGAGATGTGGTGGATTGTTCGTTTTTGAATGAGACCATTTCTGTGATGGTGACCAACAACAATACTAACAATTCCTGTTGGGGCCTGGTGTCGATCGAAGACAAGAGTGATCCGGTGATTGAGTGCTCCGATAAAGTGCTCCCGTGTTATGAAAGCGTTGATTTTGACGATATAGACATTTTACTAGATACCCTTTACGATAATTGTACAGAAACTACAGACATTGATCTTTGGTATTCACAGGTAATTCACGGATTGAGTTGTGATCCGAATTACAGTGCATATTTAGTGAGAACCTGGACAGCTACTGATGAATCCGGTAATAGTGCTACATGTGAGCAAACAATTTACTTTGAACGAGGTAGTGTAAGTGATATAGATTTTCCTCAGGATACTGTTGTGGATTGTCCACAAGCCGATTTGAGTCCCTCGGTTTTCGGATATCCTACCATAGATGGAAATGCAATAGGGGGCTTTTGTGAGCTGGCGGTTGAATTTTCCGATGAAATTGTGCCATTGTGTGGTAACTCTTTCAAGCTGAAAAGGACCTGGCAGGCCATTGAGTGGTGTATGGTTGAATTCGAGACCCATAAACAAATTATTGAGGTCATAGATACGATCCCACCGGTTGTAAGCTGTCCGGCTACCCAAACAGTTTTCACCGGAACACAGGTTTGTGAAGGAACTCATATTTTACCTTCAATATCCGTTGAAGATGCCTGCAGTGATGTTCAGGATATAGATATTAATTTCCGCATTGAGGGGGTCCTTATTCAGGACCCAATGGTGGTTTTACCTGTTGGTGAACACACGGTCGAGGTCGAGGCGGTGGACCCCTGTTTCAACTCTGCTACATGTGAATACACTGTAATTGTGGAAGACAATGTCAGTCCCGTGCTGGTTTGTCACAATATAGTAGTTCCACTAAACAACAATGGAGACCAGGTGACGATTGGTGTCGATAATATTGTTGGAGACTTTACAATAACAGATAACTGCGGGATTGCTAATGTGGAAGTACGCCGAATGACAGATGAATGCGGGAATCCCGATGATTTAGATTTTGGTGAGACCGTAACTGTATGCTGTGAGGATGTGAGCAGTGGCGCGATGGTTGAAGTTCAGGCTACGGATGTTCACGGCAATACCAATTCCTGCATGTTTGAAATTGAGGTCCAGGATAAGGCACCCCCTGTTATTACATTTTGTCCGCCTGACACGACTATTAACTGCGATGATGAAATGGATGACCTGACAATTTACGGCCAGGCAGAAGCAGAGGACAATTGCGAGGTAATATTTTCAGAATTCTCTGTATCAGATATTGATGAGTGCTTAGAAGGCACGATTTTTAGGACAATTATCGCTTCCGATGCTGGCGGAAACGCAGATTCTTGTGTCCAGGAAATAACGGTTGTCAATCCTTTTGAGATTGAATCCGATGATATTGAATGGCCCGAGGACCTGGAAATTACTGATTGCAAGCCAGATTTAAGTCCTGAAGTGCTCAATAGCTTTCCGGAGGTTATGGTGCCACACTGCCCTGTAGCAGTGGGAATTAATTTTGAGGATGAAATAATAGGGGCCGATGAGCCCTGTTTGACCATAGAAAGGACCTGGGAAGTATTTGATTCATGCAAAAACGAGGTCACAGAGACTCACCTTCAGACCATAGTTGTGAAAAACAATGCTCCTCCTGTACTCACCGGCCCGAGTGATACCACCTTTTTTGCAACCGAAGACAATTGTTCCTTTTTTATTGAATTAGAACCAGTGGAGTCTGACGACTGCTCAACAGATTTGGACATTGAGAACGATTACAATGACCAGGGTGCTGAAATTCAGGATGATTTCGAAGTAGGTGTTACCACTGTGACCTATACAGCCACCGATGCATGTGGTAACACCTCTGAATGGACGGTCACTATCACAGTAATAGATGATGTACCCCCAACAGTGGATTGCCCGGAAGATATCACTGCAGAGAATGACGAGGGCGAATGTGGAGCCGAGGTTCCTTGGATTGAGCCAGTAGCTGAGGACAATTGTCCGGGTGTTGAATTGAGTTCTACCCATGAGCCTGGTGACTTTTTTGAAGTGGGTACCACCACAGTGACATACACAGCCACCGATGCGGCCGGGAATACAGCTGAATGCAGTTTTGATGTGACCGTTATTGATTCAGAGGATCCTGTCATTTTGGATTGCCCATCAAATATTACCGAAGAAAACGACCCAGGTGAATGCGGAGCAGAGGTCACATGGGATGAGCCTGAGCCTGTTGATAATTGTCCCGATGTTGAATTGAGTTCTACCCATGAGCCTGGCGACTTTTTTGAAGTGGGTACCACCACAGTGACATACACGGCCACTGATGCAGCCGGGAATACAGCTGAATGCAGTTTTAATGTAACAGTTGAAGACACTGAAAATCCTATAATAATTAATTGCCCTCAGGATGGATTTGGAGAAAACGAAGAGGGTGAATGCGGCTCGATTATGATTTGGCCGGAGCCGGATGCCATTGACAATTGTCCGGGTGCAGAGCTGAGTTCTACCCATGAGTCAGGTGACTTTTTTGAAGTGGGAACTA
>SL_3KL_010_SEDDRAFT_10005275_pt1 | contig 11628 bp, 2 predicted proteins | sample SodLakKL_010_SED_2_FD_10381 | JGI IMG/M metagenome (IMG submission 10381)
CAAAAACATTGCCTACGCGGTGATCCGGGACGAGCAGGGGAATCTGCTCCTGAATCTGGACGACACGGATGGCGGCGGGTATCTGCTGCAGACGGGTGCCAACCCGCTTCCTGTGTACATTCCGGCGCTGCAGGCGGCGGACGGGTCCATCCCCACGCTGGAGGCCCATTTCAATCTTCTTACCGATGCGCTGTTCGTGCCAAGGGGCGGCTCGTTGTCGGTTTCTACCTCGCTCGATCTTGAGCCATGGCTGGGTGCACCGGTTTCCATCGATTCGATCGGCGTGTCGGCCGACGGCGATCTGCTGCTGACCACGCGGCTTTCTGTGACCCTGCCGGAAGTTTTCGGCGGCCAGAAAGCCGAGGCGCTCACCACCATTGGTCCGGATGGCTTCCGCGAGGCGGTCATTACTGCCGGCACGTTCGTTGCCACCTATGACCCGGGGCTGGACCACCTGATCCAGCGCGATATCGCGGCCATGCTCTCCGGCGACGATCAGCAGAGCGAGTTCATCGTGGGGCTGTACGGTGCGCGACTGACGTTCAACTCCCCGGCGGCGCTGGAGCTTGCCGGGTCCATATCCACAAACCTCTTCCAGCAGGAGCAGGACCAGAACTTCGGGCTTTTCTTCACGGTGGGACACGGTCCGGCGGGATGGGATTTCAACGTGGAAACACAGGGGACGGTGCCCGAGGTGAAGCTGGGACGCGCGCTGCTGACCTTCGACGAACATGACCCGTTTGATTTCGAGATCACGAACGATGAATTCCTGGTCACGGTAAACGGAACGGTCTCCTTTGAGGAGATGATAGGCGAGGCGCTCTCCTTCTCGGTGGCGGACCTGCAATTCGGCGCCCGGAACCTGCAAACCACTCCCCAGCTGGTGCTGCAGCTCGGTGCTGCTACGGCCAACCTGCCGGACCAGACCTTCGATTTCTTCTCAGGTGCCATTACCGGGAACATCATCAATCCGGCCATAACGTTCAGCGGCCGCACGTTTTCGGCCAGCGTCCAGAGCGGGAACCTGACCTTCCTTGACAAGAACATGGGCTACCAGGGGTTGTTTGTGGACACGCAGGGCAATTTCAGCATCGGATCGGTTGAGGTGGACGATATCCAGATCCTTCGTGAATACCTCGTGCTCCGGTCGCTCGGATTCAGCCTTGACGATGCCACCGGGCTGGGCGTGAGCGGAACGCTGGGCTTCACGATACCGGATCCGGTCGACGTATCCGGGGAGCTGTTCCTGGAAGGTGGAAGGGACGCACAGAAGCAGGCGTGGTTCACCACCAGATTCAATCTTGACTCCGGGTTTGATCCGGAGGATGAGCACACGGTCAACCTGGGTTCGAATATCGCAGTCACCCTGACCGACCAGCTCATCGAAATCGATCCGTTCCATCTTGAGCGGACCGAGATTGCCGTGGCCGCCCGAGTCACCATTTTTGGGGAGGACCGGGTGTTCTTCGGTGAAGCCGGCAAACTGCGTGAAAATCCGGGTATTTCCGTGCGTCCGGATCGTGATCCCGTGGTGCGGTACAATGCCACCGGCAACGTCGCTTTCAGCTTCCAGCACAGTTTTTTCGAGATAGACATTGCCGGGGATGTGGTCTCATCCAATGAGGAGGCCTTCATCATCACCCTGAACGGGCAGGCCGGGATCGATCTGACGGGGGTCGGAGGCAAGGTTGGATTTGGCGGCATGACAATCACCAAGGACGGTCTGGTTGATGTCGGTAACTTCACCGGGGAAGCCAAGTTTGATCTGTTCGATATCTTCACCCTGGAAATGGGCCCGTTCCTCCGGAAATCGGATGCGAGCGGTTTCATGATCCCCATTTCCGACGGCTTTGGCGCCGGGCCCAAGGATCTCCGGGGTGGTGATCAGGTGGCGGTGCAGGAGATCGAGGTGGTCGAATTCCTCTGTTTTGGTACCTGTTCAGAATATCAACCAAATGGAGGGGCCGGCTCAACCGGAGGCGGCTCCAATGACAACGGACCGGCGCTGTACCTCTCGCTGGGCGGCGCCAACAACACCGGCAACGGATCCTTCAGCGGTGGGGTGCATGAGGTCCAGTTCTACCGGACCAGGGGAGGTGACATCCGTTTCTTCGTGGACCGGTTCCAGGTAGGTCTGGGCGACATGTTCCAGGCCAGTGCCAGCCTGCTGTATGAGAATGTGGGTGGAGCGCAATCGCTCCTGGCAGTGGGCACCGGCTCGTTCGATGTAGCCGGTGTGACGGCCGGGGCCATGCTGGCCGGAAGTTTTTCCAACCGGAACGACGAGCTCTCCTTTGGCGTGTTTGCCGGGGTAAGGGCTGATGTTGTTCGGTTTGAGATCATTCCGGGGATCCTGGCCATCAGCGGTTTCGGCGGCGGATTCTTTTACAAGCCGCAGAACTCCCATTTGGAGGTGGTGCTTGCCGCTGTCGACGATTTCCGCTCGGCGCCGCCGCAGGGCATTGAACGGGTCGGCCCGACCCTTCCAAGTGCCGGCAGTATCACGTTTGCCGTTATGCTGCTCACGGAAATGAATCTGGTGGGCGCGGGGGATATCAATGTATTGTCCGGCAGCATGTTCATGCAGATCACCAACCAATCTTTTTATATTGATGCCGACGGGTTTATCATGGGGCTGGATGGCAAACTGCCACCGGGCATGATCGCCGGCGGGGGTATCGCAGCTCAGATCGGCCGCGATCCGGAAAGGCCGGAGGCTTTTTCCTTGCGGGTGAATCTGCAGGCCAGCCTGAACATGCCGATGATGGTGGTGAATACCATATATCCGCCGGGAATCGAGTTTTTTATGACCAGGTCCGAACAGGAAACGCTCTGGGGTGTGATGGGCAAGGTCGGGATGGAACTGTATGGCGGACTGATCAACGGGCAGTCCGACTTTTACATCACCAAAGACGGGTTCCTGTTCCAGGTGGCACTGTGGGCCAGCCTCGATCCGCCGATCATCACCATTGAGGGCAGTGTAGAGGGTTCCGTATGGTATCTGGCGTACGACGGAGCCCAGATGCCCCTGGGTGCTTATGTAGGTGGCAGCGCACAGGTATCTGCGCTGATCACCGTATCCGCGGAGTTGCAGGCGGCGTTTGTGCGACGGTCATCGGGACGCTATGAGCTGTTCGGGATGGGCGAGGGCTGTGTCGGGGGCGGCCTGCTGGAAGGGTGCCTGGCGGGATGGTTCCAGTTGCAGACCGATCCGTTCAAGCTGGATGGTGGCCTGAATCCGGGCGACCGGTCACAGCTCTTTGAGGATGCCAGGGCCCAGCAGGAAGAATTTGTCAACATGGTGAACGAGGTAATGAACAACCTGCAGACCGAGATGGACCGTCCGGTACCCCCGGGCGTATCACTCGACCTTGAGCTGGTGGCCACGGCCGGGCATAACCTCATGATGACCAGTGATTCCCAAAGGGATATCTGGAATCACTACATGGTACTGAACGAGGAGAGTGCCGGGAACCCCGCCCCGGAGGTGCTGAAACAGATCCCGGCAATGGAAAAGATGCAGCAGGTAGCTCAGTTTTTCGGAGCCATTTTCGGAACGGATACCGGNTATCGCAATGANGGCATGCTGCTGGCAAATCAGACTACTTCATGGGAACATGCAAAAACAATGGCCGAGGCGTTGCTGTCCGGCGTAGAGGATGTGACCGAATCCACCATTGACCGCCTGAACCAGGCCATCATCAAAGCCATTGAATACGAAGCATTTGCGGCGGAGGCGTATGCCAGTTTCACGTCCGTGATGACCAGTTCGCCGGTCACGCGGATCAACCTTCCCGATGTGATGAACGAGAACCAGCTGCCCGAGTTTGAAATTGACTCCGAGAAGGCGGAAAGCCAGTCCCAGGCCATCGAAAACCTGGCTGAAGCCATGGAAGCGCTCGAGAGCCAGGTCTACGCCGTGGTCGATTCCATCGAGCACAACCTGAGGGAGATGGATCGTCTGCTGGGCACAAGAGTGCACTATACGGAAGCGGCACGCCGGGCCAGACTGGACTTTGATTCCGGTACGGTGACAGAAGACTTCGGTGACCTGCAGATTACGATCGAACCAAGTGTGCAGGCGGTCTCCCAGATGCAGGCTGACGCAATGGAGGCCATTGACCGGTACTATGGCCTGTTGGCCAACCGGTACTGGCACAAGGTCAACGCCGCCGGCATGCTCCGGGCCCGGTTCCTGGATCCGGTGGTGCAACAGGATCTCAACGCCGCGGTTTCGACACTGTACGGACGACTCCAGACAGCGTTCAACAACAGGAGCTCCAACAGCCAGAGGTTCGAACAGGAGCGGACCATGGCGGCAACCAGGGTATGGTTTATCGAGGCGCTTGCTCAGGATGGTGACAACATCACGCATGCCGGTACCGGCTTCTCCGGTTTTCCGCAGGCGCAGGCGGCATATAACGATCTTGCCAGCGCGCAGAGCCCGGACCTGAGTTTGTATGAGGAGAATATCCGGGATCTGTGGATAAACATGAGGACCGAAGGAAACCGCAGATTCATGATCGAACAGGCCAGGTTCATCGTCAACGACCTGAGCAGTTCCTACAACGCCTTCCGGCAGGATCTGACGAATGTGATGGCGGTCCAGACCGGTTTGATCGAGGACTTCTACGATCTCAAGGCCTCCATGCTGGCCAACCTGTACCACATCATCGACAACTATGTGGAGGTGAAGATGCAGGTGGATACGGAGGGCGAATCGGAGATACTGGGTGACTACCGCAATCGCAGACAGGAGATACTGCAGCTGCTGGAGCCGCCGGTGATCACCAAGGTGACCGTGGATGCGGATTATCCTTCGCCGCATTTCTACGGCATGGCGGAGATCTCATGGGAGGCATTCCATCCGGTGGGCATAGCGGAATCGTCCCTCCACATTGTGCAGTATGAAACCGGTACCGGACTGGATGTAGGGGCCGGAGAGTATGTCAGTATCGGGAAAAGGGACAGCTACCGGTACACGGCTTTCAAAAACAACTACGACCTCTCCGATATCCTCTCGGATGCGGATTATCTCAACACCCTGAGCGTTAATGTAGGGGTCCGGCTCCGCAGCGAAGGCGGTGCCGTCGCATCGCGCCGGGCGCTCTTTGCGATGCAGGTCGGCAGGGGAGGCGTGTCCTCCACCCCGGGTCAGAACCTGCTGCCCGCAACGGCTCCGCCGCCGGAAGACCTGTACGTCCACCTCGAACGCTTCTACAACTACACCGTCGACCAGGTGGCCAATGTCAGGGAGTACGAGGGGACGATGTTCTTCGACATTCAGGGCGAGGAGATGACGTTCTGGACGGGTGAACCGGACTTTCTGCGGGTGCGGCTCCTTGCCCGATCACCACAGGCCAACATACAGCGCTTTGAGTATGCGGTGGGCAGCTCGCCGGGCGGACTGGATGTGGTCGGGTGGACGGACCTTGTCGGGGCCCGTACCAACCTGATCGGCCAGGACATGTTCTACACCGAGGCCATTACCGGCAATACCCGTGTACTGAACCTGATACCGGGACAGCGCTACTACCTGAGTGCGCGCGCCTACAATACCGCCGGGCAGTACCAGCAGGTAATCAGGGACAATCCGGTGGTCTATGACGACACGCCGCCGTCCACACCCGGCCTGCCGGATGGAGCCTTGTTGACCGAACAGTTGAAGTGGGGGGCTCAGCAATTCAACCAGATGTGGGGCATCGGCGATTTAGGCACCACGTTACTGATCGAACCCAGGCCGTTTGCAACCTACGTGCCCAACTATGATCTGACGCCGGCGCAACAGGAGTCGAGGATGCATGACACCGACCAGGTACCGTCGCTCGGCACCATTGGCTGGAGTCCTTCCGTGGATGAAGAATCCGGCCTGTGGCGATACGAATATGTGGTTGCGACTTCACCGGAGGTAGCGGATCTGGATTATGAAACGAGCGGTTTTGCGACCACGGAAACGCAGGTGCAGATCACCAGCGGCGCCGGGACCCACAGCGGACTGGCATTCGATTTCACGGACCAGCTCTATGTGCACATACGGGCGGTGAACAACGCCAGGCTGGGCAGTGGAACCTATCGTGTCGGTCCGCACTACCCGACTGATGCGACCCCGCCATCCGAGCCGGTTGCCTACGGCAAGTTTGATGCGGCCCTGCTGAAGGTTTACCTGACGGAACGCTCCTACGATCCGGAGTCGGGCATACTGGGACACCAGTATTCCATTGGCACCGAACCGGGCAGTACCGATGTGGTCGACTGGCCGGGTCCGGATGAAATGGACTTCAGCGACATGTCCATCGTGCCGCAATACACGCCGGCGCCCTTCTTCCTGGTGGCAACCGAAGACCTGCCCTGGCGCACCCAGCTCTATATAAACGTGCGGGGCATAAACGGCCAGGGCCGCCTGTCCAGCGTGGCATCCACCGGTCCGTTTGTGCTGGACTTCGGGCGGCCGCTCGATCCGGAAATCAGCCTGATCGACAGGGTGGGTGGAAACCTGGACGTCAAAATTGACGGCCTGACCTACGAGGACCTGTTGACCCTCGACCGGCTCGAGGTGCGCGTGCTGTATGACGACGGAACCACGACCACACCGCTTCACGACTGGCAGGATATCGGTGACACGTATACAGGCGGGAAGACCGGTATCACCGGCACCTACCAGATCGACTCCGATATCAATATGGACAACATCCGGGTGGATGTACGTCTGACCAACCATGCCGGGCTGGAGACTATGGCAACCGAGTCGTTCACATCCGACAGCCTCACAAAGCTGGGGTCCACCACATCGTTCTATGATTCGAAAACCAGCCTGGACGGATCCACCAAGCTTCTGGATGGTTCAACCACGCTGCTGGACGGGTCAACCAGCCTGATTGACGGAACCACCATCCAGCTGGATGGCACGCAGACGACGATCGATGATCCGACGCAGTCAACAACGCAAGGATTCTTCATACCGAGACTTTGATAACAGGAGCAGAAGGCACATGACCAAGACCAAAGCACACACTGCAATGCAACGCGCTGTCCGGATGTCCGTACTGTTCTTGCTGGTTGTCCATGCGCTGCCCGCAGCGGGACAGCAACTGATGCCGGTACTGACCCCGGAGGACGGGCTGTTCCTGTATCACGATAAACAGCCCCGTCTTGGCAGCGGGTTCCATGTCCATCGGACGGTGGACGGAGTGGAGCGGCAGCTCACGGAAAGTCCCTTTTTCCCGGCCGCCAGCGGCGCAGACCTGCAGGGTATGATCGGCGGTCTGTACGAACAGCTTGCCGCCGATCTGGAGTCCGACTCCCCTCAGGAAATATTCCTCACTCTCCGCGGAAACCGATCACTGAGTATGATCCTCAGCCTCACCTTTCCGGAGATCGCCCAGGCTCTGGGTTACCTGTACATCGACCCGGATCCGGTCACCGGCCGCCGGGTGACGTACCGGTTTGAATGGGTCAACAGCCGGGGCATCCCCATCGGGGAGGAATTTTCAAGCCAGATCGTTGTGGATGCCGTACCTCCGGTGCTTCCGCAGCCCGCATCCATCCAGGGAGAACGGACCGGCAACCGCGTCCTGGTATCCTGGCAATACCCGGAAAGCAGGGAGGCCGGGGAGCAGGTGGTCCGGTTCGAGGTGTTCATGCGCCAGCCCGGCACGGAAAGCTTCCGTAAGATCAATGAACGGAGTGTGATCCGGCAGACCGGCCTGACCCGATTCGAGTACGGTTTCCGGCTGGATCCGGGGATCCGTGAGGCCGATTTTGTCATCGTTGCCTTTGACCATACGGGCCGCAACCAGAGGGCCAGCGAACCCGTGCGGCTGGAGCTCACCGATATGACCGTACCCGCTTCGGTCAACCAGGTGTTTGCGGTGCCGGACGGACCGAACACCGTGCGCATCACGTGGCCGGTCGGGACCGAGTCCATCCTTGCCGGTTATCATGTGGACCGGCTGGATCCCGACACCGGGGAGCGCCTGCGGCTGACCAGCCAGCTCATCGACCTGATGAATCCCGTTTTTGTGGATGAGGCGGCGGTTGGTGGCCGAACGTACTACTATTATATCATTGCCGTGAGCCAGACCGGTGTTGAGAGTGAGGATGGCAACCCGGCGATTCAGTATGTGGAAGCGATCCGTCCGCCGAACCCGCCTGCGAATCTGCGGGCGGAGGTGATGGTCGACCAGGGAGTGGTGCGCCTTGACTGGGATTCCTCGGAAAAGGATGAGCTCTTCCAGACCTACGTGGTACTGCGGAGGGAACACACGGAAGAGCGCAACCGGGCTTTTTCACAGGTCAACCGGATCCGCATTACCGAAAATTCGCACATTGACCGGGGTATTGCCGAAATCGGGCTGACGGAAGGGGTGTACTATGAATATGCCGTCACCGCCTCCAACGTACACGGGCTCCGCAGCGATACCATCTATGCCGTGATGCAGATGCCCGACATCACACCCCCCGATCCGCCGTCCGCTTTCCGGGCCGAGATTGACCGGGGTACGCGGATCAATGTCACCTGGGGCGCTTCGCCGTCACCCGATGTGGTGCGGTATAATATCTACAAAACGGCGTCCGGGCAGGATACGGTTATGATTTCCGTGCCGCGGAGCCGCCGATTCGTGGTGGATGAGACGGTTGTGCCGGGAGAGATATACCGCTACTTTGCGACGGCCGTTGATTCGGCCGGAAATGAGAGCACACCGTCGCGTGAGGTCGACATCATGATGCGCGATTTCACCCCGCCGCCGTCGGTCCGCAACCTGCAGGCCGTACAGACGGATGAGGGTGTGCACTTGAGATGGGAAACCTCATCCGCCGGNGACATCCTTGGCTATCTTGTGTTTCGTTCCGATCTGATGAATGGCCAGTATATCGTTCTGACGGATGACCCGGTGACGGATGTCAACTGGATTGACAGCGACGGGCAGGCCGGCAAGTGGTATCAGGTGCTGGCCGTGGATGGATCAGGCAACCAGAGTCGCCCCGGGTCGCCCCGCCAGGCTGTTAGAAGCAACACAACCAGGACGGAATGATGCCATTGTCCGTCCACGCCGCAAGGGGGAAAACCAGGGCGGTCATTGCCGTCTGCCTTTTATTTTTTGTGTTTTTCATTTGCTTTGTACCCGCTGTTTCCGGCCAGTTCCTACCTGAGGAGGCGCTTGAAAGGTATGCGCAGGAACAGTTTGAAGAGGTGATCGCACTGCTGGAGCCGGAGCGGGCGCGGATGTATGCGGCTGAGGGCGTGTACCAGCTGCTGGCATCGGCCTATATGCGTGCCGGGCAGTACGACATGGCCCTGGAAGTGGCCGCCGAAGGGGCGGGACACTATCCGCGCAACGCCGATTTGCGGATCCTGGAAGCGGAAATTTTGGCGCGGGAGCAGCCCAAACAGGGCCTGGATGCGCTGGAACGGATACTTGGGGAGCTGGATGCCGGTGTGCTTCACACGGACCATCTCAGTGCCCCGGAGTACGATTCCTACCTGGCCCGCATCCACTCCCTTGCCGGACAGACCGCACTTAAACTGCCGCGATACGATGCGGCTATCCGGCATTTCACGGAGGCATCGGAACGCCAGCCCATGGAGCCGGCGGTGCATCACCAGTTGCTCTATGCCCATCTGCTTGCCGGACAGCATCGCGAGCTGCTGGATGCCTTTGATCTCATGCCGTCGTGGATGCAGGATGACCGCACCGCCTTTACGCTTCGCAGCCAGGCCTTGCTGGAGCTTCAGGAAGTGGAGACGCTGCTGGAGCTGTACCGTAACCGGTATGAACAGGATCCTGATGACCTGGAAACGGCCATCGTTTACGGGCAGCTTCTGGTGGCAGACAACAAGCTGCTCAAGGCCAATGACCTGTACTCGGACCTCATTGAGCGGCATCCGCGGAACCGCAGCCTGTATGATGCACTGATGGACCTGAACCGCCGTCAGATGCACCATCGCGGCATGGCAGTGCTGCTGGAGCAGATGGTGCGCAATTTCCCGGACGACGAGGAACTGCCCCTGGAGCTGGCCCATGCCCGTGAGCTGTCCGGCGATCGTGACGGCGCCGCGGCTGTGTATGATTCCCTGCTGCGCCATCGTGGACCGGAGTACGAGCTGGTTCGGCGGAGGGCCTTGCTCAATTACCGGCAGGGCGATGCGGCCGGAGCTTATCAGTTCATCAGGGAGGGTACAGTAGAAGGAGAACCGGCATTGCGCTTATGGGACCTGGCTGTGCTGGAGTTCCAGCTGGGACACTACGCCGCAGCAGGTCCGCGGCTCCGGACATACCTTGAACAAGTCCCGTCAGACTCCCTTGCCCGGATGGTCCATGGAAGGGTGCTGGTGGCACTGGGGAAACTCCCGGAGGCGCAATACGCTTTTGACCAGGCCGCATCCGGGGGGGTGGTCTGGCCGGACAAGTACCAGTTGGCCATAAGGATGACGGGCGTCCCGGAAGCCCGGAGGGGAGCAGGGGTGACGCGGCACACGGATACGGCGGCAGTATCCGCTAAGGAGACGGTGGAGGTTATGCTGGAGGCGCTGGACGTGAGCTTGCGTGAACTCGGGCACAGGGAGAATCAGCTCCGGATAAAAGCGCAGCTCACCGTGTACGGACAGCCATTTGAGGAAGGGCAGCCCTTTTATCCTATCGAAAATCAGCTGCTGGATGCGATCGGCGCATTTAATGCCCTTTTTGATACCATACTGGAATTTCATCTGGAAGAGCATATCAGGGAGATGCTGGAACGTCTGATTGCCTTGCATCCGGAGAATGCGCGGGTTATGGATATGGCGGCGCGATTCCAGAAATCCACCGGGAACCAAGTCCAGGCACTGCACTACTACATGCGGGCAGTTGAGATCGAGCCGGACGATCATCAGCATCACCTCGCTATCGCTGCTATCATGGAGGAACGGCGGGACTGGGAACAGGCCGTGCTCTGGTATGAAAGGGCCCTCACGGCGCGCGCCCCCTCGGAGGTGTACAGTGACCTGATCCGTGTCCACCGTGAGAACGGTACGCTGGACCAGCTGATAGACCGGTGGCTTGTCCGGCATCGCGCGCACCGCGCCGATACGGCATTGCGGGAGTATCTGATCGATGCACTTCATCGTGCCGGTCGCAGGGAGGAAGCCCGTGAGATCGCGCGGCAAAGGCAATAAGGGCTGGCGCTGCAAGTCATTGTAATGCATATGTTTGGATTGCGCTTATCCGCCCTTCACAAAAAATTCACATTTTTCCTTTCCCTTCTATGCTAATTTTTATATCCTGTTAGCCGCAGGTTGTTTTAAGTCAGAATCTTGGGATTGCCTGTATCCGGGGGTTTCCTCAATAGGGTTTAAAATTGGGGTTGAGTTAACAGTAATCTAAGAGATTTCTTTATCATCGTTTATCCAGGAAACATCATCAGAGCGGCTATTGTGCTGATCCTGAGTGCCGGGATAGGTCAGGCATATGGTCAGGGGGTCCAGGACCGTCGCGTGGGGGATACGGACATCCGTGTTTTTACGGCCTCCGGGAGCATTTCGACCGAGGCGCACGGGTACACGACCACGCGCGATGTGAGCCGTCGGGCTCCGTTGGGCAACGTGACCACGGCCAACACGAACTTTTCTGTTCTGGGGTTCCGCTCGGGGCT
>SL_3KL_010_SEDDRAFT_10005276_pt1 | contig 11627 bp, 11 predicted proteins | sample SodLakKL_010_SED_2_FD_10381 | JGI IMG/M metagenome (IMG submission 10381)
GACGACCCGAGTTTCGCGGCGCGGTTGTACCGCAGTCTGGGCCGGCTCGTGTCACGGCGCCTGCGGAAGGCGAACCGTCGGCTCGCGGTGGGGGCGGAAACGGCGGGCCTGACCGACGGGGGGCACCCCGCCTGGGACCGGGTCGGCGAAGCGATCCAGGAGTTCAAGGCCGGTCTCCATGCCGCCAACGAAGCGGCGAGAAAGAACGACGATGCCGTACCCGAGGAGATGACCCAGGAACTGGTGGAACGATTCCAACAGTTCCTGCCGTTGCTCAACGACGCATTCGCGGCCACCTCCGAGAACGACCGGCTGTCCGAGGAGATGGGGCTGCGTACCCAGCAGGAGTTCCTTCCCTACATCCTGCTGACCGAAACCACCGAGCGCTTCTATACCAAGCCCCGAGGGTACGCTGGAGACTTCTGGACCATCGAGCTCATGTACAGGAACCGGCCGTCCGGCTCCCGCCCGATCGGCGCAGTCGTGGATCGCTGCTTTCTTGATGCCCCGGCCGCACGTGCCGTGCGGAACCGGCGCGGGCTTCTGGCGGACGAGATCCGCCGCACGGTGGAACTGCGGTCGAATGGTCCGGCGCGCGTCACCAGCCTCGCCTGTGGCCCTGGGCGCGAGATCTTCGATGTCTTCGGCATGCTCGACGATCCCTCGCAGCTTCACGCTACGATGCTGGACATCGATGCGCAGGCCCTCGACCTCGTCGGGAAAACCGCAGGCGAGTTGGGCCTCGGGGGCTCGGTCACCCTCGCTCGCCAGAACCTCATCCACCTCGCCCTGGGTCGGACGGATGCGGAGATCGGCGAGCAGGATCTGGTATACAGCATCGGCCTCATCGATTACCTCGACGACCGCCTCGTCGTGCGCCTGATGAACTACATCCACAGGATCCTGAAACCCGGCGGCCGGGTGATCCTGGGCAACTTTCACCCCCGGAACCCCACTCGTCGCCTGATGGATCACGTGCTGGAATGGCGGCTCATCCATCGGACCGAGGAAGACATGGATCGCCTCTACCGGATGTCGTCGTTCGGGACCCCCACGAGCAATATCCGGTTCGAGGAACAGGGCATCAACTTGTTCGCCGAATGCGTTCGCGCATGAAGCTCATGTGGGGGAGAGGAGATCCACCTCCCCCAGATCTCAGCCACCTTGTGAATCCTCTCACTTCCCCATTTCAATGGACAAGTGAGGACTGAGGAACGGTGACGGCCTGCCCGACCTACCGCTCGATCTTCGCCCGCTCCGTTGCCTCCCACTGCCGCGCCAGCTCCAATGCCCGCTGGAAGCGGGGATGGTCCCTCACTGAAGCGTGGATGGGGTTCAACTCCAGCACCCTCACCGCACCTCCATGGGTCCGCATCGCTTCTTCCAGGAGGGGCAAGCTCGCCTCGGGCCCTTCGAGAATCGCCGTCGTGGCCACCAGGTTGTGATAGAGCATCATGTCTTCGGCGCCACGGGCGAGGGCGGCTTCCAAATCACTGCGGACCGCTGCGGCCACCCCCCGGGCCGCTTCCTCCTCCCCTGAATGGGCGAGGGCGGTGGCATAGAACACCGACACGCGTTGGCCCATGGCGGTCATGGTCGGAGCCTCTCGATACGCCCGCTCCAGTAATGGGAGCGCCTCGTCCACCTCGCCCAGGAAGAGTAGTGCCGCTCCGCTCACCACCAGAGTCCGCAGGTCCGAAGGGTAGCGCTCCAAGAGGTTGCGTGCTCTCTCCCTGGCTCGATGCTCCTCGCCCCGGAAAAGGAATAGGAGCAGCTCCCTTTCCAGGGCCAACTCCTGGCGCGGATGCTCCCCCAGGAGCAGGTCCACCTGAGATTCGGCGAGTTCGTACTCCTGGAGAATGAGATACGCGTCGGTGAGATTCGTCCGAGCTACTCCCATGGCCGCAAGCGGGTTCAGCGCCAGCCCACGGCGGAAAAGGTTCACTGCCTCTCCGACCTGGCCCAGGAGAATCTTGGCTACCCCCAGGTTCCCGGTGACCATATAGTGGCTGGGAACCAGTTCCAGAACCTGCTCCAACTCCCGGCTTCCGGCGCGGGTCCAGCCCCGTCCCAGATACGCCAGGCCCAGCGCGGCTCGGGCTTCCGGCTCATCGGGGGCCAGGTCGAGGGCCCGCTCGGCCATCGTCACGGCGGAGTCGGCCCACTCATTCCCTTCCCCGTAGTTGAAGGCCTTGAGTGTCATGGCCCGAGACAGAATGCCGTACCCTCGGGCAAACCCCGGATCAGCCTCTACCGCCCTCCGAAGTCGCTCGATGGCCAGATTGTTGTCCTCGGCGGTGTTCCGGTTCAGCAGTTCCCGGCCGCGCAGGTAGTGCTCGTACGCCTCCACGTTGTGGGTGGGAACGTCGCGAATGCGCGTCTCCTCCACCGGGGCCAGGCGCACCGCCAGTTCGCGGGCGATCCGGGTGGCGATGTCGCTCTGGATCTCGAAAAGGTCGGCCACCGTTCGGTCGTAGCTTTCAGCCCAGATGTGGCTGTCGGTGGCCGCGTGGACCAGCTGGACCGAGATTCGGAGCTGATCCCCGGCCCGCCGGACGCTCCCATGGAGCAAATGCCCCACCCCCAGTTGGGAGGCGATCTCGCCGGAGGAGAGTGTCGAACCCTGAAATGGCATGACCGAGGCCCGAGACACCACCCGGAAATCAGCGATGCGGGAAAGCTGGACCAGAACATCTTCGGTCATCCCGTCCCCGAACCATCTCCCATCGGGGTCGGAGCTCAGGTCCTCGAAGGGGAGTACGGCAATGGACATGTCCGACGCCGTAGCGTCAGCCACCACCCCGCCCCCGCTCCAACCGAACACCCCGGGGCCCAGGGTTGCCAGCAGTGCTGCAGCGACGGCCGCCACCGCAGGGAAAGCGGCTCTCTTCCAGTTTCTTGAAAAAGGGGCTCGGGACTCGCCCGGGTCGGCGGGGCCGGTGCCCGCGCCGGAACCCTCGCGTGAGTCAGGCGCCAGTTCAGCAGGGGTCACAAGGGCGAGGTCCGCCTCCACGGCAAAGAGGAGGATTGCATCCGTGATTCCCCTAATGCTGCGAGGACCCAGGGGTTCCAGGCGGAACTCGGGTCGGGACCGGAGCAGGCGGGCCACGTCCTCGCTCAGCACCACGGTGCCCGGAACCGCTTCACCATGTACCCGGGCGGCCATGTTGACTCCGTCACCGTAGATATCTCCGTCTTCTCCAGTGACGATCTCGCCCAGGTGCACCCCCATCCGGATCTGGGCGGAACGCCCCTCCTCGGTCATGCGTTCGTCGAAATGGGTCCGCACCGAGATGGCCGAGGCCACGGCGTCGCCAACGCTCTCGAACCGGGCCATGGCCCCGTCGCCCAGGAACTTGACCACCACGCCACCGAATCGGGCCACCTCCCGGCGAACCACATCCTGAAGCGCCGCCACCACAGCCAGGGACTCCCCCTCGTTCTTCGCCGATAGAGTCGTGTAGCCGACGATGTCGGCAAACCAGACCGCCGCAAGGCGTCGGCGGGGAGCATGTGATGCCCCGTAGGAGGGAGGGGTATCCGTCATGATTTCGATCTTAGGTACGGGAGGGGCCCCAAGACAACCGAGACTCGAACCCTGGTGTCCAGGGCGAAGGGAATCGTACCCCCTGAATTTCGGGCCGTTGGGCGTTCCAGTGAAGTGGACCATCAGATGCGAAGGAAGTGGATCGGGAGTCGGACCGGAGCGATGCTGGGTCGATTCAAGCTTCCGGGTCGGGGTTGGCTGGTGACCAGAGTGGCCTGCCGGCCATGTCGATCCCCAAGACCTCGAGGAGATCACGGCGCTCCGGTACCGATGACCCCGGCGAGCAGGACCACTCCCTGACCACGGATCCAGGCGCATCCAGCCAGGCGTATCACCACAGAGCGGAGGTCGCTGAAAATCCGCCTCCGAACCGGCGACCCCGAGGGCGAGGGTGTCGTCGTCCCTCGCAACCTGAATCGGAGCCCTGCGGAACGACGGCTCAAGTCAGGCATCTGTCTTCGTGCTGCTCCAGTCCATCGATGGGTCCGCGTCTCACGTACCTTGGCAGATCGGGCATCACTTCGGTGACTTGCGGACATCGGTCTTCCCATGGCATGACATGGACGGGGTGGCGGGCATAACGTGGCCGGGCTCGCCAGCGTAGACGATGCCTGATGATCGACCTGTCACCCATGCAGGCCCCCCACGTCGATCCGGAGGCCCGCTCCCCCCTGCGTTCAGGGGGAGCGATCTGGGGTGACGTCGACCACGAGACGCAGCCGTTCGGGCTCGCAACGCCGGGCGGCATCGTCTCGAAGACCGGGGTGGCGCGGTTGACCCTCGGGGGTGGATTCGGCTGGCCCTCCCGGAAGTACGGCCTCTCGGCGGACAACCTCCTTTCCGCCGAACTCGTCACTGCGGAAGGCGAGTTCGTGAAGGCCAGCGCAGAGGAGAGTGCCGATCTCTTCTGGGCGATCCGCGGGGGTGGGGGCAACTTCGGGGTCGTCACCTCCTTCGAGTTGCAGCTCCATGAAGTCGGCCCGAAAGTGCTCTTCGGCCCGACCGTCCATGGGCTCGACGATGCAGCGGAGGTGCTTCGCCACTATCGGGACTTCGCACGTGGAGCCCCGAACGGCTGCTCCGTCTATGCAGATCTTCTGACGGCGCCGACGCCCTACACAGCGGTCCAGACCACCTTCGATCCGCTGCTCCCGAAGGGTGGCCGGTATTACTGGAAGTCGCATGACCTCAGCGGCATCTCCGATCAGATGATCGACACCGTCGTCGCGCGCGCCAGGAGGCTGCCCACAGCGAAGTCCGACATCCTCATTCATCAGTTCGGGGGAGTGATCAACGATCCCTTCCGAGCCGCGACGGCCCACCCACATCGGGATATCGACTTCGTGGTGACGCTGGGCGGCTTCTCGGAGGAGCCGGCGCAGGACGAGCCATGCATCGCCTGGGCAAGGGAATGCCATGCTGAACTCGGAGAGTACGCGGCGGCCAGCGTCTGCCTGAACTTTCTCAGTCACGGCGAGGGCGAGGCGCGGCTGCGGTCCGCCTACGGCGGAAACGCTGAGCGCCTCCGGACGATCAAGACCAGGTACGATCCGGAGAACCTATTCCGGAGGAACCACAACGTCCCTGCGGGGGCTTGAGCTCCCCCCCGTGCCTGAGCTCCCTTCGGGAGGAGGGCGGGAGAGGCTCCGTCGCCCACGGTGCGTGCCGTGCGGAATCCCAGGTTCCCGGTGGTGGAGTTGGGGTAGTTGGTGAATCGGAAGAACGGGGTCACTCCGATCCGGGCCCGGAGGGAGGTGGGAGCGGGGAGAGGATCTGCCGGAACCGGATCCAGCATGCCGTATGGAGCTGTGGGCCTTGACGGCCCTGCGTCCTGGCTCCAGCATTTCAGTATGTGCTTAAGTATTGTATTGCAAGTGCCCCAGGCTGCTCATGACCAACCCCAAGACCGAACTCTTCGAGCAGTTCGCCCTCATCGGGAAGGTGCTGGCGAGCCCCTCCCGTCTCCTCCTGCTGGATCTCCTCTCGCAGGGCGAGAAGCCGGTGGAAACCCTTGCCGAACAGGCGGGGCTCAGCGTCCCCAACGCCAGCAACCACCTCCGGGAGCTCCGGGCCACCTCCCTCGTCCGGACCCGCCGTTCAGGTCAGCACATCTACTACCGGTTGCCCAGCCCTGCCATCCGCGATTTGCTCAGGTCACTCCAGGACGTGGCGTACGAGCACCTCGCCGAGGTTCGCGAGTTGGTCAGCGACTTCTGCCGGGATCCGGATGGCTTCAAGGCCGTGGATGTCGAGACCCTGCACCGACGGGTGGAGGAAGGGGAGGTGGTCGTCCTGGACCTCCGTCCCCCCGACGAGTATGCCTCAGGACACATCCCGGGGGCCATCTCCCTTCCAATCTCCGAACTGGAGGAGCGACTGAGGGAGCTTCCCCGAGACCGCGAGATCGTGGCCTACTGCCGGGGTCCCTACTGCCTCTTCTCCCGCCAGGCGGTGGAGCGGCTCCGTGGCCTCGGCTTCCGGGCCTACCAGATGGAGGAAGGAGTGACGGAGTGGGAGGAACGGGGATTTTCGGTGGCCGCCGGTGAGCCATGAACGGGTCCCGGCCATGAGCGAGACGAAGGTCCGCCTGGGCCTGCGGGAGAACTGGAGACAGTTCTGGCTCCTCGTTCTCGTCAACGCCTTCGTGGGCGCCATGGTGGGGCTGGAGCGGACGATCCTCCCCCTCATCGCGGAGGAGGAGTTCGGGATGGTGGCCCGGGGGGCCATCCTCTCCTTCATCGTGACCTTCGGGTTCGTGAAGGCGGGCACGAACTTCTTCGCCGGACGACTGGGGGACCTCTTCGGGCGACGGAAGGTGCTCATCTTCGGATGGCTCTTCGGGATTCCCGTGCCCTTCCTCCTGATGTGGGCGCCGTCCTGGTCCTGGATCGTCTTCGCGAACGTGCTCTTGGGCGTGAACCAGGGCCTTGCCTGGTCCACCACGGTCATCATGAAGATCGACCTGGTGGGCCCCAAGGCTCGCGGGCTCGCCATGGGGTTGAACGAGTTCGCCGGGTACCTGGCGGTGGCCCTGGCCGCCCTGGCGACCGGTTACGTGGCCGAAGCCTTCGGCCTTCGCCCCGAGCCCTTCTACCTGGGGCTCGCCTTCGTGGCGCTGGGCCTGGGCCTCACGGTGCTCTTCGTGCGTGAGACCGCCGAACACGTGGCCCTGGAGGCTCAGAGCCACCCTCCGAGCTCGGAGGATCCCACGCTGGGGGGAACCCTGAGCGGACGGGAGATCTTCGCCATGGCGACCTGGCGTCACCCGGCCCTCTTCGGAGCCAGCCAAGCCGGATTGGTGACGAATTTCAAGGACGGCCTCGCCTGGGGTCTCTTCCCCCTCTACTTCGCCGCAGGTGGTCTTTCGGTGAGCCAGATCGGGATCCTCACCTTCATCTATCCGGCGCTCTGGGGGATCCTTCAGTTGTGGACCGGGGGCTTCTCCGATCGCTTCGGCCGGAAACCCCTCATCGCCGGAGGGATGCTCCTCCAGGGGGGGGCCCTCTTCGTCGTGGCCGCCGGGGACGGGTTCTGGATCTGGTTCCTGGGGAGCGCCCTGCTGGGGACTGGAACCGCCCTGGTGTATCCCACCCTCCTCGCCTCCGTGGCCGACGTGGCCCACCCCGCCTGGCGGGGGACGGCGGTGGGCGTGTACCGCCTCTGGCGGGACTCGGGCTATGCCTTCGGCGCCATCGTGGCCGGGATCCTCGCCGACCTTCTCGGGATCGCTCCGGCGATTCTGGCCGGGGGGCTCCTGGCCCTGCTCTCGAGTGCCCTCGTCTGGATGCGGATGCCCGAGACGCTTCCGGGAAAGGCCCGGTCCGACGGCAATTCCGGCCCCCCGCCGACCCAACCTTAACCGGGAGCGAATGAGCCGAGCCGAGCCTGGGACGTGGACCTCGATGGGTAGATCGGGGAGGGGCGCGCCCCCCACCCACCCGTGGAGACGGTGGTGGAACCCCATGCGGTGCAAACGGAATCCGTCCCTCGGGATCGCTTCCGCGACTTCGTCTGGCATGGGACCTTCGAGGATCGGCACTTCCATGCGGCCATGCAGAAGATCCGGGGCTTCGACGAGATGCTCTAGCAGGCTGTTGAAGAAGTACAGGGACCACCGAGAAGGGGTCTTGCGGTCCTGGGCAAGGCGGGTCGCTGAAAGCGATGCGGTAGCATCGGTGAAGCGGCCCAACGAAGATCCAAGGCCACAACCCCCCTTCTCCCTTCGGGTTGGGGCGGCAGGGAGCCCCCTCGGTCGTTGGCTCCCCTCGACGTAGCTCTCGCTNTGCCTGCGGGTCGCCGCCTACGATTAGGGCTCCCTGGCGCTCCCAACGGTGGCGCCCTCTACTTCTTCAACAGCCTTCTAGTGTAGTATAGCCGAAGTTTGGTAGCTACCGAGGGGCTGGGATTGACATCAGGTGGGGTCGCCTCGCTTGACGATGAGACCCCCCGGTCTACATTCCGTCCCGAAGAGGCGTGGTGGATCCATGTCGACGCCCATCGCCCCCTCCCTCCCTCAAACCGATGCCGGAGCCGTACGTGCCCATCCAGCCATCCCCTCGCTCCCCCGCCTATCTCCTTCTGGAGGACGGGCGGCGCTTCGACGGCATCGCGGTGGGGCCCCCGGGCGAGTCCCTGGGAGAGGTCGTCTTCAACACCGCGATGACTGGATACCAGGAGATCCTCACCGATCCCTCCTATACCGGTCAGTTGGTGGCGATGACAGCGCCGCAGATCGGAAACTACGGTGTCACGTCTGAGGACCGGGAGTCAGCCCTCCCAGCGGTGGCGGGGTTCATCGTTCGGGAAGTCGCCCGTCGACATTCTTCCTGGCGTAGCCAGGGGAGCCTGGCGGACTACCTCCGGGAACATGGAATCGTGGCCATCAGCGAGGTGGACACCCGGGCTCTCACCCGGCACATCCGCACCAAAGGTGCAATGCGGGGGGGAATCGCTCCGGCGTCCACCCCGGAGTCCCAGTTCCTGGAGCGCATCCGGCGACATCCCCGCATGGAAGGGCTGGACCTCGCCTGCGGGGTCTCCACCGAAGAGAGCTACCAGGTACCCGCTATCGGCCAGGAGCGCTTCCACGTCGTGGCATACGACTTCGGAGTGAAAGCCCACTCCCCGAAGCTCCTCGCGGAACGAGGTTGCCGTGTGACAGTGGTCCCGGTGGAGACCACCCTGGAGCAGGTCCTGGAGGAGAACCCCGATGGATTCTTCATCTCCAATGGCCCCGGCGACCCGGCGGCGGTGGAGTTGGCCACCCGGACCATCCGCGGACTGGCGGATCGTGGAATCCCGGTTTTCGGCATCTGCCTCGGGCACCAGCTCATCGCACGGGCCTTCGGGGGGCGCACCTACAAACTCCCCTTTGGCCATCATGGAGCCAACCACCCGGTGAAGGCCTCGGCCCGGGAAACAGTTGAGATCACCTCACAGAACCATGGATTCGCCGTGGAGGCCCCGCAGGGAGAGGAGATTCCTGGAGCTCCCGGCCTCCGGGTTACCCATCGGAATCTGTATGACGGGACGGTGGAAGGTCTTGAGCACCGATCCCTTCCGGTATTCTCCGTCCAGTACCATCCCGAGTCCGCCCCTGGACCCCACGACTCCCAGTACCTCTTCGACCAGTTCGTCAAACTCATGGAAGTGTCTAGAGGAGAAGGAGAAAGGGCAGACGCTGACGCTTGACGTCCGGGTTGGGTCCGGGTACCCTTGCCCTTCGCCGGCATCGGTCCTGGCATGATCCCCGGACCCATCACCGGCTGTGCCCTGGTTTCAAGACGAAGCCTGGGAAAGCCCCCTTCCAAATCTTCATCGTAGCGTCCGCACAGTTCACTCTCATTGAGTTCACTTCCAGAACCGTCGTTTCGAGACCCGTGCCCGGCTGGGTGCCGGACCCGGCAACAAGGGGAGACAGGATGACCAAAGCCGATCTCGTTGAACAGGTGGCCGACGCCATTGGACCCGGCGTGACCAAGAAGGACTGCGCCCTGGTGGTGGATGGATTCCTGAACGCCGTCAAGCAAGCGCTGGCGGAAGGGGAAAACATCGAGATCCGGGGGTTCGGGACCTTCAAGGTCCGGAAGAGGAAGTCCCGCATGGCCCGGAATCCCCGCACCGGCGACTCGGTGGAGGTTCCGGCCCGCCATGTACCCATCTTCAAGCCCTCCAAGCACCTCCGGACCCGGGTCGCCCGGAAGGGTCGTCTCCGGGAGGACTGAGGGGTCAGGGAATGCCATCGTCAGGGTCCGTCCTGTGGCCAGGGGACGGTCCCTGGCGGCCGCACCCATTGCCTCCCTCCCGCAGGAGGCGTTTAACGAACCGCGTCCCCCCTCCGTCCGACGTTCAGTGACCGATTCCCATTCAACCGCCGAGGATGGCGAGCTCGTCTCCCGGGCGTTGTCGGGAGATCGAATGGCCCTGGATATGCTGGCGGAGCGACACCATGCAATGGTCTACCGATTTGTCCTTTCCCGTACAGGGGACGAGGAACGGGCTGCGGACGTGACCCAGGACACCTTCGTAAAGGCCTTCCGGGGAATGGCTTCCTTCCGAGGAGAGTCCAGCTTCCGGACCTGGCTCCTGGCCATTGCCACCAATGAGCTCAGGGCGGGTTTTCGGAAGACCGAGCGTCGGGGTGAGGTGTCCCTCCACCGTGCGTCCGACCTCCCCCACCCCGACGACCTCCCCGACACCCATGCCGTGAGGGAATCGGAGATCCAACGTATCCGAACAGCCCTGGCTCACCTGCCGGAGAAGCAGCGATTGAGCGTGGCGCTGAGGCTTTTTGACGGCCTCAGCTTTCGCGAGGTGGGAATCGCCACCGGTTCCACAGAGGGGTCGGCCCGAGTGAATTTCTTTCACGGGATCCGTCGTCTCAGGGAGATGCTCGATGAAGATGGACTGCACTGACGCCCTGGAGCGGAGTTCGCTCCGTCCCCTCTCCGCAGAGGGTGGAGCGGCGAGCCGTGCCCAGGGATCGGCCCAGGGATCGGCCGAGGGATCGGACCCCTGGGATGGGGCGCTGGCCCATCATCTCGCCACCTGCGCCGAATGCGCCCGGGATGCCGCATTCATGGCACGCCTGGCCAGGGCGCGTCCTGAGCCGCCACAAGAGCTCCTGTCCGCCATTCAGATGAAGACACGCCACGGTCCCACGCCCTCCGGTTGGTGGAGCGGTTCGATGGCCGCCGCGGCTGTCCTGATCCTCTCCCTCGGTGTGGGGCTGATCTCCCATCAGGCGGATCCTCCTCCCTCCTTCGGCCCCCTCGACGCCCTGGTCATGAACGAAGGCATGCAAGACTGGGAGGACGAGGAATGGTACGTGGCCGGAGCACCGGTTCTGGAAGCGCTTCCGGAACAGATGCTCCTGGCCCTCCTGCAGGAGGAAACATGGTAATGCCCCTTGGAGACCCAATTCCGCGATCCAGGACGCACCGGCCTGTGATGGACCGTCCGGTTCTCCGGTGCCGTTGGAGCTGTGTCCTGATACTGGCCATGGGGCTCGCATGGACACCGATGGCCCTTCCGGCGCAGCAATCCGAGTCACCCCGAAGCGGAGAGATCTCCCGACAGGACATGTTGCAGCGTGTGATTCGCCACTACGAGCGACGTATGGTGCGGGAACTCGGCCTGGACGCACAGCAGATGGAGCAGGTTCAGGCCATCATGGGGGAGTTCCGTCCCCTCCGATATGAAATCATGAGGGAGCGGCGGTACCTTCGGGCCCGGGTCCGGGACGAGGGACGCGCGGGTATGGAGCCATCCGAGGCCCAGCGCATTCTGGATCGCTCCCGGGCGCTGCGGGAACGGGAAGTGGAGCTCCAGGCGGAGGAGGAGCGTCGTCTCCTTGAGATCCTCGATGCCGTCCAGGTCATCGGCCTTCAGCTCCTTCGGGAGGACCTGGTGGAGCAGATCCGCCGGATTGACACTCGGACCCGTCCTCGCAGCGAACGAACCGACGGTGACGACGGGGGAGGGAAGGGGGACGGAGACTCTGAGCCGTAGCTCAGATCCTCCCTTCGACGTTCCCTTCGACGTTCCCTTCGACGTTTCGCTCGACGTTCCGCCTTCCAAC
>SL_3KL_010_SEDDRAFT_10005277_pt1 | contig 11624 bp, 11 predicted proteins | sample SodLakKL_010_SED_2_FD_10381 | JGI IMG/M metagenome (IMG submission 10381)
CGGAAGCCTCTGCAGAGCTAAAGTCGATAAACTTTTCTTTAATGGTGTCATTTTCTGCTAATGGCTCACTGTTGGTGGACTGACCCAGGGCGTGTGCCAGCGACACCATCCCTGTTAATGCAAAAACGAATAAAACGCGACGCATAAAAATTGGCTCCATTTTTTATTTTAATAGTGATGTGTGACAAATAATTAGTTCAACAGGTTCTTAATTGGTAATTACTTTCTCCTGGTTGTTTTCGCCGGGCATTTCCCCGGTTGCCACAGATAGTAAAAACTCCATTTAGAACCTCATATTGCCGAGGATTGTCCACTTTGTAATTTTTCGGTAGGTTTCCAGGGCGCCTTTATTGCAAATTTTGTGCAAAGATACCTGTTTATGATAATTTTCATTCAGTGATCTCCCAAACCTCTCATGTCCCGACAACCTGATTTTTACAGTTTTTACAGAATAGCTCCCTTTTCCCTTTTCTGATTTGCCGCCTGTGATTCCTGCTGGTTGACTTCTTTCAGCTATCGGCATTCTCAGCACCTTAATATGTTGTTTCACTTTGGTAAAAACAGGGTTTTAGTAAGATCAAAAGGTTGTTGCTATGCAGTCATGACCTGGCAGATGTTAAATAGTTGTAAAACAACAGGTGATTACCAGTTGAAGTTGTACCCTATGCCCCACTCAAAATAATCGGCAAGGGCAAACCAATGGTGTTTGATGGAAAACTGTGCAGTAAAGTTGGCTGGCAGAGTGTACTTGAGGCCAAGGCGGTTGGTGAACCATGGTGTTTGCTCCGAGGGTTTTAGAATATAAATCCCGGGATGCACAATCAGCGACAGTGGGCCGATATCTTGCCGGAAGCCAATGTGAACAGCCGACTGAAATGGGCTGGGCTTTTTATGCTGCTGGTTGTAAAAATAAGGGAATTGGGCCCATGTGTCATTGTAGAAAAGATTTAACCCCAGCCCCATGCTTGTTCCTGCAGCTATTGGATACCCATAATCGATGATTAGGCTGGAAGTGACAATCTGATCTTCCAATGTACGGTGTACCTGTTTGATGCCGGCAGCCAGCATGATGGTAAGGCGATTTTTCTTTTCAATCTCTTCCCTTTTTTTCAGGACCAAACTTCCCGAATGGCTTTGTGAAGAATGAAACTCCATCCCTACATGAAAGGTAAGCAGGTTGAGTCCCTGGTTGGGTGACACCACCGACCCGTTTGAAATGTGATGAAATGAAACTCCCGGGGTTAAAATCCACTTATTACTCCACCGCAGCACTTCCATCCCCAGTGATAAACGGCCATAGGCATTAATGTGTGATCCGATGGCTGGGTTTTGTGGATTTCTTTTGGGGTCATGCTTTTGGGTGGCATATGCAATGCCCAGTCCGGCTTTGAAATGTATGGGGAGCCTATCTCCCCCAAGTGTGCTCATAAGGTTTAAGGAGAGTGCATGGGTATTTCCCAAAACATCATGATTTCCCAGGTTGGAGAAGTAATACCCCACACCTGTTACTGGTATCGCTTTTGGGTTCATGTTTTTGGGTTGGCGAAACCATGTTAGCAGCTCCAAACCCCGGATGTTTTCATTGTTAAGCTTCTGGATAACTGGATAATGTGGCAACATGGCCCCATAATGGATGTTGAGGTTATAGGCAAGAAAGTTTTTTTGAGCATCATGATGTATGAGTGCACCCTCCGAATGGGTTGGCAGCACCTTGGAATTGTCGGGTTTGAAACCTGTATACCCTGATTGTCCCTGCATATGGACAACCATAAGACTGAAAAATGTAAAAAACACAATGGTTTTCATCTGAATATAATTGTGTTAAAATAATTGGTTAGATGGAACCTGCATGATCAACCTTATTCATTTCCTTTTGAGCGCTCGATGCTCATGCAAGTTTCATAGTGTTTTTGTTTGAATGTTGTACCGGATATTGGGTGAGACAGGTTTTGCCTCCGTTTGTTTCTGCTACAGGATCAGTTGAGGGATATCCCAGATGCTTTCTACTGCCTTTTTGGGGAAAACCTCTCTTTATACCCTCATTAAAAAAGGATTAAAGATATAAGTTTTAAGGCAATAGCCGCTATATTGGGAAAGGTTTTTCTGTTCTGGTTGATGCAGAAATACAACCCACCGCAAGCCATTAAGTATCCATGCGTACCTGGTAAGAGTAAAAAACCAAATTCGCGGATTTTTCTTGGCTATGGGGGTGGTGCAGGGAGTCATTTTGAGAAAAGGGCGTAAGTTATTCTTTCACTGGAGTGATGGTGTATCCCTCCATGGATAGCAGGTTCAGGATACCATCAGGTCCGGAGAGGTGACCTGCTCCCACTGCAAAAAACACCGATTTCCTTTGCATCCTTCCCTTCATGCGTGGTATCCATCGGTGATTACGCTCTTTCATCACCCGGAAGTTAAATTCTTCATACCCCAGGCCGGTCTCTTTCTCCATCTTTCGAAACATTTCCATGATAACAGACAGGTCTTCTGCCAGATAACCATCTATTAGCTTACGAAACTCTGCCTTTTGTTCTTCATACCCATTGATGGTTTTTACCAGCATTTCTGCTTGTTGTTCATAAGTCATGCTCCGGAATATGTTGAGTTGCTCATCCAGTGTTTCCAGCCCCTTGACCGGAATGTCTTTTTGGGCGGCCTGGGTAATGAAATAATCTTCATAACTGGTGGGATAGCATCCTATCATTTGAGGATAAAGAAAGCTCTGGATAAAAAAAGGTTGCATAGACTGGTACATTTGTACAGGTATTTTCAAACTGTCCGACATAAAAGCAGTTACACGAGCGTAATCTTTTTCGCTCAGCAAGTTTTCCAGAATGATCCCATCTTCCATCAAAAGACCTGCCTGGAGAGATTTTAACAGCTCCCCGTCCGATAAATCTATTTCCAGTACAACGAGTTCTGACTGGTCAAGTGCCCGCTCGGTACCAGGAAAAACCCTGAAATCATCCGGGCAGATAAGGTGGAGGGTGCCGAAGATGTAAGAAGGAGAGGGTAAATCGTTTCCGGTTACTTTCCATAGAATGCCCCTGTCGAACTGCCCTGCAGCTGCCAGCTGTACCCAGAGAAGGAAAGTAATCCATAGCGTGGTTTTAAGCAATTGGGTTTTCATTTTCATTGAATTTTGTGGTTACACGACTGTTTAATGGGCGGTATATACTGAAGACTTCCCTTTTTTAGTACACATCAAAGGTAGACAATATTCATTTTAATTAGTGATTAGTTTTGTTGAACACTTCTCCTGCGCGGAGTGAAGCGGAGGCCTAGCTGTAGCGGAACGGAGCGCAGGGGAAGTGTTTTTTCTTATTGCCTATAGGCTATAGGTGATATATTTCCTTTGTGGTTTTTATTTTATCCTTTTTGCCGAAAATATTCAAACCTATAAAATGAATAAACGTATTATTTTATTGTCTAAAATATTAAGCATTAATCTTGTAATTAGTATATTAGCTTACTCTTTTGGAAGATATTTTATACAAACGGAACTTGCGAATTACTATTTCTGGTTTAGTCTGGGTTTATTTATTGGCTTTCGAATACTTAACATTCTTTTAAAGAATATTAGCAAAAAAAGCCTTGAAAGTAATTATTAACAGCTGTTCAGCTATTTGTAAACTTTATTTTGAATTCCTATAGCAGTAAATGGGGATTTTGCGTGTCAGGATATAATAGGGTATATTGGAATTCCTTTACTACATCAATGCCTGCAACTTAGTTTTAGTAATAAACGCATCCAGAAAGTTGTAAATCAACTTTTTTTCTTCCGGCTTCATTTTATCCACTTCCTCAATGCGGTTGAGCATCTCTTTGTTGATTTGCTTTTCCGAAGCACCTACCATGTAATCCAGTGATACTTCAAAGGCATCCACCATACGCTTGGCAATGTCAATGGACGGCACTGCATCGCCTCTTTCATATCGCCCCACAATTTCCCTGGAAACACTGATTTGTTTTGCCAGTTCGATTTGCGACCTCAAGTTGGGGTGGTCGCCGTACATTACCTTACGTTTTTACCGAGCATGGTGTTTTAATGTTGTCCAGTGTGCTAAACAGCGATTTAGCGATAAAGGTCAATATCCAAATTATGCGTGTTTACACCAAAATACGCAATATGCTTACAACCCATAAAGATTTATTGTTGAATTTCGAGCAGTTTGAAGCTAAGTTGACTGACCATGACGATAATATCATGCTCATTTTTGAATACCTCAAACAGCTGGAAAAGTCCAAACAGGAAGAACTGGAATACAGGAACCACCAACAGATAGGATACAAAAGTAAAAAGCAAAAGTAATCCCTGGGAAACCCACCCAGACCCACAGGGCAAAAAATCCAGTCATGCCGCAAAACGGTATAGATAGAAATTACGGTTGTTTAGCGGCATTCCCCCTGACTTTTTTCCCATTACTCTCTCCGGTCATGAGTTCGCACAACTCAGAATAATAACAATCAGTTAAAAGTGTTCAATTAAAAGAAAATAAGCTGTATTTTTGGGCGTTATACGCTCTTTAAATACCCTGTTTTGGAGCAGGTAAGGCCGGTGAGAAAATCAATTTTTTCGGCGTAAATTGGTATGATTATGGAGCACAGTTTTATGACCCGCAGATTGCACGCTGGCATAGTGTTGACCCGTTGGCGGAGAAGTATTACAGCCAAACACCATATGGATATGCTGGCAATAACCCAATTCTTTTTGTTGATTATGACGGGATGGATAATGGGCTGCATTTTGATCATAAAAACCAAACTGTAACTATTAGAGCCCACTATTATACAACAACTAATGATTTATCTTCAGCCCAGCAAGCAACTGATTTTTGGAATAATCAAAGTGGCAATTATACTTATACGATGGGGAGTGGTAATGATGCACTTACATACGAAGTCAATTTTGAATTAATGGCTATTGAGGTTGATAATCCGCTGGCATATTTTCAAAACGATTCTTCTGGAGAAGCTAACGTATTTGCAACTGTTGGAGATAATGATAGTAGGTTCGCACCCGATACATCGGGAAGTACATTTGGAGACAATCAGATTTTAGTAAAACTGGAAGCCATGCTTACGCAGAGCCTTACATGCCTTTTGGTATGCATCATGATTGGCGGTCATAATGGCGAAGTCAATATCCCGTGTGCCCCGGCCGGGCTTGATATCATTTTTCAGGAGTTCAAGGGCAACCGCACTGGCACCAATTAAGTAATAAGGAGTATGGTACCGCTGCATGACCGTATCAATAATATCAAAAACCTCTTTGAAGTGCGGTATGGCAAGCTTTTTATAAGTTTGGTTGGATGTATTCATTGTAAATGATTTGTGCGGTTTCCAGATTTCTTTTGCTGCCTTGTGCAAGCAAATCGGCATAGATAAGCAGGGCCGGTGCAATGACTTCTTCCTGATTTTGGGGCCAGAACATTTCCAGCACTTCCAGTTCGCCTTCCTTATGGGGATCAATCGATAGTTTTTCATCAGCTGAGCGTTGGTTTCCTGCGTGTAAAGTGTATATTTTTCCACCCATCGTTGCAGAAGCTCCTGGCGCATCTCCCACAGGAATTCTTTTTTGTTGAGCGGCATAAGGTAGCCGGTTTCCTTTAAACCATCCAGTACCTGGGTGATATTGCCTCGGGCCACCCCGGCCTTTTGGGCGATGGTGCGTTGTGGCTCATTGACCAGGTCTTTGTTTTGGAGAAACTGAAAAAGCACCTTCAGCCCGGTGGCGGTAAATGCCCGGTTGCCATTTTTTGCAGTTCGTTGTATTGTTTTCTTCCCTTCCACACGAATGTAAATGTCAGGTGCTTTCAGAAACATATTACAAAGCTTTGGTTGACACGAGATAAAAAAATGATATTACCATATTCCGAAAGTTTATGCTTTAGCAATATTCGAAAATGATTGAGATAGAAATTGGCAACGCTTTGAACTAAAAAAACGTACTTGAAACCCGACAATGGGTTTGGGATGTGGTTGATGTATTTATTTAATTGCTTACAAATTTTATAGATCCATTAGCGCCAAAACTTCAGGGGGATAATTTTACCGGAATGGGGTAAGTATCACCGGAGTATTCAACAAACTGTATTCTGCAGTTAAACCCGATGAAAATGCAACTCGTCGGGTTTTTATTTTTCAACACATTTTATGTTCTCATTTTTGCACCTGAAAAGCAATCTCAGGCAAGTACTCTGCAATCAGAGTAAAACCACAGATTGCAATTACAAGCATCTTTGCAGAAGAAAGACATGAAAACACTTACGTTGACATTTTTCACCATCCTATATGCAATTGGGATTAATGCGCAAACTACCCTGAAAGGAAATGTTTCGGATGAAAAGGGTAGTCCCCTGGCTGGAGCAAATATTTTTATCAAAGGCACCTATGAGGGTGCATCCACAGCAGCTGATGGAACCTATACTTTACATACACATCAGAAAGGGGAACAGGTGCTGGTTGCCACATTTATTGGTTATCAGGCGAAGGAAGTTGCCATAAAACTGGAAGGTGGAAGTGTAACCCAAAACTTCACACTTGGCGATACAAGCATAAGCATAGGGGGTGTAACCATTTCGGCTGGAATTTTCGAAACTTCTGAACGGGTCCAAAGCCTGACTCTCCAGCCTCTGGATATTGTTACTACGCCCAGCGCTGCCGGCGATATTTACGGTGCGCTAAGCACCTTACCCGGAACTGCCACGGTGGGTGAGGACGGCAGGCTTTTTGTGCGCGGGGGAGATGCATATGAAACCAAAACATTTATTGACGGGCTTTTGGTGAAAAAGCCTTACGGGTCCAATGTCCCTGACCTGCCATCACGTGGAAGATTCTCTCCTTTTCTTTTTAGCGGAACAACTTTCAGCACCGGGGGCTATTCTGCCGAGTACGGCCAGGCCTTGTCATCGGCACTGATCCTGAACACCAATGCTTTTCCCGAAAAAACGCAAACCGAAGTGTCCGTTATGAGCATTGGTGGGGGCATAACACAAACCTTAAAAAGAGAAAATTCCTCAGTGGCACTTGGCGTTGAATACATGAATTTGACTCCCTACTTCAAGATTGTTCCCAACAGGTTCGACATGAACCTATATCCTGAATCTGTCGGAGCAACACTTTCGGCAAGACAAAGAATAAGAGATGAAGGCGTGCTAAAGGTTTTTAGCACTTTTCAGGGTTCGCGCTATGGATTAAATTACCCCAACCTTGCACAGGAGGGTCAATTTTCTGACATCTCTATCCAAAACCAGAACAGCTATACCAATTTAAACTATATTGATGATATAGGCAATGACTGGATTTTACGTACAGGTCTTGCCTTTTCTTTCGACAACAATGATCTGGACATGGAGAGTTTTCGGGTGGATGAAGAGAGCCGCAATGCGCAGGTAAAAATTACCCTGAAAAAGAATCTGACCAAAAGCATAAACATTTTATTTGGGGCGGAGGAAGTATTCAATCGCTTTGAACAGTTTTACAGGGAGGCTGCTACGAGCTTTCAACACAGAAGCATCTTCGACGACTTTACCACTGCCCTATTTGCAGAGAGCGAATTCCGCCCCTTTTCAAGATGGGCCGTAAGGGTTGGCCTCAGAGGTGAGCATAGCAGTATCCTGGGAGATCAAAACCTGGCGGCAAGGCTCTCTGCGGCATACAAGCTTAACAGCACCTCGCAGATTTCGCTTGCCTACGGCAACTTTTTTCAAACCCCCGAAGAACAACTGCTGCGCTTTACAAGTGCGATTACCTTTGAGCAAGCCGACCATTACATACTGAACTATCAGTGGGCGAATAATGACCGGTTGCTTCGCATTGAAGGCTATGTGAAAGACTATAAGAACCTTGTAACTTTCGACAGCAACGAGTTTTGGAATGGCAGTTTATACGCCAATTCGGGTTTTGGACACTCCCGGGGAGTGGACCTCTTTTGGCGCGACCGCTTCAGCACACTCGAGTATTGGTTATCCTACTCTTTTGTAGACTCAAAGCGCAAATACCACGATTTCCCCGTGAAGGCTACGCCCCACTTTGCCCCCCAGCATACTGCCAGCCTGGTTGCAAAGCAATGGGTACAAAGCATAAGTACTCAGTTGGGTTTGTCAGCAACTGTCTCCAGTGGTCGCCCCTACCACAATCCCAACAGTAACAAATTTATGAATGAGAAAACGCCTTTCTATAACGATATCAGTATAAATGCCAGCTACTTAACCAGTATTTTCGACTCTTTCACTGTTGTTTACTTTTCGGTAAATAACCTTTTGGGGCGTGATAATATTTTTGGCTACAGGTATTACCATCAACCTAATGCCAATGGGGTTTATGAAGCTTTGCCCATTAAAGCAGAAACCAGGAGATTTTACTTTGTTGGGGTGTTTATTACCATTTAACAAAAAGGATTACACTGATCTAATAATGTGTGATTGGGGATTTTGAATAAAATCTACCTGATAGAGAAACCATAACAACGTTTGCAAATCAATATATTAGTAATTTAAAAATTATTAAAATGAGAAAATTCATCATCACCTTCGTAGCCCTGACAGTTATAGGAACTGCCAGAGCAGAACAGCCAGAATTTGAAAATGCCATAGGCGAAACTTTGGCGCTTTACCAGGATGCTACAACCGTGGAAGACCTGCAACAGGTGCTGGCACGCTTTCAGCGAATTGCCCGGGTAGAGAGCCATCAGTGGCTGGCACACTACTACGTGGCATTTACAGCCATTAATATTTGCTTTAAAGAGCAAGACAACAAACGCAAGGATGCGATCCTGGATGAAGTCCAGCTCAGTATAGACAAGGCTTTTGAGCTGAATGGCGATAAGTCGGAACTGTATACTTTGCAGGCTTACCTTTACCAGGGGCGAATTGGAGTTAGCCCCACACGCCGGGGACAAACCTACTCCGGTAAAGCAGGCAGAGCGCTGAAAGAAGCCATCAATGAAAACCCCGGCAATCCAAGAGCACACTATCTATTGGGAATGAATGTGTACAATACTCCTTCTTTCTTTGGAGGAGGTAGCAAGAATGCACTTGTGCACTTCCAGAAAGCGCACGAGATTTATGCCCGTAAAAACAGCAACAACAGTGGTATCATGCCAGTATGGGGAAGTGAGGGGAATCACCGAATGCTCGAAAATTGTCTTGGAAATTAGATGATCAATTGCTGATGTGAGTTGAATTTTTTAAAGGAATTCGACAGTTTTTCGCATTGCCATAGTATCTTTTTTTATATTTGAAAAAAACATCCATGAAAACCAAACGGTTTATAATCACCCAGTTACGCGATATTGCCATTATTATGGTCATTGGGTTGACCTTAAGCACTATTTTTGGCGGAGTTGGCTTGTGGAAGTCAATGGACATGTTTAAGGTCGCAACAATTTATAGCTTCACAATTGGCTTTTCTTTGTGGAAAGGCAACCAGCTTGTCGGTTTGCTTCTTGAAAAATATTATAAGACCAAAGGGGTTAAACCCGCAAAAGCCTTATTGTTTGATATTGTCGGCACCTTTTTGGTTTCTGTGTTAATCATTTTTGGAGTAAACTACTTTTTATTCCCGTTGGCATACGGAATAACCATATTTGAAAATATTCAGTTTTTTTTTCTGTTGGGAATTATCTTGCTGTTTATTTCCTTGTTTATCTCTTCAGTGTTTATAATTAAAGATTATTTTAATAATTGGCTAAAGGCATCAGTAAATGAAGAAAAGTTTAAACGGGAAGCTTTGAACCAGCAATATGAAGCCCTGAAAAGCTACGTAAACCCACACTTTTTGTTTAACAGCCTAAGCGTGCTTTCTTCATTGGTGGAGGAGGACACCCAAAAAACGCAGGAGTTTATCAAACAGCTTTCCACCAATTACCGCTATGTTATTGAGCAAAAGGATAAGGAAATAATACCCCTGGAGGTAGAACTGAACTTTATCAAATCATTCATTAGACTTCACCAGATCCGGCATGGTGAAAACCTGAATGTGGAGCTGGATATTAAAGACGCCTCGGGCTACATTATTCCCTTGTCGTTGCAAATTTTGCTTGAAAACTGCTTTAAGCACAATATTATTTCAGAAGAAAATCCTCTGTACGTCAAAATCTGGCGTGACGATAACCACATTATCGTTAGAAACAATCTGCAAATAAGAAAAACAATGAGAGAGTCGGGGGGCGTGGGCCTGGAAACCATACAAAAACGATATGAGTTCTTAACTGATACACCCCTGAAGGTTGAGAAAGACCGGGAGTTTTTCACAGTAAAAACTCCTGTATTACGCAATATTAAAAGCTAATATGATGAACTACATTATCATTGAAGATGAAAAACCTACAGCTGAAAGGTTGAAAAAGATGGTAGGCAAAACTTCGCCTGAGCTTAACCATAAGGCCACCCTTGACTCGGTTTTATCAGCTGTTAAATGGCTGAAAGTCCACCCGCATCCTAACCTTGCTTTTTTCGACATTCAGCTGTCCGATGGGTTGAGTTTCGAAATTTTTGAGCAGATAGACATTGATTTTCCTGTAATTTTTACCACCGCCTTTAACGAGTACGCCATAAAGGCCTTTAAGGTAAACAGCATCGATTATCTGCTCAAACCGGTTGATGAAAATGAGTTGACAACAGCCATCGAAAAGTTTAATAAGGGCTATACCTCAAAGCCGCCCGTTTTAAGCAATGAGGCGATTGCCAAAGCCCTTTCCATGTTGACTAATAGCTACAAAACCCGTTTTGTGATAAAAGTGGGCGAACACATCCGCATGATTCCAGTTGAGGAAATTGCGCTGTTTTTCAGCAGTGAGAAATACACATTTATCCGTACCCATGCTCCCAGGGATTATGCAATCGACTTTTCACTTGAACAGGTAATGGAAACCGTAAATCCCAACCAGTTCTTCAGGGTTAGCCGCAAACATATTGTCGCACTGTCAGCCATAAAAGACATCATTGCCTATTCTGGAAGCCGGTTAAAGATAATACTTACCGCAGCTGCCGACGAGGATGTACTGGTGAGTCGCGAAAGAGTCAATGAGTTTAAAGAATGGCTTGACAGGTAGCGGGGTTTTTCCTGTTTTTTTATTGCTTTCATAGTTATGCCAAGACCCTGGATGTTTTCAAAACCTCCAGGGTCTGTCTGTTTTGCAATATCCGTAATGCCACAATCATCAAGGTATTGATTGCCTTAGGGTTTATACTTGTAAAGATATTCCAAATATAGCAACTCCTAAAAAGGACATGGGGAAATTCAATGTTTTTTAGGATTGTTGATTTTGTTCAAAACTTTTTATCGGTTTGCTTGGATGTGCTTCGCACAAATGATTTGTGCGGTTAGGCTTTGCCTTCAGGTAGGCTTTGTTGAGTGCTTTGCGGGGGAGGGTGTAAGGTTTCTTCATGTTCCGTAGCTAAAATAGGCTTTTATCTGCATAAATGCTATGAAAAACGAAAAAAGTTCTTCCTTTTGTTGCGGGTCTTGAGAGGGTTTTGCAAGGCAGCTAATAAAAAAAGCTCCCCGAATGGAGAGCTTTGGTCAATTTGTTTTGGTACCCGGGGCCGGGGTCGAACCGGCACGATATTGCTATCATTGGTGTTTGAGACCAACGCGTCTACCAATTCCGCCACCCGGGC
>SL_3KL_010_SEDDRAFT_10005278_pt1 | contig 11624 bp, 11 predicted proteins | sample SodLakKL_010_SED_2_FD_10381 | JGI IMG/M metagenome (IMG submission 10381)
AACTTCTCTAATAAAATACATGGTACATGAATGTAGAGAAGAGGGGAACAAAAAAGTGTCACGTTTTTTACGATTAACTTTATTCTTACTACTCCTTAAAAAGAAACGGGTTTTGTTTCCATAAATCTGTGATAGAATCGGAAAAAAGGTCGGTTTTTTTAAAATAAAAACAATTTTAACCTATGAAAACATTTATTATTTTTTTAGCGGTAGCCGCTGTTGTCGGTGGAGGATTTTGGATTACTACAAGGGATGATGTGGATATAGACTTACCGGAAGAAGATTTTGTAGAGGAAGAGATGGAAGAGGAAGAGTTTATGGAAATATTAGGACAAGTAGAAGCGCTGGACTCTGTAAAGTATGATGTGCTGATGGAGTCTCCTGAACAAACGATGGAGGGGACGATGTGGCAAAGAGGAGGAAAAATAAGGATGGAAGGAGAAGTAGAAGGACAAGAAACGGTGGTAATCATGGACACCGAAGAGAGAGTTGTTCTTGTTTATCTTCCGGTCGAAAACATGGCGATGGAGGTAAGCCTTGGAGAAGTAGAAGAGATCCAAGAAAGTTCTATGAAAGATCAAGCCATGGAGCTTCCCGAGAGAAACCCAGTAGTAATAGGAAGAGAAACGGTAAACGGAATGGATTGCATTGTAGTTGAATACACCACCGAAGGTGAGACTACGGGGAAGATGTGGGTGTGGAGAGAACATGGATTACCCGTAAGATTTGAAGTGGGAGATACCGTAACAGAAGCAAGGAATATAGATTTTGGTGAAATTCCCAATGAAAGGTTTGAGCTTCCGGAAGGTGTGGAGGCAACGGAGGTTCCCACCGAAATTCCTACAGAGATTCCTAGCGACATCACTGATGAAATTCCCGAAGACCTTCTCGATCAGATTCCCGAGTTCTAGCTTTCTGGAGGTTTGTTTTTAGAAAGAACCCTCCTTTTAAAGGGAGGGTTTTAGTTATCATTTTCGGGCTTTGTAACAAAATATTTTTGTTTCACCTTATCTGCTGTTTTTCCCACTACGAGTGGACTAACAAAAACTGTTATAATACTCAAGATAATCAGAGTTGCTACCAGCTCCTCGGGGAGGATTTTATACTGTTGTCCGACGGCAACAACTGCAAGAGTCGTGGATAGCTGGGGGATGCACGTTCCGCCCATTAGAGTTGCCTGCGTGTTGGTAAAACCAATTATTTTTCCAGAAATCCATCCACTAAAGAACTTTGAGAGGATTGACCCTAAAATTATAACAAGAACGAGAAAGATTATGTTTTTTGTTTCTAGGAATACGCCGATGTTTGTATCTACGCCAACCATCACGAAAAATACAGGAATAAATAATCCGTAAGCCATCACGTGTATTTTTTCTTTTAGTGTTTTTTCTCGAATTATCTCGGCCAAGATTAATCCGGCAAGAAAAGCGCCGATGATGGCATGAAGCCCCAAAAGCTCGAAAACAATTACTGTTCCGACAAGAACGGCAAAAACTATTCGTAAATCACTTTCAAAAGGAGTGATTTTTTCCTTGTTACTTTCAAAAATCCAACGAAGCCGAGGAATACCCCATCTGACAAAGGCGACCAGGAAAAGAGCAAGAAAAAAAAGAGTAACAAAAATGGGAAAGGGCAACGTTCCGGGGAAAAGATACTGCAAGACAACAGCAAGCAATACAAGACTGGCAACGTCTTGAAGTATAATAGAAGAAATAATAATTTTTCCTATTCGAGAATGAAGAAGTCCTTTCGAGCTTAAGGTAGGGACGGCGATTGCGATAGAAGAAGAAACGAAAATAACTCCGAGAAGGATAATGGTCGGAAGTTCGTAGCCGAAAAAGAAACCGATAAAGAAACCAACCAACAGTGGAATCAATCCCGTTGTGGTACCGACAAATGAAGATTCTTTCCAGACCTCTCGAAATCCCGAGAAGCGTGTTTCAAGTCCCGCCATAAACATTAAAAAAACCAGACCGAGATATTTTAAAAATTCCAAAGTTGAATCGGGGGTTATTAACTGTAGACCAAAAGGACCAATCACTATTCCAGCAGCAATTAGTGTTATTGTCCACGGAACATGGAGCCTTTGAAATACCCGGGAAAAAACAAGACCGGCAAGAAGGATAATAAAAAATGGAAAAATTTCTGACATTCTGTTATTATACCAATATTAGCGGTGTGGGCAAATTTTCAAAAGGTGTACAAAAAGGCGATTTATGATATTATGAAGTAATATTATGCTAGATATTAAATTTATAGAAGAAAACAAAGAGTTGGTAAAAAAAGCGGCGAAGCTGAAGAAAGTTGATGTTGATATTGATCTTTTGATTAGCTTAAATAAAGAAAGAAAAAAGCTTCTTTCTGAAATAGAAAGAATTAGAAGGGAAAGAAATAGAAACGTCCAGGAGATCGAAAAGAAAGAACAAGGAAATTCCGATAGAGAAAGGCTTATTGAAAAAGGGAAGAGTATAAAAAACAAACTAAAAAAAGTAGAGGGAGATTTTCGCGAGACTGAAGCTCGTTTTCGGAAAATGATGCTCGTCGTACCGAACATTCCCTCTCCCGACACGCCGATAGGTGGAGAAGAAAAAGACAACGTAGAAGTAAAAAAATGGGGGGATATCCCGAAGTTTGACTTTCCTCTTAAAAGTCACATAGAGCTTGGCAAAGAACTTGATATTTTGGATTTAAAAACAGGCGTCAAAGTATCCGGATTTAGGGGATATTATCTGAAAAACGAGGCTGTTTTATTGCACTTTGGTGTTTTGTGGTATGCATTAAACAAAATGATAGAGAAAGGATTTACTCCTTTTCTGCCGCCCACTCTTCTCAATGAGTTTGCGTTGATCGGTAGCGGACATTTTCCTTCCGAAAAAGATGAAGTTTATCAGATCGCTAATCCGGGCAAACTGGAGAGCGGAAAAGAAATAAAAAACCCGAAGTATCTGGCGGGAACGGCCGAGCCTTCGCTTCTAGCCTACTATACGGACAAGGTTCTAAAGAGAGAGGATTTGCCGATAAAGGCTTGCGGTTTGTCGCAGTGTTACAGATCGGAAGTGGGAAGCTACGGAAAAGACACTAGAGGATTGTACAGGATACATGAGTTTATGAAGGTTGAACAAATAATGATATCCGAAGCTGATATTGAAAAATCAAATGAATACTTAGAGGAAATGAGGGCTTTTTCCGAGGAGATATTGCAGGATTTGAATCTTCCCTACAGGGTGCTTAGCATCTGCACTGCGGATATGGGTGCGGGAAAGTATAAAATGTATGATGTTGAGACATGGATGCCTTCGAGAAACTCTTATGGGGAAACACACTCTGACTCTAATCTAACAGACTGGCAAGCGAGGAGATTAAACATAAAATATACGGACAAAGATGGGAAGAAAAAGTATGCTTTTGCACTGAACAATACGGTAATCGCGTCACCTCGTATCTTGATTGCTATCATAGAAAACTATCAACAGAAAGACGGCTCGGTAAGAATTCCCGAGGTGTTAAAGCCCTACGTCGGAAATAAAGACTCCATTGAGAAGGATTAAAAATATGAAGAAAAAGAGTATCTTGGTGATTGTAACAGCAGTAACTCTCCTGCTCTCTGTTGTTATTGCCAGACTACTTAAATACTATTCTTTCAGCTAAAAAATGAAGTTCGGAACAAAACTGACATTTATTCTTATCTCAATAGGATTTTTGCCTCTTTTGTTAGGGGGTTTTTTGCTTTTTTATTTTTTTGAGGGTTATTTTAAAGAAGCGACTTATAGAGAGCTCGAAGAAGTTCGTGATTTCGCCTTTTTTCTAACAGAAAATTTCTTGGAAAATTCTTCAGAATGTATTGATTCTTTGTCTCGAAATCCTGTTTTAATATCAAAAGATGCACTTCCTGAAGAAGTTAAAGAAGAATTGGATGTTGTTTATGAAAATTATAAGCAGGTTTTTCGAGAAATCGATATTTTAGATGAAAACGGATATATTATTGCTTCTACGAGGCGAGGTGATCGCAGAGACTGGAAAGACAACAAGTGGTTTATAGAGGCAAAAGAAAGAGAGGAAGCCGTTATTTCCGACATTTACGGAACGGCACTTAGTGTCTTTTGTCCTAATTTTGATAGAGAAGGAGAATTAACCTCTTTTGTTGTCGCATCAATCGACACAAAATTTTTGTTTCGAGAGCTTGATTTTAAGGCATGGGAAAAAGGAGAAGATATGGTTCTGGTAAATTCCGATGGGGAAATTATTTTCCACCCGGAGGAGAAATACCTTTTCACAAAATTGGGAGAAAGTTATCCGCTGGAGAAAAGTTTTTCAAAAAAAGAAGGAAGAGCAGAATTTGATTTTCAAGGAGAAGATTCTGTTGCCAGTTTTAGGGTAATAGAAAAAGAAAGCCTCGGCTTAAAGTGGCAAGTTGTAACAATCCTATCAAAAGAAGAAGCATTCCGCTTTCTGATAAATATGGCCATAAACTACATTGCGTTACTAGTCGTTCTTCTTTTTCCGATAATAATAATTTCTTTCTTTATTACCAAAAGAATAATGAAACCGTTGAAGAGCCTTTCTTTTGCTGCAAAAAAAGTTGGACGAGGTGATTTTAGCGCACAGGCGGAAGTTTTTTCTCGAGATGAATTTGGAGAACTCGCAGAAAATTTCAACAAAATGACAAGAGAGCTCCAAGAAACAAGAGAAATGATGGAAGAGGAAAAAAGTACCTTAGAGGTAAAGATAGATGCGAGAACAAGAGAGTTAAATGAGCTTAACACAGAGTTGGAGAATAAAGTTCAGGAAAGGACAAGAGAGATAGAAGAGAAATTAAGGGAGGTTGAAAAAATGAGCAAACTAATGGTCGGGAGAGAAATGAAGATGGTGGAGATTAAAAAGCAGTTAAAAGAAGCGGAAGAAGAGATAGAAAGGCTTAAAAAAGAAAAGAGCAAAGCAAATAATAACGATAATTTTGAAAATGAATCCTGAGAAAAGAGTTTTGTTAATCGTTATCGGTGCTATCATCGTGATTGCTCTAATAGCGATGTTCGTTTATTTGAGAGTAGATAATGCCCCAACACACCTTTCCGCAGAAATTGTTTCTTCTAGCCAAATAAGACTGTCTTGGGCTGGCGATGTAGATGCTACGCAGTATAATATTTATCGCAAAAAAGAAGGTGCAGAGTCGTATGCCAGAGTCGGATTTACCAAAGAAAAAGAGTTCTTGGATGAAGAATTGGACCCGAATACAACATACTTTTACAAAGTAACGCAAGTTGTTAGCTTTAAAGAAAGTAGGCAGAGCAAAAGAGCAAGTGCGACAACGGCTCCGGGAGTACCCACCGGAATTCAAGCACAGGCGACAGATTTTCAAGAAGAACTTCAGTTAAAAATTGATCTCTTTTGGGACTACTCCATTGGTGCCGAAGAGTACGTTGTTTACAGATCTGAAGATGAAAAAGGAATCTATGAAAAAATAGGAACGACGACTAACGAGAACTACTCCGATACAGACCTTCTTCCCGAAAAGACATATTATTATGCCGTTACACAGATAACGGAAGGACAGGAAGGAGTTTATAGCGATGAAGTTAGTGCTACCACAGGAGCGGTGTGGGAGTGTGGAGAAACCCTAGAGTATGGAGGGAAGCATTACAAAACAATAAGAATAGGAGAGCAGTGTTGGTTTAAAGAAAATTTAAATATTGCTGAAAACGAAACAGACCTCCGCTGTGAAGTAGAAAGACACTGTTATAATGATGAAAGAATAATGTGTGGTGTTTACGGAGGTCTTTACGATTTTGCCAGCATTGCTTGTGGGCAAAGCGGTGAAGGCTTTCAGGGAATTTGTCCTCGCGGTTGGAGGATTCCCAGCGATAATGATTGGATAAGAATAGAAACAGAACTGGGAATGAGAGAGACAGAAATAAAAAAATACGGATTCCGAGGGGGTGATGAAGGAAGTAAGCTTGCGGGAAACTATAATTTGTGGAAAGACGGTAATTTGAGAAGAAGCAGTAGTTTTTCTCTTTCAAGGATGGATGCTCTTCCCGGAGGATATCAACCGGGATTCAATATAAGATTGTTTTATAATATGGGTGAAAGCGCTATCTTTTGGTCTTCTACCCGAGCGAATGAAGATGAAGATTGCACCTATTGGGAAGATGCTTATTCGATGCGGGAGATAAGGTATGATAATACAGGGATAAGGCGTGACTGTCACCCAGCCAGTGCGACGGGACAGGTTCGTTGCATGAGAGATTACTAAACAAGAAATAGATCTTGCTGTCCCGCTGATTTTTTGATAAACTGCAAACAGTTTTAATAATTAAAAATTAATAAGGGTACAATATGAAAACTATGAATAAAGTATTTTTTGTTGTTGCTTTAATCTTTGCTGTATCTCTTACCGTAGTTGCCATCGGATACGTTTTGTCTTCTCAGATAGAGTATGTGGATTTGATTGATAAAAAAATTGCTATTTCCGAAGATGATAACGTTATCTTAGTGCTGGATGGAGAAGAGAACACAGTCTTTAGATATTCAATAGAAAACTGGCGAGGACAGGTTCGAGGAAGGTGGAGTAGCATTTTCAGAGAACCGATAGAGATTAACGGAATAGAAGTTGGTCCGGACGGATTCACCAGATTTACGGCTGTTTCACCTTTTCCCGACGGAGTAAAGACGATGGTATTTTCGGTTTCTACGTATGCGATGCCGGTTGATTATTCTCTTTTCTGGACGATGAATATTGCAACAGGAGAAACGAGAATTTTAGGAGAAAGAAACAAAGGGGTGGTGGGAGATATCATCTGGTCTCCGAAAGAAACACACTTTGCTTACTTTCTCAATACCGAGAGAGCGGCGGGTGATTATCTTACAGTAGACAATATTGAAACAAGAGAAAAAGAGTTTACCATTTCAGGAGAAGAAATAATGGAGACGTTAGAGTTAGATTACGAGGAGAACTTTACTCCTGAATTCAGGAGTTTGCGTTGGCGAGAAGATGGAAACAGATTGTTCTTTGCAACTGACACAAATGAGGAAGGTGTTGTAGCAAACTGGAGTATCGATCCAAAGGGGTTGGATATAAGGAGCGAGAACTAACCCTATAAAAACCACTTTTCTCTTCTGACAAAAAATTTGTTACGGAAAAAACCGAAATTTTAATAGTTGATTCTGTGAAAACAGGACTCGGTTTTGCTTTTTTGCCCTCTTTGTGCCTTGATAGTTGCCGTTATTGTTGTGTTGGCGGCGATGAGGAGAGAGACTCTACCTAAAATTGTTTTCGGAGATCTTTTAGGTTTTGCCGATTATTCGGTCATATGTTTTTATCAAAATAATTGCTTAAGTTATGAATAAAACAGTTTTATCAATTTTAGTCGGAGCATTTTTAATTAGCGGAGCGCTTTACATCACAAATCCGAAGGAAGAAGCAGAAAACAATAACAAAGAAACGATAGAAGATGAGAATTTAGGAGAAAAGGAGGAACACGAAGAAGAGAGAGAGGAAGTAGGTGATGAAGAGGTAGATGAAAAAAAGAGTGAAGAGAAGGAAGAAGAAAAAGAAGAGGGAGAAGAAGTAAGAATTGAAGAAAATGATGCGATGGAAGATATTGTTGGTTGTTTGGAAGAAAAGGGGGTGGTTGTTTACGGTCTTAGGACTTGCCCGGCCTGCACTCAACTTGCTGAAGGATTTGGAGGATATGACGTGATTGAACCGATTTATGTGGAGTGTGCGGAAGAACGAGATCGATGTAACGAGGAAAAAATAACGGGATTTGTTCCTGAAATTCAAATAAAAGGAGAAATTCACGAAGGAGGACGCGACCCTTCTTCACTCGCTAGAGCGGTAGGTTGTGAATCTTAAAATTTAAAAAAGAAGGAGAGGACAAAGAAGGAACGCTAAAAGTCGTTCTTTTTTTCTTCAATAGGATACTCCGCACTTCCATCTTCCGGATTGGGAGAAAACCCCGGCAGAAAGAGCTCATACAATTTTCTTATTTTTGTCTTATAAAGAAAAAAGATGAAGGTGGAAGTAAAAAGAACAGAGAAAAAAATAACAGAGTAAGTAACATCTTGAATAAGTTGACCCTCTTCTAGTCCTCTTTGCAAAGGGATTATTGCCAAAACAGCTGCTGCAAGACCTCGGGGAATCGTTACAGAGATAACCGATGCGTCAAACTTTGCGGCTGACTTGGGAACGCTTAAGAGAACGGCCGGAATACGAACTATTAAGATAAAGACGGTTAGAAGCAGTCCTAAAAGAAGAATGGGCATACTTTCAAAGTTTAAAGACAGCCCAATGAAGATAAAGAAAAATATTTTTATTAAAAAAACAATTTCGCAGAAAAAGGAAAGTTCTCGAATTGAGAGTGGTTGCGGATGAAGAATTGTGCTAATAAAACGGTGCTTTTTTTGAAGAGAAAAAACAACCAGAGGAATGTTCCCCAAAACAATACCAAAAAAGATAATTGAGACAAGACCACTAAAACCGAGAAGTTCGGTAACCCCGTAGACGATAAAAACAAAGGCAGGAGTAGTAAAAGCGGAGTTTTTGATGTTGTGTATCTTGTTTAAAAAGAGAGACCAAACGAAAGCAGAAAAAGAACCGATAATAATGGCCATAATTAGTGTTTTGATGATATCAAAAAAAACAGTGTCTATATGAAAAACTCCTACCTCCAAAGAGGCCACCAGTGCAAAAGCGAAAACAATACTCAAGACGTCGCTCATTCCGGATTCCAAGAAAAGTGTAGTACGAGACTCTTCGTTTATTCTTATTTTCTCGATAAGTGGAACGACAACTGCTGCTGCGTTTCCACCAACAATTGCTCCGATCAAAAAAGCGGGAACTATGTCAAAACCGGCAAAGTGGTAAAGCAGAAGACCTATACCACCCATTGTTAAAAAAAAGCTTATGAGCATCAGACTGAATGTTCCGACAAACGCTCGGTGAAGATGTTGAAACTTTAACTTTATCGCTCCTTCGAAAAGAATCATTACTAGAATAAGTTTTATAACGAGATCACCTGCTTCTCCGAGAAAATCAGGGGGAACGATGTTTAAGAGAGGGCCGATTAAAATACCGATACACATCAAGAGCAAAACATCGGGTATTCTGACAAACTTAAAAAGCCACGCAAAAAAATGAGCGAAAAAAACGAGAATTCCGACAAAAATAATACTAAAACTGATTTCCATGCCTTTTATTTTAGCACAAAATGTTTATAAAGAAAAAGTTCTTTCTTTTTGTCTTATTTATTGCTAAAATGGAAAAAAGAAGATTAATAATTTATAAAAAATGATTACCTTTAGTGAAAAAGAAAAAGAGCTCATAGAGAACACGAAAGGAACCTACTCTACCCGTGGTGCTATCGATGACCTTTCTGCTCTTGAACGAAAATTTGGCAAAGAAGCAAGAGAAAGAACGGAAAAAGAAATGGAGGAGATGGGTTATAGTATGTCCAAAGTAAAAAAAACAACACTCCCCGTGGCACACTTTATTGTTCTCCTCTTAGTGCAACAGAAAGTACTTAATTTAAGCGATGAAGACATGCGAGAAGTGGGGAAAGAGTCGGCAAGAACTTCTTTTATTTTAAAATTTGCAAGCAAATTACTTGTTTCTTTGGAAACGCTTTGCAAGAACACGAATGTTGCATGGAGGAAGTACTATAGTAGTGGAGAATTAAAAGTGATAGAGATCAACAAGGAAGAAAAGCGAATAGTTGCAGAGCTTGTTGATTTCGTTGGCCATCCCGCTCACTGCTTTCACCTTGAAGGATATTTTGAACAGATGCTCTTTTTTGTAGTCGGAAAAGATGTAACTTGTCGTGAAGAGGCTTGTCCTCTGAAAAACGAAGGAGATGTTCACCGTTTCGTATTAACCTGGGAATAAAATGCCTTTTTTCTATCTTTTTTTCATCCTTTTTTTTGTCATAATCCTCCTTCCTCTTTTTACCACTCTTATCTTTTTTTACTTGGCAAAAGCCGGGTTTACTTTTTTAGAGTTTTCCTCGGAAGCAGCGCTCTTTATCCTTTTTCTGATATTTATCACCTCTTTTATAAACATTCCCCTTGGGAAAAAAAGAATGGTCCAAGTCGTTGAGCCTCGTTTTCTTGGGCTTTTTCAGCGCAAGGTTTGGAGGATTCAAGGAGTTTCTTTAAATGTTGGAGGAGCTCTTATACCTCTTTTGATTGTCGGTTACTTTTTATCGCGAATTCCTCTTGAGCCGTTGATAATTACTACGGGAGTTGTTTCTTTCTTCTCTTTTCTGGGAGCACGCTTTATCAAGGAAAAAGGAGTGATGATTTCAATGATTCTTCCTGTCTTGTTTGCAACCTTCTTTGCTGTTTTGCTTGCTCCGGAGCATGCGGCACAAGTCGCCTTTAGTGCCGGGGTTCTTGGAGTTTTAATTGGTGCGGATCTTTTCCACTTACCGTGGATTTTAAAAAAGAGCGGTGGAGCGGTTTCTATCGGAGGAGCCGGTATCTTTGATGGAATTTTTTTGGTTGGTATCGCCTCAGCCCTTCTTACTACGATATAAGAGACAGTGACACCCAAGGAGTGAAATTACCTTTGAATATCTTCTGTACTTACTGTGTTACCCACAACAAATCCAATACCGCTTGCTTCTCGCTTCTTGAATATCTTCACAATCGCTTTCGCTAAATTGGCTGGGACTTGAATACACTCTTTTAAATTGACAAAAACGAAAAAATGGTGTAGTCTTGCAAATGTAACGTGGAGAAATGGAGTCGGGTTTCTATCACTTTCCAAGGTTTTCCTTGGACTTATTAAATAAACAAAACGATCTAATGGAAGGCACAATCAAAACGCTTACCGAAAGAGGTTTTGGTTTTATCGAGAGAGAAGGAGAAGAAGATCTTTTCTTCCACTCTAACGATCTCGTTGATACCAATTTTGACGATCTTAAGGTAGGGGATAAAGTGAGCTTCGAAGTTGCTTCTTCTAACAAAGGACCAAAGGCAGCTAATGTTTCTCGCGTCTAAAAAAAGAGATTCCCTCTTAAAAGAGGGAGTCTCCCTTTTGGACAGAAAAAAGGGTAAAACCCTTTTTTTTATTTGTAATTGACCGGATTATCATATATCATTTAAAACATGGCGAAAAAAATAAAAGGAGTAGTAAATATTAATTCTTTGGGCTTTGGATACCTAAAAAGTGAAGAGGTTGATGAAGATGTAAAAATTGAAACAGCTTTTTTAAATACCGCTTTACACAACGATGAAGTGGAGGTTGTTTTATTACCAAGAAAGAAAGGAGAGAAACAGTGTGGGGAAGTGGTAAGCATTCTAAAAAGAGCAAAAATGAGATTTGTTGGTACTGTTGAGAAGAAAAAAGGGAAAAAGTTTGCCTTTTTTTCTGCTGATGACCCAAAAATGTATACCGACATTTTTATACCAAACAACACCGCTAAAGAAAAAACAAAAGTCCTTGTTGAAATCGTGAGCTGGGAAGATGCAAAAAAAAATCCTGAAGGAAAGGTTGTCCAAACAATCGGGAAAAAAGGAGACAGTGACGCCGAGCTACACTCAATCGTGCTCGAAAAAGGACTTGCAGTAGATTTTCCGAGAAAGGTGGAAAAAGATGCCCAAAGAGCGAAAAAAAAGATCTTTAACAC
>SL_3KL_010_SEDDRAFT_10005279_pt1 | contig 11620 bp, 14 predicted proteins | sample SodLakKL_010_SED_2_FD_10381 | JGI IMG/M metagenome (IMG submission 10381)
GTCTCATTTGTATTACCTCCTTTGCTATGAATCATAACAAAAAAGGCAAAACCGGAAATTTCTACTTTGCTCATACCGGAAATTATCATTTTGCGCTTACAATTGTTGAAAAATTTCGAAAAATGTATTAGTGTTTGATTAGAAATTCGCATTTCGCGAATTGAGAACGCAATAAGGAAGTTATGAAATTAAAACCTCAGGACATATTGGTATTGGTAAAAATATTTTTGTTGAAAGACAACAACTGGGTCATAGAAGACATTGCCCGAGCTACGGGTATAAGTAAATCCGAGGTGCACGGAGCCATTAAAAGACTGGAAGCGGCAAAACTACTTGATTCATTTTCCAGAAGACCTATAAAAGCAGCAATGGAAGAGTTTCTCATACATGGGATGAAATATTCTTTTCCGGCTAAAGCAGGCGCGATGGAGAGGGGGATTCCTGCTGCTCACTCGGCGGCGCCGATGTCTGACTACATAGAATCAATTGAATTATATGTCTGGCCTTATGAAAACGGAAGAAAGCGTGGACTAAGTGTACAGCCCTTGTACCGAACAGTACCAGAGGCTGCGTTAAATGATAGTGAATTATATGAGTTTATGTCGCTTCTCGATTCTATAAGAATTGGAAAAGCGAGAGAGATAAAGATTGCTTCCGGTGAGATAATTAAAAGAATCAAGGGGGCGAAGAAATAATGAATATTAGTACAAATGCTATAGAGATCTATAAAACAAAAGATGAGCGCGTGGAGTTAGATGTCAGACTGGACAAAGAAACGGTCTGGCTTACACAAAAGCAGATGGCCGAGCTTTTTGAAAGAGATACAGATACCATAGGATTACACATAAAGAACATATACAATGAGGGTGAATTAGAAGAACAGGGAACTACCGAGAAATCCTCGGTAGTTCAGGTTGAAGGAGGGAGAAATGTTAGAAGAGATCTAAATACTTATAATCTTGATGTAATCATTTCCGTCGGGTATCGTGTTAAGTCTCAGAGGGGAACAGATTTTCGCAAATGGGCAACTTCCAGGCTAAAAGAGTATATTGTCAGAGGCTATGCTCTCAATATTAAAAGATTAGAGACACAACAGGAGAAAATGGAGGAGCTGCTAGGTTTTGTTGATAACATGAAAAACCAAGTCGGTCTTCCTGAATCAAAAGGTCTGCTGAAAATAATATCTGATTATTATAAAGCGCTTTTGCTGCTGGATGATTATGATAAAGGGACGGTTGCACAAAAGAACGAGAAAAAAGAGCAGCATAGACTTACTTTAGAAGAGGCCTATGCTGTTGTGGAAAGTTTAAAGAAGAAATTTATGGAAGAAAAGCTTTTCGGTCACGAAAAGGACAGATCCTTTGAATCGGCCATTTTGAGTACATACCAGACTTTTGGGGGAGAAGAACTATATACCAGCGTTTAAGCCAAGGCTGCGCATTTGCTCTACTCAGTAACAAAGAACCATGCTTTCACTGACGGAAACAAGAGGATTGCTTCGACAGTTTTTCTGAGTTATCTGGACATGAACAATTTGTTATACACTGGCGATGGCAAAAAGCGGATAGAAGAAAATACAATGTGTGCGCTTACCTTATTGGTCGCTAAAAGCGGTAAGGAAGAAAAAGAAGTAATTGAGTCGGTCATTACTAATCTAATTAACATGGATTAATAGTAGTGCTGGGACGGCCTCCGAACCGCCGCTGAGGAGGCCTTCAGGCGGCTGTCTTAAAAAGAGGGGGGAGGATTTAAATGCCCGGGGCTTAAGGCGGGGAGAGTCCTGCCGGTTATGCCCGTTGGGGCTCAGTTTGGGATGTGATGTAAAAAACGAACACCGGGTTTCTCATACCGCAACCGCCTGATTCCTGTAAATAATGTAACATTTTTATTCCTCGTTTTTTGTTATCACTGCCGTCCAGCCCGGGGAGCCACATCTTTTCTCGATGATAAAAAAGGAGGCGCAATGTCTATTCCTGTTCCCATTTCTATTGAATGACCTCCTTGACAGAAACAAATTCGTTAATTATAGTTAACATATGTTAAGTAAAATTTACATAATATGGTTATAGAAAGATTACTAGATAGAATATTAAATACGCCTTCAAAGCTAAAAATCATCCGCTTGTTTATTTCAAAAAGGCAGGATTTTGTTGCAACAGGGCGTGAAATTGCAAGGAAAACGGGACTTTCTCCGCCCGGTGCGCATACCGCTTTAAAAGAATTATATGCCGAGGATGTTTTGAAGCGGGATATTATAGGAAAGCATCATCTGTACCGTCTGAATATAAATAACAGAAATGTGAAAAATATCCTTATTCCAGCATTTACAAAAGAGATTTCTATAAAGAAGGATATTGAAAACTTTCTAAAAGGGAAAATAAAAGAGTACAAGTTAACAAATGAAATTGTCTCACTATTACTATACGGCAGCATCTCAAAAGGCAGAGATACCCCGGATAGTGACGTAGATGTTGCTGTGGTGACGGGGGATGATGTAAACCTGGAAAAAATAGAGACTGCATTTACAGATAAAATATCATCTGAATTCCGTGAGTATTTTGGTCTCCATCTTGATCCATATATAAAGAAAAAGAAAGAATTTGTTAAATTTCTTAATAACAAAACACCGCCTGTTTCAACTTTAATAAGGACATATACGCTTGTGTATGGGAAAGACCTGACGGATATTAGGTAAAAATGGGCGCAGGAAAAATAAAGGTCAGAGAGGAAGATAAATCAAAAGCTTTAAAGTATCTTAAAAAAGCGGAAGATAATCATTCTCAGATGCTTAAATCTTTCAGAGAGGGTAATTATAACGCTTCGTCAACCCTGGCAATACAATGCGTTATTTCTGCAGCGGATGCTGTTTGTATACATGAGAAAGGCATTCGTTCGATATCACAAAATCATCTTGATCTGTGCGAACTTATAAAATCTATACCGCTTCCCGAATCTAGGAGCAAGAGTAATTCCCTGAAGAAAATCATTTCAAAAAAGAACCTTATACAATATGAAAGCAGGAGTATTTACGGCAGGGAAGCAGATGAAATAGTAAAAAATGCAAGCAGATTTTTCAGGTGGGCTGCTACTGTTTTAAAATAGAATTGAATCTTCTGTAAAAATTTATGTTATCACTGCCGTCCAGCCCGGGGAGCCAGTTCTTCTTTTGACGGATTTTTACCCTTTTTTTTAATTTTTTTTTCGGGGTGCCCTTGGCACCTAAAGAGGGGGGTAAGTCTTTTTCTGAAAAAAGATCGTCGGAAAAATCTCCTGAAGAGATAAATCTGTAAGGCTCTCTAAAGGAAAACCTCAGCTTCTTCTCTTTTAGAAAAAAGTTCGAACCTGTTTTTTGGATAATTTTAGAGATTTCATCATAATTTTTTCCAGAAATAATTTTCTCGACGGAGTTGCAGGTGTTTACTGCTTCTTTTGCGAGTTCGAACCACTCCAGGTGCCCTTCGTCTAAATCGCTGATTAGCCCATTCAGTTCGGCCTTTCTTTCAATCATTTTTTTCTTCCTGCTCTGAAATTCTTCTTCGCTGAGATACTCAGCAAGAAAAGTATCTATTAGTTTTTCCATCTGTCCGGAAACTGCGGCGAGCTCGTCCCGGGCCTTGAGAATCTTTCTTTCTATTTCAGATTCATCAACGGTTTTATGTTCTTCTAATTGATTTAGAATAAGGGCACTGTCCTCATCATTAATATATATTGATTCAAGTGCCTCGGTGATCTGTGCCGCAAGTTCTTTTTCCTCAATGTATCCCTGCGAACATTTGCCTTTTCTCTTGGTGCAGTGGTAGTAAATATATTTTCCCTTCTTTTTTTCTGCGGTAATCATTGCGCCGCATTCGCCGCAGCTCATATAGCCTCTGAAAGCGAAATGATACTGCGCCTTTCTTGTAGGTTTTGATCTTTCCTGAAAAACTTCCTGAACCCTGTCGAAAAGGGACTTTGTTATTAGAGGAGGGTGACTTCCTTCAAAGAGCTCTCCCTTAAGACTAAAAACGCCATAGTAAAAGGGGTTTTGAAGGGTTCTGACCATTATGCATTTTGAGATTGGCTTATTATAACGGCTTTTTAAACCGATCTGCTCTGATATCCGGCATATTTCACGGATTGAGTGCTCTCCATCTGAGTATACTTCAAATATTTTCCTGACCAGCGGGGCTTTTTCAGGGTCAAGGACAATGGTGTGGTTTCTTAAGTCGTTGTTATATCCTATAGGAGCCCATCCAGGAAACTCTCCTCTCTTAAGTTTCTCTCTTATTCCCCGCTTAACGTTTTCGGACAGATTATCGATATAATATTTGGATTGTCCAAAGGCTATGTTAAGCATGAATTTCCCGTATGCCGAGTTGTCAAAGCGGAATGTCGGGAATTTAAGGTCTTTTATCATTCCGGTGTCTAAAAGAAAAAGTATCTTGCCCCCATCAATGGAATTTCTGGCCAGCCTGTCCGGGTGCCAGGCAATTATTGAGTCCGCCTCACCGGCCTCAATGGAGGTAAGCATTTCGTTGAAAATTTTTCTTCCAGGCTTTTTAGAAGTCCGAGCCTCTGTGTATTCCCTGATAATTGTAAGGTTCTCCTTTTTAGCCAGTTCGCGAAGTTCTCTAAGCTGTGAATGAATAGATAGAACCTGTCTGTCTTCTGCATCGCTGGATTTTCTGGCGTAAAGGAGGTACCTATTCATACTATTCTGGGTCTTACGGTCCTCAGCATCTTAAGAGTTTTGTTTACCTCTCTGATCTTTTTCTCGGTTTCTCTTCTAATGGATATCTCTCTTATGAGCTGCCTGGGCTCTTCTTTACCTATATAGTCGTGCTTAAGCTTACCGCCTTTTGTATGGCTGTGATAATAATAAAACTGATTACCGATTTTTCTTTTTGTAACAGTGCCCTTTGGCAGAGGTTTAAGTTTTTCCTTTAAGCGCATGAGCTCATTATTGTATTCTGAATGTTTTTCTTTTAAGTATTTCTTAATCTCTTCCATTTTCAGCGCCTCCTTGTATAATTAATTATATAATAAAAAATATATTATGTAAAGCTGAAAAAGAAAAAATGTTCGAAAATAATCCTCTAAGGATTATAAGCCTCGGCAGGGGCTGCTTTTTTCTTAAAGGAGAAGAAGCTGAGGTTTTCCTTTAGAGAGCCTTACAGATTTATCTCTTCAGGAGATTTTTCCGACGATCTTTTTTCAGAAAAAGACTTACCACCCTCTTTAGGTGCCAAGGGCACCCCGAAAAAAAATTAAAAAAAAGGGTAAAAATCCGTCAAAAGAAGAACTGGCTCCCCGTTTTTAATTTTGTTCGAACCTGGGCTGTGGAAAAGTCTGACTGTTAAGAGTGCTTTAAATTGGGTGTTGTGGAAAAAAGTAAACAAAAAAATTATTTTTCGATTACAGAAACAACCCAGATATAAAATCTGCTCGCCCATTTAACGATCTCTTCAGCTTCGGTTTGGGTGATGCTTCTGCTTTCATACTGGATCAGATGTTTCTTCGCAATAATTCTTTTGAGAGAATTGGATTTATTGGACGCTTCTTTGAGCGGGATTGATTTAACAAGGTCACATACATCTCTGTGATCCTGGGAAACAGATCTAATTCCCAGTTCATGGACACAGATTGCATCAGCTGAAGATATGGCGCATTGAACAGCTAATGTTGAGGCGGCGTTAAAATTTACATTTCCCAAAGCAGATAACATCTGTGCGTGGTTATCAGAGGCTTTTTTCAGGTAATCTTTTGAGGAGGCCGGGTTTTCTGTTTTAGTTTTTATTTTGCGCGCAGACATTTATTTGAGTTCGGTTATATCCTTGCCGTACACAACTATGTGGGATTGAATTAAACCAGATACCGGGGGCAACTGTTCCCTGATCCGCCTGATGAACTCTTCTTTACTTTTAATATACACATCAAGATGTGCTCCGAAGTAATTGTAAAAATCGTTGGAAATTTTCTCACGAAATATCTTCTCAACTTGATTAATCTCCGAATCATCCTTTACTACAATGGCTATGTCTACATCATTGATATTATTACTATTCTCTCTCACAAAACTGCCATATAAATATACTGAAGATATTTTGTCAGTAATATTTGATCTAAACATCCGGTCTTTTATGAATTGAGATATATCTTCTTTGAGGGAGAGTTCTTTAGTAAAAGCGGGTATAAGTATTTCCTTTACTAGCCTGTTATTAGAATTCAGGCTGTAGAGGTGCTGTTTTCCTATGATGTTTAGTTTAAGAATATCCTGGCTGTATAAATCCTTTAGCGCGGTATGCACCGCCGGTGCGGTAAAACCTGTTTTTCTCGCGACTTCTCTGCCATTAGCAGTATAATCCTCTCTCCGCGAAGTAAACAGCCTGATTATTTTGAGTTTCAGGTCAGTGTTCAATATGTTATCAAGCGTCTGTTTGTTAATGCTCATATTGTTAAGTCAGCTTTACAACTGTAAAGTATACTTAACATAAGTAGGGCTGGTTTGTCAATATGCTTATCACAAGTATTGGCGGGCTAAGTCTGGCAACCGGGAGTTTGCAAGTAGTACAACCGGGAATTTGCAATTGTGCCTAATTTTGGTGGGGATATTGAGTGATGGAAAAGAGGATATATAAACACTGTCATCTTAATTTAAGGCGTAAATGCTATTGGTTTGGATCCCCGAAATTTAAATTTTCAAACCCTGTTAATAACTTACGCAAACAGCATTCATGGGAATACAACGTTGTTAATAAAATAATCACAGTTTTGTTCATTGAGTAAATAATTGAAATTAGGAACACAACTCAATTTTCCTGAGGTCTATCTACTACAGAAACTATAGGAAACTCTCAGTTTGTAATAAAATCTACCGAAAAAAATTATAAAACAGAGCAAAAAACCGTCAAAAGAAGAACTGGCTCCCCTTTTTTAATTTTGTTCGAACCTGGGCTGTGGAAAAAGTGGAGTGAAAAAAGGGCCGTAGAAAAATCAGTGGAAAACTGTGATGAGCTTTTCGGGCAGCATTAAGAAGTATCAGTATTCCGGGGGATCCCAGAATTTGTGTATATTGTTTTGTTCCCAAAGCAGGTTTTCTGATTTGGACCAGTCCTGTATGCGGTTTCCCTCATCAAACATATCGTCAACGTCTTCTGGTAAAAACCCTGCGTAGAGTGCCGCGGCAAGATACCGGGCACCGATATTGTCATTGGGATTGAGTTTCAAAAGATGGCGGTACAGCTTGTCAGCTCTGTTTTTTTCGCCGTCTTCGTGAAAAAGCGCAGCCCTGGAGTAGATCGCCCGGAAATACTGACGGTCCTCGATCTCACCGTACGAAATATCCTCAGGCAACCCGCTGAAACGGGTTATGGTTTTATCGTAACCGGCGAGGATATGTACCCTGCGCTGTCTTTCGTCTCCAGTCTTTTCGTAGACAGCTACCAGGCCCACGTGTGCGGCGACAAAAGAATTATCCGTTTCAAGAGCTTTTTTCAGTAAGGATTCAGCGGTGCGCGCCCATCCGGCGTTAAGATTCTCCATCGCATCATAGTACAAATCCCATTTGTCTAGGTTCTTGGCTACATACTTCAAAACTCTTTGACTTTCATAATAATCGCAGGAACTGATAAAGTTATTTTGAAGCATCTGAAGACTCTTGTAAATACCTGTAGGTAGGGAACTGACATATTTATATCTTTTTAAGCCGGGAAACTCATGTTTTTTTATAGCGACAAATATTTTGTCTATAGCATCCTGATATTTAAGCAGCATTGAGGTCTCCGGATCTTCGCTATCATCAGTTTCGGCAAGTATATAGTGGCCGCTTCCCATAATAAGATAGTCGGCAATTCTCACTGCGGCCACCCTTATGTGGCCGTTCTTATCCTGGGCGCCTTTTATGATGATATCTGAAAGCCGCTCAAAGTATTCGGCGCCGTAGCGCAGGCAGGTCAGGTAAAGCGACCGGAGCAGGTTTGCCCTGGCCTTCGGGTCTTCCAGTGTTTCAAGTTTTTCCGCTTCCCTGATAATGATTGAGTGTACTTCCCTTGATGCGGCTGGATTTTCCCTGAGCGAACTATGGAGCTCCTTCAGTTCGTTTTTTGCCAGCTTAACAGTTTCCTTGTCTGGAGATTTTATCCTCTCGACAATATCTTCTGCCAGGTGACTGTAATTCATAACGTGCCTCCGCAGCAGTATTTATATTTTTTTCCAGAACCGCATGGGCAGGGGGAATTACGCCCAATCTTATCGGCCTTTCTCTGCACAAATGCTTCTCTGTCCGAAAGAGTCGGCGTATCTTCAGGCAGGCCCGCTTCCCGGTCAATTTCATTATGAACCTCCCGGGCCTTGTCAAACTCACCTGCTTCGATATGGATTTCTTCCAGCCGGTAGAGAAGATCCTTCCTGTCCCGGATATTTGTCACCTGGAGGCCTTTTTTCAGAATGTCTTCGGCTTTTTCAAGGTCGCTGATGCCCTTATTTATAAGCCAGTGGCAGTCTGACCATCCTATCCATCCCCAACCCCATTCGGGGTCTTTCCTGAGATGCTTCTGGAATAATTTTTCCGCTTCGTTCAGATCCCCCTTAATGGCGTATGTTTCAGCGGCAGCCCGCTTCATGTTTTCAGTGGTCAGTGAACTTTCCTTACTGAATCTGTCTACATACTCATTGCAGAAGGCAATCCTCTCATCGTAATACTTGCTGTCTGTCCGTCCGGCCCACAAGAGCACTTCCTCAATATCGCTTACCATATTACACACCATCTCGGTGCCGAGGGTGATTTCATGATCGAATTTATCAATGGAATCTATGTTCAACCGCTTCATAAGCATCAGCAGCTCTTTCCAGCTTTCAAGGAAAAGATCAGCGCTGTCCGTATAATCTTTCCCGCGCATCAATTTATAGGCTGATCCGACTCTGCGGTCGAGCTTTTCAATGATTACGCTTTTAGGAAACCATTTGCCCCAAAGCAGGCCGAGATATGTTTTGATCTTAGCATAGGTTTCGGTGTCTTCCCTGATGCCGGTTTCCTTCAAGAGCTGTTGTGTAAATTCTGAGAGGCTGTAATGATCTCTGTCCCACTGGCGGAAAGCTTTTTTCGTAACCTGAACTCCAAGTGAGTCAAGGTTATCTATGATCTCACTGTCGCTTAGCGTTTCTGCATGCCGCAGAAAAGAATCGTCATCGAATTTGTTATTCATTGTTAGATTTCTAGGGCCCGAGAGACCCGATCGGGATTACCGCAACTCCGTCTTTCCTTGTGTATCCGAAACTCTGTCCCGTTATGATTCCCAGTACTGAAGGCTTACCGCACTTAGCGGTATCTATCTTATCAGCAAAATCAAGTAGTTTTTCCGCGCTTTCTTCAATTTTTCCCGTACCCAGCTTGATCTCAAATGCCGCCCATGTCCCGTCAGAGCGTTCGATCACAGCATCAACCTCCAGGCCTACCGCGTCGCGGTAATGGTATACCTTTGCGTCGGAATCCTGCGAGTATACTCGCAAATCGCGGATAACCATCGATTCAAAGAGTAACCCGAACAGCTGCATATCGTTGAAAAGGCGCTCAGGTGACGCTCGCAGTGCGGCAACAGCCAGAGAGGGATCGATGAAGTGGCGTTTCGGCGATTTTCGAAGTCTGCTTCTGGACCGCAGATGGGGAGCCCAGGCCGGCTGGTCCTCAATAATCATCAACCGTGAAAGAACTTCAAGGTAATCCCTGACTGTGTCACCATGCAAAGCTGTATCCGAATCGCCCACATCAGATGCGAGCGTCGCTGCGGAAACGGGTGCTGCAGAGTTTCGCGCAAGAGATCTTAGCAGGAGACCGACTTTTTCGGGATCGCGTTTTGTCTGATCAACCCGCTTGATATCAACGCGTCTTATTTCTTCTAAATAATCCCTTACCGCCTGTAATGACGTCTGCAAATCAAGGTTCAGATGAATGGGCCAGCCGCCTTTACAGATGAATTTCGCCAGATCTTCAGTGGTTAGACCAGGATCCTTGCAGCCTGAGAAAGTAGCGTTCAGCAGATCCCTAAGGGAAATCTCACCAGATGAATTCCCGGTCTCGATAAGGCTCATGGGTCTCATAATAATGCGTGTCAGGCGCCCGGCCCCGGTGTGCCGGGTAATATCATCGGAAGGGATAGCAGAACCGGTCAGTATGAACTGGCCCGGCCTTCTTCTGTCATCTACAGTGCGCCGGATATGGTTCCATATCTTAGGTTCAATCTGCCATTCATCGATAAGGCGGGGGACCTGTCCTTCAAGAACCAAGTCAGGGGCAACCTGCAGGGCCATCTTCGCATTTTCATCAATATCAAGCAGAACCTCACTTGCCGCCACCTGTCTCCCGGTGGTTGTTTTCCCGCAGGCCTTGGGGCCCTCTATAACAACAGCCCCGGCAGACTTTAACTGCCTGGCAAGTTCATTATCAACTACGCGCGGTAAGTACTTCATAAACCTCCTAGACTAGTCATCTGTAGGCGATAGTAATACTTAAACCGGGAAAATGCAAGCCTTGTAGCCGGCAATTTGCAATGATTGCAACAGTGGAAATGCAAGCATTTCAACCGGGAGTTTGCAATAAATGTTCAGTTCGGGTGGGGATGTTTAGTTCAGAAAATGAAGATAGAAAAATACTATGTCGTCTTAATTTAAGGCGTAAATGCTATTGGTTCGAGTCCAACTCGCGGAGCCACATGGTTTTGACCATTATTTTTCTATGCTTAAATAAATTTTTATTATTTTACATCCCTGTCTTCCAACCCGTAAAAGTATGTATCTCTCCAGTAGAAAAATATAGTTTTTATTCACATAGCTGGTAGTAAAAAGTCAGTAAAGAGTAGAAATAGGCAATTGTCTGTGCCCTCCCTGTTTTGTATTCTATTAATGAGAATGAAGGGAAAACAAGAGGATATGTAAAAAATGAAAAAATTTTTCGTTGTGCTTTTCGGTATCTTAGTATTATCTTCCGGGGCAGAACTTCAGGCTGATAAAACCGGCCTGGGAATAATACTAGGGCAACCGACGGGTCTCAGTTTTAAGAGGTGGACAACCGAAAAAAATGCCCTGGCCGCCGGAGTGGCCTGGTCTTTTATCGGTATTGAATCGTTCCATCTTCATCTGGATTATCTCTGGCATAGCGGTATCGATACCGCAACTGAGGATATTGAAGATGCCGGCAGCACCTTATTCTATTACGGCATAGGCGGAAGGGCAACGATAAGCGATGATCCGGAAACAGGAGTCAGGATTCCTTTGGGTATAAATTTTGTGCTCTCAGAGGCGCCACTGGATATTTTTATTGAAATTGTCCCGGTAATGCTGCTGTTGCCAGATACAGATGCGGAGTTAAACGGGGGGATAGGTATCAGGTACTGGTTTAACTGAAAGTTGTTATAACAAAAAGATCCCATAATTTATTTATAAATTACATTGTTTGGCCAAGTAATTTGGCAAACCTTATCAGAGCTACAAGCAGATAAGGGATAATTATGTGGTTTAATCCATATGGCATTTGCAATATTAAAACTTTCTTATAATAATCCAGGGTTGTGTCAAGATTTTTCTGTAATTTAGCCATGCTTCCCTTTTCAGACTATTGCCATTTCTTTTAGAAACGGCAATTCAATTC
>SL_3KL_010_SEDDRAFT_10005280_pt1 | contig 11618 bp, 9 predicted proteins | sample SodLakKL_010_SED_2_FD_10381 | JGI IMG/M metagenome (IMG submission 10381)
GGACGAGGACACCTGGTCCCGAAATCGCGAGCTCTGGTTCGGGGAGGATGCGGATGACGCACTCAGCGAAGCGCTCGAATCCATCGCGCTCTGATCGACATGGAGTCCCTGTCGCATACGCCGGTGCTGCTCGAGGCCGCGCTCCAGGCCCTGGCGATCCGTCCCGAAGGAAGGTACGTCGACGGCACCTTTGGGCGTGGCGGTCACAGTCGCGGAATCCTGTCGCGGCTCGGACCGAACGGGCGACTGCTGGCCATGGACCGGGATCCCTCGGCGTTGGAAGCGTCCGGGCAACTCGCCGCAGACCCGCGTTTCTCCTTCCAGCAGGCGTCTTTTTCGCACATGGCTGAGGTCATCCGGCAACACTGGCCCGACGTTGGGGTCGATGGCGTGCTGCTGGACCTGGGAGTCTCGTCGCCGCAGCTGGACGAGCCGTCGCGCGGGTTCAGCTTCCAGCACGATGGCCCGCTGGACATGCGCATGGATCCCGGCACCGGCATCCCGGCCTCGGCATGGCTGAACCGGGCCGACGAGGCCGCGATCGCCGAGGTCCTCCATACCCTTGGCGAGGAGCGGTTCTCCCGCCGCATTGCCCGCGCGATCGTCGCCGCACGCCGTACCGCGCCGTTGACCCGCACGCGCGAACTGGCGGAACTGGTGCGTCGCGCGGTGCCGCGTTCCGAGCCGGGTCGGCATCCGGCCACGCGGACCTTCCAGGCACTGCGCATTCACATCAATGATGAACTCGGGGAGTTGCGCACCTGGCTGGACACCATTCCGGATGTGCTGGTTCCGGGGGCGCGTCTCGCGGTGATCAGCTTCCATTCGCTGGAGGATCGACTGGTGAAGCGTGCTTTCCAGGGGCGATCGGACGCGCCCCGCCTGCCGCGTGGGCTTCCCGTTCTGCCCGAGGCGACCCGTCCGCGGCTGCGAATGGTCGGCAAGCAGGTGCGTCCCGACGCCGCGGAGTGCCAACGCAACCCACGCGCACGATCGGCCGTGTTGCGGGTCGGCGAGCGCAACCCATGAGCCGGACCCTGATGCTCCAGGTCCTGTTGGCGGCATTCGTCTTCGCGTCCGCGGTCGGCGTGGTCGTGGCGCGCCATGAGGCACGGCAGGCCTTCATCGATCACCAGGCCGGACTGAACGATCGCGACGCACTGAACCTCGAGTGGACCCAGCTGCAGCTGGAACAGGCGACCTGGGCGACACAGGCGCGGATCGAGGCCACCGCGCGCGACCGCCTGGGCATGATCCAGCCGGGCCCGGACCGCATCGTGTATGTGGAGGGCCGCACGTGGGCGCGCTGAAACGCCAGGTGAGCCACTGGCGCCTGAAGGTCCTGGCGTCGGGCCTGCTCGCATTGACGGCTGTCCTGCTTCTGCGGGCCATGGATCTGCAGGTCCTGAAGCAGGATTTCCTTCAGGGGCAGGGGGAGGCCCGACAGCTGCGCACGATCGTGGAGCCTGCATACCGCGGCTTGATCACCGACCGGAACGGCGAACCGCTCGCCATCTCGGGTCCGGTGGAGACGGTGTGGGCGCATCCCGGGGAACTGCTTGCCGCCGTGCATCGTTTGCCCGAGCTGGCGCGTGTCCTCGAGATGGAGACCGCCGTGCTGCGTGCCCGTCTCGAGGACCGGGCGAACCGGGAATTCCTCTACCTGCGGCGCCAGCTACCACCCGAGCAGGCACAGCAGGTGGCAGCACTCGAGGTGCCCGGGGTCGCGCTGATGCGCGAATTCCGGCGTTATTACCCCCATGGCGAGGCGACGGCGCACATCGTCGGTTTCACCGATATCGACGAGCGGGGCCAGGAGGGCATGGAGCTGGCCTTCGATGGTTGGCTCGCGGGCCGCCCCGGGTCCAAGCGCGTGCTGCGTGATCGGCATGGTCAGAAGATCCGCGATGTCGCGAGCATCCTGCCGGCCCAGGACGGCAATGATCTGCGTCTGACCATCGATCAGCGCCTGCAATACCTCGCCTACCGCGAATTGAAGGCAGCGGTGCAGACGCACAATGCCCTTGGCGGTTCTGCGGTACTGGTGGACGCGCGCTCGGGCGACATCCTCGCCATGGTCAATCAGCCGGGTTTCAACCCGAACAACCGGGCCCAGCTCGATCTGTCCATGACCCGTAACCGGGCCGCGACCGATACGCTGGAACCGGGATCGGTGATCAAGCCGTTCACGGTGGCGGTGGCGCTGGAGACCGGCACCGTCAGCCCCGACGTGCAGCTCGATACCGCGCCCGGCACCATGCGCGTTGGCCGCCACACCGTGCGCGACATCCGCAACTTCGGGCGTATCGATCTGACCACGCTGATCTCTCGGTCCTCGAACGTCGGTTCCACGCAGCTCGCGCTTGAGACCCCGCCAGGCGATTTCTGGCGCATGCTGCACCAGGCCGGTTTCGGGCGTTCCTTGGGAACCGGGCTTCCCGGCGAGGCCGGGGGAGTGCTGCGCGATTTCCCGACCTGGCGGAGGGTCGAGCAGGCGACACTGGGCTACGGATACGGCCTTTCGGTGACCCCGCTGCAACTGGCCGCGGCCTACACGGCCTTTGCCAACGACGGCTACCGGGTGCCGCTGAGGCTGGTCGAGGCGGCGGGCGACGACCGCCAGCCGGAGCCGGTGATGCGCGCCGATACCGCGCGCCAGTTGCTGGCCATGATGGAACACGTCACCGGCCCGGAGGGCACCGCCCGGCAGGCAAGAATTCATGGCTACCGGGTGGCTGGCAAGACCGGCACCAGCCGCAAGGCAGCAGCCGGNGGTTACGCCAAGGATCGTTACTACTCGGCCTTCGTCGGCCTGGCGCCGGTGTCGAACCCGCGCTTCGTGATGGCCGTCGTCGTCGACGAACCCGGCGCGGGGGTCTATTACGGCGGTGCAGTCGCGGCGCCGGTCTTTGCCCGGGTGATGGAGAGCGCCCTGCGCCTCTTCAACGAACCCCCGGACAACCTGGGTGAGCAGGGGTTGCGGATGGCGCTGGAACGCCGGGGGCCGACGTCATGACGGCATCCGCACTGCCGCTCTCGCGTCTTCTGCCCGAACGCGGAGGGCTGCCGGACGTCGTCGTGCGCGACCTCAGTATGAGCAGCCGAAGCCTCGCGCCCGGTGCCGCCTTCGTTGCCCTGCGCGGTACCCGGGCCCATGGTCTCGATTTTGCCTCGCGGGCCCTGGCGCAGGGCGCCGTCGCGGTGCTCTGGGACGAGGGGAACGGTGAGCCGCAGCCGGATCCGCGCTTCGTGCACGTGCCGCAACTGCGCCGGCGGCTGCCGGAACTGGCGCGCAGGCTGTTCGGCGCCTGGCCCGAGGAACGGCCGCTGATCGCCATCACCGGCACCGACGGCAAAACGTCGGTCAGCCATCAGGTCAGCGCCGCACTGACTCTCCTCGGACTGCGCTGCGCCGTGATCGGAACCCTGGGGGTCGGTACGCCGGAGACCCTCTCGCCGACGGGGCATACGACCCCGGACGTGGTGGAACTCCACCGCCACCTCGCGGAGCTTGCGCGCGCCGGCTTCGACGCCGTCGCGCTGGAGGCATCGTCCCATGCACTGGTGCAGGGCCGCCTGGACGGACTGCGGCCGCGGGTGGCGGTTCTGACCCATCTGGGCCGGGACCACCTCGATTACCACGGGTCGTTGGCCGCCTATGCCGACGCCAAGGCCCTGCTGTTCCGCATGCCCGGCCTGCACGCGATGGTGCTGAATCTTGACGATGAGCTGGGTCGCCGGCTGCAGGACGAACATTGCACGCGGCCGGGGCAGCCGGCCTGCTGGACCTACGGCCAGCACGAGGCACCGGACCTGCCCGGCGCCAGGGAGCGCCACATCCAGGCGCGGAACATCGATGCTTTCGACCAGGGTCTGCACTTCGAGGTGCAGGTCGGTCCATTCCAGGGTCATATCAGCGCACCGCTCTTCGGCGTCTTTCAGGTCGCCAACCTGCTCGCCACGCTGGGAACGTTGCTGGCACTGGGCCAGCCGCCGGCGCGTGCGTTCGCCGCACTGGGTGCGGTGCGGGGCGTCCCCGGACGCATGGAGCGGTTCATCCAGGCGGGCGGGCCGGTGCTGGTGGTGGACTACGCGCACACCGCCCGCGCGCTCCCCCCTGCGCCCGCATGTCGTTGGCAGACTCTGGGTGGTCTTCGGCTGCGGTGGCAACCGGGACCCCGGCAAGCGTCCGGTCATGGGCGAAGTGGCGGCCCGGTTGTCCGACGCGGTGATCGTCACCGACGACAACCCTCGCGACGAATCTCCCGCCGCGATCCGCCGGGCCGTCCTCGATGGCTGTGCGGGCCCGGCCCCGGTGCGCGAGATCGGTGACCGTGCCCAGGCCATCCGTGCCGCGGTGGCCGAGGCCGAGGCCGGCGACATCGTGCTCATCGCCGGCAAGGGACACGAGACAACCCAGACCGTCGCCGGCGTGGAACACCCGTTCAGTGACCGGGAACTGGCCTTGCAGCTCACGGGCGGAGGCGGGCCGGCATGATCACCGTGGACACCGGCGAACTGGCCCGCCTGGTCGATGGCCGTCTTCATGGAGCGGCCGAGGTGCGCATCCGGGGCGTGAACACGGATTCGCGCAAGACGCTGGAGCAGTCTCTGTTCGTCGCGCTGCGCGGCGAACGCTTCGATGGTCACGACTTCATCGGTCCCGACCTGGAGGCGGCAGCTCTGCTGGTCGAGCGCGTCGTCGACGATCCCCGGCCACAGGTCGTGGTCAGCGACACTCTGGAAGCGCTGGCGCAGCTCGCGAGCGCGTGGCGTGACCGCTCCGGGGCAAGGGTCGTCGCCCTGACGGGTTCCAACGGCAAGACCACGACGAAGGAGATGCTGCGCGCAATTCTGGCCCGGGCCGGTTCCGTGCACGCCACCCAGGGAAACCTGAACAACCATATCGGCGTTCCGTTGACGCTGCTTGCGATGCCGCCAACGGCGGACTACGCCGTGATCGAGATGGGTGCGAATCATGCCGGAGAGATCGCGCGGCTGACGCGCTGGACCCGGCCGCATGTCGCGCTGATCACCAACGCCGGACGTGCCCATCTGGACGGCTTCGGCAGCCTCGAGGGAGTGGCGCGGGCCAAGGGGGAGATCTTCGAGGGGCTTGCCGACCAGGGCGGCACTGCGGTGATCAACCTCGACGACCGTTTTGCCGACTACTGGCTGTCCCTGAATCGACGCCACCGATGCCTCGGTTTTTCGCTCGAGGGCAAGGGTGAAATCCACGGCGTCTGGCGGGAGCCGGACCGTCTGGAACTCTGCGTACAGGGAGCCCGGCGCGAGCTGGTGCTCGCTGTGCCGGGGCGGCATATGGCGCAGAACGCACTGGCCGCGGCCGCGGCGGCCAGTGCCCTCGGCTGCGGTACCGACACCATCGTGCAGGGCCTCGTCGTCTGGCGCCCGGTTGCGGGTCGACTGCGCGCCTACCGCGATGCCTCCGGCGCACGGGTCTGGGACGACACCTACAACGCCAACCCAGAGAGCCTTGCCGCGGCGCTGCAGGTGTTGTCCGCCCAGGAAGGGATCAGGGTGCTGGTCCTGGGCGACATGAACGAGTTGGGTCACGAGGCCGTGGCCCTGCATGCCGAGATGGGGCAGCGGGCCCGGGGCATGGGCATCCATCACCTGCTCGCGCTGGGCACCATGACCCCGGCGGCAGTCGACGCCTTTGGCAAGGACGCAGCGTGGTTCCCGGACCACGCCGAACTGCTCCCCGCACTGCGGGAACTGCTGCGGCCAGGCACCGCCGTGCTGGTGAAGGGTTCCCGCAGCCAACACATGGAGGACATCCTCACCGGGCTGGATCTGCAGCCTGACGGGTCAACCGAGGGGGTGGCTGATGCTGTTGGCGCTGGCTGAATATCTCGCGAAGTATCACACGGGATTCACGGTCTTTCAGTACCTGACGCTGCGCTCGATCCTCGGGGTCGTCACCGCGTTGGTCATCGCGCTACTGGTCGGGCCGGCAATGATCCGGCGCCTGACCGTGCAGAAGATCGGCCAGCAGATCCGCAGCGACGGACCCGAGTCCCATCTGTCCAAGGCCGGCACGCCGACAATGGGCGGCGCCCTGATTCTGGTCGCGGTGGCGGTGGCGACCCTCCTGTGGAGCGATCTCGGCAACCGTTTCGTCTGGATCGTCCTGCTGACCACACTGGCCTTCGGTGCCCTCGGCGGCTGGGACGACTACCTGAAACTCCGCTATGGCAACAGCCGGGGACTGCGCGCTCGCTCCAAGCTGGCGTGGCAGACGGTGTTCGCGATCATCGCCGCGGTCGTGATCCTCGGTACCGCGCAGTCGCCGGTGGAGACCACCTTCTATGTGCCCGTGTTCAAGGACGTGGAAATCCACCTGGCGTGGTGGCTTTTCATCCCGCTGGTCTGGCTCGTGGTCGTCGGTTCCTCGAACGCGGTGAACCTGACCGACGGCCTGGACGGGCTGGCGATCATGCCTGCGGTGCTGGTCGCCGGCGCCCTCGGCGTCTTTGCGTACGCGGCGGGCCACGCGATCTTTTCCGAGTACCTGGGCATCCCGGCGGTACCGGGGGTGGGCGAAGTCGTCGTGTTCGCGGCGGCGCTGGTCGGCGCTGGCCTGGGTTTTCTCTGGTTCAATGCCTATCCGGCGCAGGTGTTCATGGGCGATGTCGGGGCGCTCGCGCTGGGCGCGGCCCTGGGCATGCTGGCCATCCTTTCGCGCCAGGAACTGGTGCTGCTGATCATGGGTGGTGTCTTCGTGATCGAGACCGTATCGGTGATGCTGCAAGTGGCCTCGTACAAGCTCACCGGGCGGCGCATGTTCCGCATGGCTCCCATTCACCATCATTTCGAACTCAAGGGCTGGCCGGAGCCGCGCGTGATCGTGCGCTTCTGGATCCTCACCGTTGTATTCGTCCTGATCGGTCTGGCCACGTTGAAGATCCGATGATCCGCGCAGCCGCCAATCCGCAAGGGAAAGACCTGATCCTCGGGCTGGGCGAGACGGGTCTGTCGGTTGCACGCCACCTGGCATCCCGCGGGTTCTCCTTCGCAGTCACCGACACCCGCGACGCACCCGCCGGCCTGGACCGGCTGGCACGGATCCCGGGAGCGGAGCGCGCCTGGGTTGGCCCCCTCTCGGGGCTCGATTCATCGCGCTGGCAGCGCATCATCGTCTCGCCGGGGATTCCCGTTTCCCTGCCGGCACTGGCGCGGGCGGCGGCGGCAGGCGTCGAGGTCGTCGGCGACATCGAACTCTTCGCCGGCGTCGTACAGGGTCCGGTGATCGGCATCACCGGCTCCAACGGCAAGAGCACGGTGACCGCGCTGGTCGGTGAACTCCTGCGGGCGCAGGGGTACAGGGTCGCGGTGGGCGGGAACTTCGGAACGCCGGCGCTGGATCTGCTCGACAGCGACGCGGAACTGTACGTGCTGGAACTCTCCAGCTTCCAGCTGGAAACCACCCACAGCCTGCATCCGGCGAGTGCCGGCATTCTCAATATTTCCGCGGACCACATGGACCGCTATCCCGACCTCGCGGCCTATGTCGTGGCGAAGGCGCGGATACTGGCGGGCGCCGAGCGCACCGTGCTGGGCCGTGCCGAACCCCATCTTCAGGCGCTGGCGGAGGGGGGCAGCGCAGTGACATTCGGCATGGACGTGCCCCCCGGTCCCGAGGACTTCGGCCTCCTGGACGTGGAGGGAGCGCCGTGGCTGGCTCGGGGTCGCACGCCGCTGCTGGCGGCCGTGGAGCTGAAGCTGCAGGGGCACCACAACTGGCTCAACGCCCTGGCCGGCCTCGCCCTGGCCTGGCCCTGGCTGAGGGAATCCGAACCGGCCATCGAGGTCCTGCGCCGCTTTGCCGGCCTGCCGCACCGGTCGCAGCCGGTGGGCCGGCACGACGGGGTCGAATACATCGATGATTCCAAGGGCACCAACGTCGGCGCATCCCTGGCCGCGATCCGGAGTGTCACCGGACCGCTGATCCTGATCGCGGGCGGGCAGGGCAAGGGCCAGGACTTTGTCCCGCTCGCGGATGCGCTGGTCGGCAAGGCGCGTGGTGTGGTGCTGCTGGGCGTCGATGCCCCCGCCATTGCGCAGGCGCTCAACGCCGCAGTCCCCGTGCAGCGCGTGGACAGTATCGAAGAGGCGGTCGCGCGTGCCGCGCAATGGGCCGAGCCGGGGGACACGGTCCTGCTGTCGCCGGCCTGCGCCAGTCTCGACATGTTCGCCAGCTACGCGGAACGCGGCGACCGGTTTGCCGCTGCGGTACGGGGGCTGGGCGCATGATCCGGCAACTGACGCTGCCCCGTCTCACATCCTCGCGGCTCGCCGCGGGGATCGATGCCCCGTTGCTGCTCGCGGTGCTGGCATTGCTGGGGCTGGGCCTGGTGATGGTCGCCTCGTCGTCGCTCGACCTCGCGGCCCGCAATTTCAACAATCCCTACCACTTTTTCCACCGTCAGCTTCTTTTTGCCGTCATCGGCGCGGTGGCGGCGGTGTTTTTCGCGGCGGTTCCGCTGCGCCGGTGGGAGAGCGCGGGGCCATTGCTGCTGCTCCTGATCATGATGCTGCTGATCGCCGTCCTGTTGCCCGGGGTGGGCCGGACCGTGAACGGCGCGACGCGCTGGATCCCGCTGGGCATCTTCAACCTGCAGGTCTCCGAGCCCGTGAAGCTGCTGGTGGTCCTGTACCTGTCCGGCTACATCGTTCGCCACTTCGCCAACCTTCGGCTGCACTTTGTCGGGTTTGTGCGGCCGCTGATCGTGCTTGGTCTGGGGACCGTGCTGCTGCTGCTGCAGCCCGATTTCGGCGGGGCCGTGATCATGCTCGCCATCGGCATGGGGATGCTGTTCCTCGCGGGGGCGAAGCTGTGGCAGTTCCTCGCTCTGGGGGCCACCATCCTCGCTGCGATGAGCGTGCTCGCGTTGGCGACGCCGTACCGTGTCGCGCGGCTCACCGCCTTCCTCGATCCCTGGCAGGATCCCTTTGCGACCGGCTTCCAGCTGACCCAGTCGCTGATCGCCATCGGTTCCGGATCCTGGTTGGGAACCGGTCTGGGCGGCAGTGTGCAGAAGCTCTTCTATCTGCCCGAGGCCCACAACGATTTCCTGTTCGCAGTGTTCGCCGAGGAGTTCGGTTTCGTTGGCGTGGTGGTGCTGATCGCGCTGTTTGCCGTCGTGGTCTGGCGCGCGTTCGTGATCGGACTGCTCGCGGAGCGTGGCGGGCATGCCTACGGATCCCATGTGGCCTTCGGTATCGGCATCTGGATCGGCCTCCAGGCCGCGGTGAATATCGGGGTGAACATGGGCCTGCTCCCGACCAAGGGCCTGACGCTGCCGTTCCTGAGCTACGGGGGCAGTTCACTGATCGTGACCCTGGCCGCCATCGGGTTGCTGTTGCGGGTGTACTGGGAGGCCCAGGTGCCCGTGCCGAAAGTTCGCGGGAGTGTCCGATGAGCGCGCCTTCGCCTCTCATCCTGGTGATGGCCGGTGGCACCGGCGGTCACGTATTTCCGGGCCTGGCGCTCGCTGCGGCCCTGCGCGAACGCGGCTGCCGGGTCTCCTGGCTGGGAACGTCCCAGGGCATCGAGGCCCGCCTCGTTCCCGGAGGCCGGCATCGAACTGCATACGCTGCCGATTGCCGGCCTGCGCGGGAAGGGTTTCGCGAGCCGCGTGCTCGCTCCCTGGCGCCTCGGCATCTCGCTGTGGGCGGCCCTGGTCGTGATGATCCGGCTGCGTCCGCAGGTCGTTGTGGGTTTCGGAGGCTTCGCGACAGGACCCGGCGGCTTGATGGCCTCGGCCTTGGGCCGGCCGCTGCTCGTGCATGAACAGAACGCCGTGGCAGGCCTGACGAACCGCTGGCTGGCCCGGGTCGCCGACCAGGTCTTCGCCGGCTTCCCCGACAGCTTCCCCGAATCGGTGGGCTGCCGGACGATCGGCAACCCGGTCCGGCGGGAGATCGTCGATCTTGCGCCGCCCGGGGAGCGCTGGGCCAACCGCAGGGGGCGCCTGCGGCTCCTGGTCCTGGGCGGGAGCCTGGGGGCGAGAACGCTGAACGAGGTGGTGCCAAAGGCGCTGTCGTCCCTTCCTGCAGAAGAACGGCCGCTGGTGCGTCACCAGGCGGGTGACCGGACCCTGGACGTCGCCCTCGACGCCTACCGGGAAGCGGGCGTCGATGCCGAGATCACGGCCTTTATCGAGGACGTGGCCGAGGCCTATGGTTGGGCGGACCTGGTGATCTGCCGAGCGGGTGCCCTCACCGTATCCGAAGTCGCCGCGACCGGCATACCCGCCGTGTTCGTGCCGTACCCACATGCGGTGGACGATCACCAGACCGCGAATGCCGGTTTCCTGGTCGCTGCGGGCGCGGCCTGGTGCATCCAGGACGTCGATCTGACGCCGCAGCGACTGGCCGGCCTGCTGGGTGGGTTGCGGCGCGAGGCGCTGCTGGATCGGGCGGAACGGGCCCGGGCGGAAGCCCGGCCGGATGCGGTGCAGCAGTTGGCTGCGGCCTGCCTCGAGGCGGTGCCGACAAACCGGCGGAGGGCTGCCTGATGTACACCCCGAAATCATCCCGGCAGGCCATGCGCAGGATCCGCAGGATTCACTGTGTCGGCATCGGCGGTTCCGGGATGGGCGGCATTGCCGAGGTGCTGCACCAGCTCGGGTATCACGTCTCGGGCTCGGACCTGCAGGACTCGGCCATGACCCGCCGTCTGGCCCGGCTGGGCATCCTGATCACCCGGGCGCACGCGGCGGGCAACGTGACCGAGGCCGACGTGGTCGTCGTATCCACCGCGATCGACCCGGGCAACCCGGAGGTGCGCGCGGCGCGGGAGCGGGGCATCCCGGTCGTGCGCCGCGCCGAGATGCTGGCGGAACTCATGCGGTTCCGCTTCGGTATCGCTGTCGCGGGCACCCATGGCAAGACCACCACCACCAGCCTGATCGCGAGCATCCTGGCCGAGGCGGGACTCGACCCCACCTTCGTGATCGGCGGGCGACTCAACAGCAGTGCCAGCCACTCCAGTCTCGGCGAGGGCGATTACCTGGTCGCCGAGGCCGACGAGAGCGATGCGTCTTTCCTACACCTGCAACCGATGATCAGCGTGGTCACCAACATCGATGCCGACCACCTTGCCACCTACCAGGGCGATTTCGGGCGTCTGCGCGCCACCTTCCTGGAATTCCTGCATCACCTGCCGTTCTACGGGCTCGCGGTCCTCTGCGCCGACGACCCCGAGGTGCTCTCGCTGCTGGATCGACTGGAGCGGCCGCGATTGACCTACGGGATCGAACGGCCGGCTGACGTGCGTGCGCTGAATCTGCGCCAGGTCGGCATCCGGACCCATTTCGACCTGCACCTGCCGGACCTCGCGCCGTTCCCGGTCACGCTGAACCTGCCCGGCCGCCACAATGTTCTGAACGCGCTCGCCGCGGCCGCAGTCGCGCATGAACTGGAGGTGGTCCCGGAGGTGCTGCAGCGCTCGCTGGAGGGATTCCAGGGCATCGGGCGCCGCTTCCAGGTACAGGAGTGCCCAGTCCCGGGCGGTACGGTGACCCTGGTCGACGACTACGGTCACCACCCGCGGGAGATTGCCGCGACCCTTGAGGCGGCACGCGCCGCAT